>Ga0058694_1000463_pt1 | contig 21007 bp, 19 predicted proteins | sample AgamicOrSfrz_FD_55041 | JGI IMG/M metagenome (GOLD analysis project Ga0058694, IMG submission 55041) | Agave microbial communities from Guanajuato, Mexico - Or.Sf.rz | ecosystem: Host-associated > Plants > Phyllosphere > Phylloplane/Leaf | place: Guanajuato, Mexico | collected 2012-05-30 | reverse complement strand
GCATGCACATACGCGACGCCGAACTCGTCGAGCATCGCGCCGACGTAGTCGTAGGTGCCGTCGGGGTTGGTGTCGCGAACGTTGTTGTAATGCGCGTACGGCGAGATGCGCACGCCGACCTTGTTCAGCGGAACCGCCGTGCCGATTTCCGTCAGTACATCGCGCAGGAAATTGGCCCGCTTTGCAATCGATCCGCCGTAGCGGTCGTCGCGGGTGTTCGTTGTGGACGAGAGGAACTGGTGCGGCAAGTAACCATTTGCTGCATGTACTTCCACACCGTCGAATCCTGCGGCGATCGCGTTGACCGCGCCTTGCCTGAACGCATCGATCGCGAATCTGACTTCCTGCAGCGACATCGCGCGCGACGGCGTCGCATGAATGCGCGTGTAGTGGCCGTTCTGCAATTGCGCCCACACCTGCAAGCGTTCCAGGTCGTCATTCACGCCGGAGGGCGACAGCGGCACGTCGCCTTCGAGCAGCGTGAATGAACTGACGCGCCCGCCGTGCCAGAGCTGCATGAAGATGCGACCGCCGGCGGCATGCACGCGGCTCGTGACCATGCGCCAGCCTTCGATCTGCTCAGCGGTCATGATGCCCGGCGTGAGTTCGAATGCAGCCGACGCGGGACTGACATTCGTCGCTTCGGTAATGATCAGTCCGGCCGACGCGCGCTGCGCATAGTATTGCGCCATCATTTCGTTTGGCAGCCCACGCACGGGTGCGCGCGAACGCGTCATGGGCGCCATGACCACGCGATTAGGCAGGCTCAGGCCATTCAGGTCGTAGCTGTTCAGCAGGGACGATTGGGAAGACATGTTCTATTCCTTTTGCACGATCGGGCGTTGCTCAGACGCGGCACTGCACGCAGTAGCGTATTCGCAGTGCCGCGCTTATTCCTGAAATCGCGCTGAATTTTTGTTAAGCCGGTCGGCATGTGCGCTCGACCCGGCGGCAACTCGCATCTCTGCAAGATCGGCTTATGCGTTGCGTGCGGCGTGCGGCCGTCCGATGACGAGGTAATGAATCAATGCGACGACGGGGAAGGCCGTGGCTACCGCCGCGACCAGCGGCCAGCCGCCGTGCTGATACAGCGGGCTTGCGAGTGCGGAACCGGAAGCGCCGCCGACGAAGATGCTTGTCATATACAGCGCGTTCAGACGGTTCCTGCTCGCTGCGTGTAACGCGTAGATCTCGCGTTGACCCAGCACCATGTTCATCTGCACGGCAAAGTCCAGAATGATTCCCGTCGCGACGAGGCCGAACACGCCCCACGCCGGATGGATCAAGGCCGGCGTATAGGCAAGCGCGCCGACCACGAGTGCGATCAACGTGGCGCGGACTGTGTGCCCGGCGTCGGCAAGGCGTCCTGCAACCGGTGCGGACGTCGCGCCGATTGCGCCGACTAGCGCGAAGATGCCGATTGCCGTTTGCGACAGACCGAAGTGCCGCGTCAACTCGACGGGAATGGCGGTCCAGAACAGGCTGAACGAAGCAAACATCAGCCCTTGGTACAACGAACGGTGACGCAGAACGGGCATGGTGCGCAGCAGATGCGCAAGCGAGCCGATCAACTCGAAGTAGGTGGCCTTATGTTCCGGCTGGCGGCGCGGAATGGTCAGTGCAAGCACGCCCGTCACCAGTGCCATGAGAACGGCGGCGGAGCCGAACACCGCGCGCCAGCCGAAGTGACCGGCTATCACGCTGGAGATCGGACGGGACAGCAGGATGCCGAGCAGCAAGCCGCTCATGATCGTGCCGACTACCTTGCCGCGCGATTCGTCGGGCGCAAGATGGGCGGCAAGCGGAATGAGGATCTGCACGGCTACGGAACTGAAGCCGACCAGCAGCGAGATACCGAGGAACCAGCCCGGCTGATGCGCGAACGCCGCAGCACCCAGACTCGCGATGGACACGAGCGCGGTCGTAATCATCAGCTTGCGGTTCTCGAGCAGATCCCCGAGCGGCACGAGAAAGAACAGGCCGAGCGCGTAGCCGATCTGGGTCAACGACACGATCAGACTCGCCGTATTGGAGGACATGTGAATGTCCGGGGCGATCAGCTCGGTGATCGGCTGAGCGTAATAGAGGTTGGCGACGATCGCGCCGCAGCAGAACGCGAACAGCGCGATCAGCGATCGCGTTAGTTTGACGGTACTCGTGCCGGGAGTGGCAACAGATGCCTCGGTTGACATGACAGCTCCTTGAACTGGGGTAACGAAATAGGGAAAGCGAAAATCAGCGCGAGATGTTCATCAGCCGGTTGCCGAGCGATATGCCCAGCTCGGTCATGCGCCTGCCGCGCTCTAATTGTTGGGTCTCCCAACGCTTGAGCGCCGAATCGATCGAGTCGCCGCTTTGCTGTGCCGAGCGCAGCGCGAGCGCCAGCGCGTGTGCATTGGAAGCGGCCTTTGCCGTGCTGCCCGCAGTATGCGGACGCGGCACCGAAGCGGCGTCGCCGAGCAGCAGGGCGCGGCCGAAGACCATCTGCGGAGCGCGCAGATCGACGATGGGCTGCATGAACGGCTCGTCGGTCGCATCGACCAGCGCGCGGAATGTCGAGCCCATCATGAGCCTCGCGTCGTCCCGCAACTGGGCGATGTCCGCACGCTTCGTCGAGCCAGGTGGCAACGAGAACGACCGCGCCACGCCGTCACGGTCCATGAGCAGCGCGTCTAGTTGCGCGCGGCTGTATTTGCGGTACCAGACCCAGTTCCAGCGACGCTCTCCGGCCACCGTCGAATCATCGTCGCCGGGTATCAGGTACGACAGCGCCGAATGGCCGTCGCCATGCTGGAACGAAAAGCGCTCACGCAGCGTGTCGGCCGCGTGAACCGGCAGATCGCGTTCCTGGACGAGTCCACGCCAGGCGACATAACCTGCGTACGCGGGCACCACTTCAGGCAGCAGGCGGCCTCTCACCGTCGAGCGGATACCGTCGGCGCCGATCAGCAGATCCGCCTCTTCATGGCGGCCGCTTTCAAAGAGCGCGATGGTTTGCTCGCCCTGCACGCGATAGTTGACGAAGGCTTCGCCAGCATGCAGATGTTCAGCCGGCAGTGCGTTCTTCATTGCGCGATACAGCAGACTCCACGACGTCTGCATCTGCGGCATGTGCAGCTTCTCGACAATGTCGTCATGCCGGTCGAGATAAATGCGCTCGCCCGAAGCGACGCCGGGCGGATCGGGCAATTCGACGCCGGCAAAGTGGAGCGCCTCCAGTACGTCGGGCTGCAGCACGACGCCGCCGCCGCGGCTCTCGAGTTCATTCGGCGACGTCTCGAACACGTCCACGTGCCAACCCACCGCGCGCAAGGTTGCGGCCGTCAGCAGGCCGCCGAGCGAACCGCCAATGATCACGGCGCGAAGTCCGGAAAAGGAACTCATGCTGCGCTCCTCAGCGCCGCGGATCGCAGCGCATGCGCGAAGACGACGGCTGGCTGTGCGCCGCTCACTGTTTCGCCTTCGATCACGGTGGTCGGCACTGCCTGTATGCCGAGTTTGTCGGCCCGAGCGCGCGCAGCGTCGATCTTCTCTTCGCCTGCGTTCGACAGCAGATACGCGCGCACCGCCTGTTCGTCGAAGGNATGCGCGGCGGCNATTGCAGCAAGCGTGTCGAGCGAGCCGATGTCGCGTCCTTCGAAAAAATAGGCGCGGTAGATGGCTTCGTAGAGNGCCGCTGTCGTGTTCGGTTGGTCGCGGTCCTGGGCNAACTGCATCAGACGATGCGCGAGACGCGTGTTCGGTGTNAGCAACACCCGGCTGTAGTCGAAGTGCGCGCCGGCTGTCAGTCCGGCGGCCGCGACCTGCGCGTCCATTGCCTGCGAATGCGCCCAGCTACCGAACTTCCTGCTGCGATAGGCGCGCCGGTCCATTCCTGCGACCGGCATCGACGGATTCAATTCGAACGGCACATAGCGGATCGAAACCGCGTGAGCCAGGCCCGAATCCGCGAGCGCGGCGGCAAGGTTGCGTTGACCGATCCAGCACCACGGGCAAATGAAGTCGTAATTGACCTCGATATCGACGGTTTGCATGTTGCACCTCTCACGATGTGTAGGAATGCAGCATAGGCGTTGCGCAGTGGTGGCGGAATGGGCCTAAAATGCAATCTCGCGTTGCGCTGGGCGCAATGAAACGTCGATTGGCTCAAATATGGACAAACTCCTCGCTCTCACCACATTGCTCGAAGTCGCCGATGCGGGCGGCTTTTCGAAGGCGGCACAGCGTCTTGGAGTGGCGACCTCGTCGGTTACGCGCCTCATGGATTCACTCGAAGCCTCGTTAGGCACTGCTTTACTGACTCGCACGCCGCGCAAGGTGAGCCTGACTGACGCCGGCATTGCTTATGTGGAACAGGTGGGCAAGGTGCTCGACGATCTGGCCGAGGCGGACGAGAGCGTGTTCGACAGCGGCGCCTCGCCGGTGGGGGCGCTGCGCATATCGGTGCCGTCCACCTACAGCCGGTTGCGGCTTGCCCCGCACCTCGCGGCGTTCCTGTGCGCCAATCCTCGCGTGTTTCTCGACGTCGTCGTTGCGGATCACTTCTCCGACCTCGCGCTCGACCGGATCGACGTCGCGGTTCGCATCGGTCTGCCCGATCGCGACGCCAACCTGATCGTGCGCAAACTGACGGACAACCCGCGTTATGTCGTAGCGAGCCACGACTATCTGGCCCGTTGCGGCACCCCGCCAACGCCAGACGCGCTCGCCTTGCACGAGTGCCTTCGGATTGCATACGGCGGCGGCTATCGTTCGCGGCAGGTGTGGACTTTCCGGCGCGAGTCGGTTGAAGGGCGCGTCGAAGAGCGTGTCGAGGTGCGAGGGCATCTGCTATCCAACAGCCTCGATATCCTTCACGAAGCGGTTCTTGCAGGACGGGGCGTGGCCTTGCTGCCGGAATGGCTCGTCGGCGACGAGATTCGTGCAGGACGTTTGATGCGACTCTTCGAAAACTTCGATGCAAGCCCTCATCAGGGCGACGCAATCGTGTATGCGGCGTACCTGCCGAATCGACGTCATTCGAGCAAGGTGCGTGCGCTCGTGCAGTTTCTCGAAGCCCGCCTTCAGATGGCGCTGGAAGGCTGAGCGCCGACGCAGCAATCAACGGTACTTTTCCAGGCGTTCCTATACGAAGATTCAGTGCGTTTTCTACAGGCTGCATCACAACCGCATCGGTAGAATGGGCCTCTATTTAACCGGCGCGCACGCCAGTTTCTGAATCCCTTATCTCGAACCATCCACATGCATCCACTACCTGAATCGCGCTCCATGGGGCATTCGTTGCGCTGGGCCGCAGTAGTGGTTCTGATCGGGGTAGCCGGCGGCGTGGCCGGGCTGGGGCTCGCCGCGCTGTTGCATACGGTTCAGCATGTCGCCTACGGCTACAGCATCGAAACGATCTTCAGCAAGGAGAGCTTTCAACAGGGCGTGACGGCTGCGAGCCGCTCACGGCGAGTGGAAATGCTCGCGCTCTGCGGGCTGGTCGCGGGTGTCGGCTGGTGGGCGGTCTATCGCTGGTGCAAACCGTTGGTGAGCATCGCGCGAGCGGTGAGGAGCGACGATCCGCGCATGCCTGCTTTTGCGACTGTCTGCCACGCATTGCTGCAGATTGTCACCGTCGCGCTGGGCTCGCCGTTGGGGCGGGAAGTCGCGCCTCGCGAAATCGGCGCGATGCTGGCGGGCAGACTGACGTCGTTCGCCGGACTCACGGTGGCCGAATCCAGAATCATGGTCGCGTGTGGCGCCGGCGCGGGCCTGGCCGCCGTCTACAACGTGCCGGTCGCGGGTGCGGTTTATGTGCTGGAAGGCTTGCTTTTCACTATCGGCTGGCGAGCCGTTGTGCCGGCTGTCGTCACTTCAGCGATCGCGGGGCTCATTGCACGAGCCGGTCTCGGCGACTTTCCTCAATACGACGTGCCGCATTATGCGTGCACCGCTTCGTTGATCGTGTGGTCGGCGCTGGCGGGACCGCTTATTGGCCTCGCGGCCTGGCAGTTCACAAAGCTCACCGACCATGCGCGCGCCCGCGCGCCGCGCGATAGCAGACTGGTGCTGCTGTGCGCGGTCAACTTTCTCTGCATCGGGTTGCTCGCCATCAAGTTCCCGCTGTTGCTGGGTAATGGCAAGGGACCGGCGCAGGTAGGGTTCGACGGCTCGCTCACGCTGCAGTTCGCCGCTGTTCTGCTCGTGCTTCGCGTGCTGATAACGTGGACGAGTCTGCGCGCCGGCGCGGCAGGCGGACTGCTGACGCCCGGCTTGTGCAACGGCGCATTGTTCGCCATCGTGCTGGGCAGTGTCTGGTCGGCGTGGTGGCCTGGTGCGCCGTTGGGCGCGTTCGCTGTGATCGGCGCGGCGGCGTTTCTCGCGACCTCGATGCGCGTTCCGTTGACGGCAATCGCATTGATCTTCGAGTTCACCCGGCCGTCGCCCGAGTTCATGATTCCAGTATTGATCGCAGTTGCCGGATCGGTCGCCATGTCGAGCTACGTTCGCCAGTTCTTCGACCCGGCGCGCCGCCCGGACTTGTCCGCGAAAGCAGAGCGCGCGAACGTGTAGGCCGCTTCCTGTTGAAGTCTGGACTCCGCCTCGCCTTCGATACGTCCGCTTCGATACGTCCGCTTCGATACTTCAGGCGCAGGTTGTCGGCATCACGCCGACTTACTGCAACGCGGCGTATTGTTGCCCGCTAACGGTCTGTACCGGCCGCCCCGGCTGCAAGCGTGCAACCTGCACATCCAGTTTCTGCCGCAACGAGGTGGTGAGAAATTCAACGAACGTTTTGACCTTCGCATCGACGTACTGGCGCGACGGATAAATAGCGAACACATTCACGTTTTCCAGTGGGTAACCGGGGAAGAGCTGAACGAGCTTGCCTTCCTTGATGTCCTCCGCGACCGAATAGGTCGGCACCGCACCCACGCCCGCGCCTTCGAGCAATGCGATCCGAAGCGCCTGCATATTGTTGACGATGAAATGCCCGGCCAGCTCCGTACCGACTGCATTGCCGGCCGTGTCCGCTGGCCACTCCGGCGGCGCGTCGAATGAGGAGCTGACTTGCATGAGCGTGTGATTCGCGAGGTCTTTCTCTGCGGCGATGGGATGCCGCGCGAGATATTCGGGCGCGGCCACGAGAATGCGTTCGCACTGCCCGATCAGCTTGCTGATATTGCGAGAGTCCGGCAACGTCGACGCCGATACGATCGACACGTCGAAATCGTCTTCGATCAGATTGGCCATGCGCGGCAGCAGTTTCAGGTCCACGGAGACAGCCGGGAATGCCTCGCGATATTCGACGATCGTCGACGTCAGTTGTTTCAGCCCGATATCCGGAACGGCGTGAACGCGCAATCTGCCGCGTGGCAGGGTGTGCGCATTGCTCGCTTCCGCCTCGGCCGCGTCGAGATCCGCCAGAATCTTCTTGCAACGGTGGTAGTAGCGTTCGCCACATTCCGTCAGCGACACGCTGCGTGTCGTTCTTTGCAGGAGCCGCGTGTGCAGATGTTCTTCGAGCGATACCACCGCGCGCGAAATGTTGCCGGCGCTGCAGTCCATATGTTTTGCCACTGCGCTGAAGTTGCCGGTCTCCGCGACTCGCGAGAACACGCGCATGCTGAAGATTCTGTCCATAACCGCTTCGCCTCCCGATCAGATTGAGCCGGGCATTCAATGTCGCCCGTTGAGAGAACAATACGTTTGGCAGCAAGCGCGCACCATCACCTCAAACGGGTGCCAGGATCATCAATGCATTCAGCCATCTAATCCGGAGGTATAGGTGGGGCCTCGTGCCGCCGGGCGGCAGACACAATTCTGTCCGGGTAATTAAGTAGTTTTTAGATGCGTTTCAGGACATCTGGCCGTAACTCACATAATGTTGGACAGGTCTGAAAGCATTTGCCTCCGCATGCGGGGGCGCATTCGCGTCGGTCCGGACACGCGTTCGAGTTCGGCGCCCAGTCGATCTTCATCTTGCGAGAAAGGAGTCAAACATGGCTAGCAACACGATCGCCTCATATCTTGCGGGCAGTCTCGCCGCGGCAGGCGTCGAGCGGATTTGGGGCGTGACCGGCGACAGTCTGAATGGGCTGGCCTACAGCCTCGACCAGATTGGCTCGATCCGCTGGATGCACACGCGTCACGAGGAAGCGGCCGCCTTCGCGGCCGGCGCGGACGCGGCTTCGACCGGGCGCCTCGCCGTGTGCGCGGGCAGTTGCGGACCGGGCAATCTGCATCTGATCAACGGTTTGTTCGATTGCCATCGCAATCATCAGCCGGTGCTCGCCATTGCGGCGCACATTCCGTCGACGGAAATCGGCACAGGCTACTTCCAGGAGACATCCGCAGGAATTGTTCAAGGAATGCAGCCATTACGTCGAGCTGGTCTCGTCCGCGTCCCAGTTTCCGCGTGTGCTGGCGCGTGCAATGCGCACGGCGATCGAGGAACGCGGCGTGGCCGTCATCGTGTTGCCCGGCGATGTCGCGCTGAGCGAAGGGCCGACGGAAACACCTGCGTGGGTCGACAGTGCACCGGCGCGCATCCTCCCGGCCGAGGCGGACCTGGACCGGCTAGCGCAAATGCTCAATGATTCCGACGCGGTGACGATCATGTGCGGCAGCGGCGTGCAAGGTGCGCACGACGAAGTCGTCGCACTCGCCGACACGCTCGGCGCCCCGGTGGTTCATGCGCTGCGCGGCAAGCAGTTCATCGAATACGACAATCCCTACGATGTCGGCATGACGGGGCTGATCGGCTTCAGTTCGGGCTATCACGCGATGATGTCGTGCGACACGCTACTGTTGCTGGGCTGCGACTTTCCCTATCGTCCGTTCTATCCGGCTGACGCGAAGGTCATCCAGATCGACTGGAAGGGCTCGCAACTCGGACACCGGGCGCCGCTTGCACTCGGACTTGTCGGTACCGTGAAGGAAACCGTGGCCGCCACGTTACCCAGGCTGCAACGTAAAGCGGACCGTGGCTTCCTGGAAAACGCCCGCAAGCACTATGCGTCGGCACGCAAGGGTCTCGACGATCTGGCGACGCCTTCCGGCGCGGGCCGCCCGATCCATCCGCAATACCTGGCGAAGATGATCGACGAGACCGCGAGCGACGACGCCATCTTCACAGCCGACGTCGGCACGCCCACGGTCTGGTCCGCCCGCTACCTGACCATGAACGGCAAGCGCCAGTTGCACGGTTCGTTCAACCACGGGTCCATGGCGAACGCCATGCCGCAGGCGCTGGGCGCGCAAGGCGCGAACCCTGGGCGGCAGGTGGTCTCGCTCTCGGGCGACGGCGGTTTGTCCATGATGCTGGGCGATCTGCTCACCGCCCGCCAGCTCGATCTGCCGATCAAGGTCGTGGTGTTCAACAATAGCCTGCTTGGATTCGTTTCGATGGAACTCAAGGCGAGCGGTTATCTCGACACGAACGTCGATCTGAGCAAGACCGATTTCGCGGCGATCGCGAAGGGCGCCGGCATCTTCAGCATTCGCGTCGAGGAATCGGAGGACGTAGCGGGCGCGTTGCGGCAGGCGTTTGCGCATCCTGGGCCGGCGTTGGTCGACGTCGTCGTCTCCAAACACGAACTCGCCATGCCGCCAACAATCGAGCTCGCGCAGGCAAAGGGCTTCAGTCTGTACATGATGCGCGCGATCCTGAACGGCCGGGGCGACGAGATCGTCGAGCTGGCACGGACCAATCTGCGCTAGCCGTACCCGTAACAGGCGTCACATGAAAGCGGCCGCTACCGGCCGCTTTCTCTTGAACGTCGCATAGACAAAAAGAGTGCATTTGCGCAAATCGCGGCGGTCCGTCTATCGCAAGCTAGACGCGTGAGATGGCCCGGCGCGGCGCTAGTCAGGGCCGCGCGGAAAATCAACGCTCCCGAAGCCCACGCCCGAAGAACAAGCCATGAATGTGCAGACGGACAGCGTCGTTCTCCCGCGATGGCGGGACGAGTTGACGGCGTACTGGAAAGACGACGGGCCGCGCTTCTTGCATATCGCCAAGGTTGCGGTCGCGGTGACGCTTGCAATGGGGCTATGCATGCGACTGGAGCTTCGCGCGCCCGGCACGGCGATGGTCTCGTGCGTCATCGTCATGATGCATCAGCAGAGCGGCATGGTCATCGCGCGAGGCTTTTATCGCGGCCTCGGTATGGTGTGCGGCAGCTTTGCCGGCCTCGTGATCGTCGCGCTGTTTCCGCAGCAGCCGCTGCTGTTCTTTCTTGCGTTGGCAACGTGGATCGGCGTCTGCGTTTTCGGCGCGTCGTACTATCGCAACTTCCAGTCGTACGGTTTCGTTCTGACGGGATACGGCACGGCCATCACGGCGATGCCGGCCTGGTCCAACCCGTATGGCGTGTTCGACAACGTCGTGTTCACGGTCAGCGAAGTCGTGATCGGCGTAGTCAGTGCCTGCCTGGTGAGCGCGCTCGTGTTCCCCCGGCGGGTCACGCCGGCGCTCCTTGCGGCGGGCAGCAAAAACTTTTCCGAATTGCTCGAAGCGCTGCACACGATGCTTGGACGGGCGCCCGCAAGCGCCGGGTTCAAACCGTTTGTCGATCTGATCGGCGAGCGGGCCGGTATCGAAAGCCTGCGCAGCGGCGCGTTATTCGAGGATCCGTCGATCCGGCTGCAACTTCCCGTCTTGCTGGCGCTCGATCGAAGCTTTCTCGACATGGTCGCGTGGATTCACGCGCTGCATCAACTGAAAGCGCGCGCTTCGGCTAACGCGCATCCGCGAGCCGTGGCCGCGGTCGACGAACTGATCGACGCGTTGCTCGCCATCGTGCCGGACCCGGTTCAACCGCAGATCGTCACGCTCGACCAGGTGCAGGCATTGTGCAGCCGGCTCGCCGCGTTCGAGCAGGCTCTGCCCGCGCGGCTGAGCGGGACGCTCGCGTCGCTGGCGGACCTGTCGCCGCATCAACGGCAGTTCGTTGCGACCACTGGGGCCGCGTTGTTTTTCTCGATTGCCGACCTTCGTGTGTTGTGCAGCAGCTACCTGCAGATACGCACGACGGACGGGCGCCCGTGGCCGCAATCGGTAATTCAGGCGCTCGGCCGTTTTGGCCGCACACGTGCAACCGCTAATCGCGTCGCCGCGCTGATTGCCGGCGTGCGCGCTGCCGCTGCGGTGTCGGTGGTCGCGGCGGCGTGGCTCGCGTCCGGCTGGCTCGGCGGATCGAGCGCGATCGTCGCGGTCGCCATCACCAGTTCGCTGTTCGCGCTAGTGCCCAATCCGACGATTGCGAGTCGGCAGATTTTCGTCGGTTGCCTGCTCGGCTGGGCGGCCGGCTTCGCATTCAACTTCCTTCTGTTACCGCACTTCGACACTTTTGAATTGCTCGCCCTGTCGATTGCGATTTTCGTGATGGTGGGCAGTTACCTGAATACGTTTCCAAAAACCGCGATTCTCGGGCTCGGCTTCAGTCTGTATTTCTGCTTCATCGTGAATATTTCGAATCCCACCGTTTATAACCCGAGCGCTTATCTCGACACCGGGTTTGCGTTGCTCGTCGGCATCGGCACTGCGGCGGTTGCGTTCTCAGTCATCGTGCCGCGCGCGGGAGACTGGATCACGGCTCAGTATCTGAAGCAGATACGCGCGCTGGTCGCGACGGGCGCGCGCGACGGTGCGCTGGACGACCTGCTTTTCACTTTTGAATTGAACCTGCGCGATTTCATCGTCGAGATCGCGTCGGCGCCCGCGGATGCCCGTGTGGATCGCAGCCGGCTGATCGGCTGGGCGTTCGCAGCGCTCGAAATCGGCCGGGCGATGATTCAAGTGCGGCTCGACACGGCCGAACTCGGCGAAACGCTGCCGGCGAAGTGGCCCGCCGTCCAGCAGGCGTGGCTAACGGCAACCGCCAATGTATTCGCGCAGTGCTCGCCGCAGGCCGCAGATGCCGCGCTCGCCGCGACCGTGGAAGCGCTCGAAGCGCTCCCGCTTGTGCCGAACATCACGGTCGATGCGGCGATGCTCAGGCGCTGCCGGATGCGCGCACTGCTGCATATCACCGAACTGACCTTGCAGGACGGGACATTGTCCTTCTGGCACAACGTGGGTAAGCCAGCATGACGGCGCGCTGCCTGTCGTTTGGCGCGGCATGCCGCTCGCCGGTCGTGGCGCTTGCGTCTGCGCTGCTGCTGAGCGGATGCATCAACAGCGGCGGCATCCATACGCGCGAGTCGATGATCGATCCCGCATCACTCGATCCGGGCGCCGCGCTGAGCGCTACGCAACATGACGCGAACTGGCCAACCGATCGCTGGTGGCAGCGCTGGAACGACCCGCAACTCGACGCGCTGGTGCGGGACGCCACCGCCGGCAACCCCGGCTTGCGCACGGTCGAAGAGCGGGCCGAGGCGGCGCGCTATCAGGCGCAAATCGCCGGTGCCGACGAACTGCCACAACTCAACGCTGGCGGCACTTTCGAGCGCAGGCGTTACGCGCGCTACACGACGCCTGCGCCGCCCGGCGGAACAACCGTGTGGAGCAACAGCGTTCAGGCAGACCTGTCGTTCGACCTCGATCTATGGGGCAAGACACGGGCGTTGCGCGAGGGCGCGCTCGACAACGTGCGGGCTGCTGCCGCGGACGCGCGCTTCGCCGAAATCGAATTGCAGACCGCGGTGGTACGCAGCTATGTGCATCTATCGCTGCAATACGCGCTGCTCGACGTTTATCGCGCGGTCCAGGAGGAACAGCAGCGCACGCTCGACATTGCGACCCGCCGCTGGCGCGCGGGCGTCGGCAGCCAGCTGGAAGTGAGCCAGGCTGCGACCCAGTTCCAGACCAGCACCACGCGGGTACAGCAGGCGGAGCAGCAACTCGCGTTGAGTCGCATCCAGATTGCCGGTCTGGCGGGCAAGGGCCCCGGCTACGGCGAGGCACTGCGCCGGCCCGCGCTGGCGCTGAGCGTACCGGTTGCGCTGCCGGCATCGCTACCGGCCGAACTGATCGGGCACCGGCCGGACGTCGTTGCCGCGCGCTGGCGAGTGTTGGGCGCGGACAAAGGCATCGACGCCGCCCATGCCGACTTCTATCCGGACATCAACCTGATAGCGACCGCGTCGCTCGGCTCGGCTGCGACCTTCGGCGGCTTCTTCAATTTCATCGACAGCAACGGTGTCGGCCATGGCGTCGGAGCGGCAATCTCACTGCCGATCTTCGACGGTGGACGCCGGCGCGGCCAGTATGGCGTGGCCGTCGCGTCTCGCGACGCCGCAGTCGACGCCTACAACCAGAGTGTCGTGAACGCGATGCAGGCCGTCGCCGTGCAGGTCGTGTCGTTGCGCTCGCTTGCGCAGCAGCAGGCATCGATTGAAAGCACGCTGGAGTCGTCGCGTCGCTCGTTCCGGCTCGCCGACGCCGGCTATCGCAGCGGCATCTCCGAATTCCTGAACGTGCTGGCGGCACAGAACGTTCAGCTACAGCAGGAAGAAAACCTCGCGAACATCCAGGCCGGGCAACTCGACGCCTGGGCGCTGCTGATGAAGGAGCTAGGCGGCGGATACACGCCGGAGCAGACCGGTTCCGCTTTTGAAGGAGCGCAACGTGCCGGGCGAGATTGATTTCTTTTCCCTGCTGCTGCCCGGACTGCTGCCGATTCTCGCGGTGTGCGCGGTGAGCTTCGTCGTGATCGACATGATTCTGGCGAAGCTGGGGCTATATCGCTATACGTGGCACCCCAGCCTGTTCCGCGTCGCGCTGTTCGCCGCCATGTTCAGCGGCGCGTCGCTGCTTTTATGGCGATGAACGCTAGCCTGGGAGAGACCATGAAATCAACGACCGCCGACCCCTACAAATGACGATAAACAAGCAATCGATCTTACGCGCGGTGTTTACGCTCACGGCTCTCGCCGTGGCGGTCGTGCTGGTCCGCCTGTTATGGCTCGACTACATGTTTTCTCCGTGGACGCGCGACGGCAGGGTACGGGCGAACGTGGTGCAGGTCGCCACCGACGTCTCCGGCCTCGTCGCCGAGGTGCGGGTCAAGGACAATCAGTGGGTACGCAAGGGCGACATTCTGTTCATTCTGGATCCGGCGCGATTCCACTATGCGCTGGCGCAGGCCGACGCCGACCTGCTGAGAGCCGAGGCTCAGGTCGCGCAAGCGAAGGCGCAGATGGCCGCCAGCGAATCCAGTTTTGCGATGAAGCGTGCGCAGGCCGCGCGCAGGGCTAATCTGGCCGGCGATGTCATCTCCGACGAAAGCCGGGCCGATTCGGCTTCGCTTGCGAGGCAGTCGGGCTCGTCTTACGCCGCCGACGCAGCCGCGTATGACGCCGCTCAGGCCGCGTATAAGGCAGCCGGGGTCGCGCGGCAGACGGCGGCGTTGAACCTCGCGCGCAGCGAGGTTCGAGCGCCTTCGGATGGCTTCATCACCAATCTGAATCTGTATCCCGGCGACTTCGCGACAGCCGGTACGGCGCGCATGGCGCTGATCGACTCGCATTCTTTCTGGGTGTACGGCTATTTCGAAGAAACCAAGCTGCCGAAGGTCCATGTCGGCGACCGGGCGGTGGTGCGACTGATGTCGGGCGGAAAGGAGATCCAGGGCCATGTGGAAAGTCTGGCGAGCGGTATAGCCGACCGCGACAACCCGACCGGCAGCGACCTGCTTGCCGACGTCAACCCGATCTTCACCTGGGTGCGGCTCGCGCAGCGGGTTCCAGTGCGCGTACATCTCGACCGGATTCCGGCGGATATCAAGCTTGCCATGGGAATGACCTGCACCGTGACGCTGCAGCCACGAAGCGTGGATTGACCGGGAGAAGGGGCGCCCGCAGGGGCGGTTGAGCGACTATGCAGCCGACGCCGTGCGAATTCGAAAACAGGCCGGCCGAAATGACGCCAAACTCCGGGACAGCGCAATGCATTCGAGCCGTCACGCGGCTGCGAGCGTGCGAATGGGTAGGCAGCGAGCGGGCATTTTCAACCGGTTGGTCTTTTGGAGAAACAATATGAAGCTCAAGTGGGCACTGGTATTCGTGGCGGCATCGACCTTCGGTGCTATGTGTCAATCCGCGAGCGCACAGGTGGCGGGCGCGCAACCCATCGGCATCAGCGTCGAGCAGGCTCAATTGATCATTGAAGGCTGGAGCGCCAAGAAGAGTTTGCTGGGCAAGAGCATCTACAACGACAACGGCGAGAAAGTGGGCGCGCTGCACGACATCATCATCGCGCCTGATAACGCCGCGTCGTTCGCAATCGTCGCGGCGCATCAGTTCCTTGGCGTGTCGGTGCACGATGTCGCGATTCCCATGTCGCAACTGGACTACGTGAACGGCAAGCTGGTGTGGGCGGGCGCGACCCGCGACGCCGTCAAGGCGATGCCTGTCTTCCAGTACACGAAGGTCCGTACTGTGCCGATCGCGCGCAAGGACTTCGGCCACCATTGAGGCGTCCTCCCGCCTTGGCATGATGCCCGCAAACCGCCGTGGAATATGGCTTCCACGGCGGTTTGCGGTTCTACGACGGCAACTCGTCGTGCAACGTTTAAGGAAAAATAAGTAGCACCTTTGACGCGGGCTCGCGCATGATGCCATCAGATTTGAAAGGTATTGGTTCCGGTAGATCTGAGTGTCATGTGCCCGGACAGCCGCGCCGGCTGACCGGTGACGGACAGGCTGCCGGTATTCGTTCACGAACGCCCGTTCCAAAAAGTCCTATGTCCATGGTTGTCAGCCTCGTCACGCCTGGTTTTCGCCTGGTAGCGCGTTGATCCGCCGCCATGAAAACTTACCCAAGCGTTCTACTCGCCGCGAACCGCGACACCAGCATCCCCATGGCGCTCGCCGCGCTCATAGCGCTGGTCGTGTTCCTGATCGACGCGCTCACGCCGCTCGATATCGCCATCGCCGTCCTTTACGTGGTGGTGGTGCTGCTCGTCGCGTCGACCAACAATCGAGCGGTCACTGTCGCGACCACCTGGGGCTGCGTGGCGCTCACGCTGCTCGGATTCGTGATGTCGCATGAAGGCGGCTATCTGAACGGTGCGGCCGCGCGCTGCCTCGTGAGCCTGGTCGCGATCGGCACCACGTCGGTCCTCAGTCTGAGGAACCAGGCCGCCGCAACGACGCTACAGGAGCAGATCCAGCTGCTCAACCTCGCTCATGACGCGATCGTCGTTCACGACATGAACGACCGCATCACGTTCTGGAACCACGGCGCGGAAGCCTTGTATGGCTGGACTGCGCAACAGGCGCTCGGCCAGTCGATTCATCAACTGACACAGACCTCTTTTCCGGTTTCGCCCGAAGACATCAAGGACGAACTGCTGCGCACGAATCGCTGGCATGGCGAGCTTCAGCGCGTTCGACGCGACGGCCGCGTGGTCGCCGTTTCGACCCGCGCGGCGCTCTGGCGCGACGCGACCGGCACACCTCGTGCAGTGCTCGCCACGAACAACGACATAACCCGCCGCAAGGAAATGGAGGCTCGGGTTCAGCGTCAGCAGGAAGAGCTGCGCGCCACCATCGACGCGATTCCCGGCATGGTCTGGAGTTCATCCGGCGACGGCACGCTCACGTTCATCAACCGCCGCTGGACCGACATGGGCGTGACGCTGGAAGAGGGCGGGAGCGGCGCGGATGTCTGGTCGGCGATCGTGCATCCGGCCGATTTGCCGCAGATGCAGAGCGCCTGGCGCTCGGCAATCGCAACCGGAGCGTCGTTCGAGAACGTGTCCCGGATCCGCACCGGCACCGGCGCCTACCGGTGGATGCACCTCGGTGCGGAGCCGCTGCGCGACGAAGCCGGTGCGATTTTGCGCTGGTATGGCGTCAATACCGACATCGAGGACCGCAAGCAGGCCGAGCAGGCACTGGAACGCAGTGAGGCATTCCTCGCCGACACCCAGCGTTTGAGCCGCACAGGCAGTATTGCCACGCATTTTCCCGACGCGTCGATGTGGTGGTCGGACGAGTCCTACCGGATCTTCGAATACAGCCGGGAAGTCGTCCCGTCCTTCGACGCGATCCTCGCACGGACCCATCCCGCCGACGTCGCGACAGTTCGTGGCGCTTTTGAACAGGCGAAAGTCGGCGCGGCACTAGTCGATGTCAAGTACCGCCTTGCAATGCCCGACGGCTCCGTCAAATATGTGCACTACGTTGCTCATTTGACCAGGCCGCAATCCGGCGGCACGGAATATGTCGGTGCGCTGATGGATATCACCGAAACCACGCTCGCTCAGGAAGCACTCGCGCGCTCGAGCGCCGAACTCGCGCACGTGACCCGGATCACCATGCTCGGCGAACTCGCGGCGTCGATTGCACACGAAGTCACGCAGCCGATTGCGGCCGTCGTGGCATGCGGCGGCGCAGCGTTGCGGTGGCTGAACAGACCGACGCCCGAACTGGACGAAGCCACGCGATCCGTCACGCAGATTGTCCGGGACGCAAAACGTGCCGGTGAGATCATCCAGCGAATCCGGGCAATGGCTAAAAAGCGCGACAGTGTTCCTGCACCGGTCGCTCTGAACGCCATCGTCACCGAATCCGCGGAATTGATGCGGCGCGAGTTCGAGTGGCATGCAGTCGAAGTGCAATGGGACCTTGACGAGCCGTCACCGGAAGCGTGTTGCGACCGCGTGGAATTGCAGCAGGTGTTGATCAACCTGCTAATGAACAGCGTGCAGGCAATGGCCGACGTGAGCGGCCCGCGAAAGCTTCGTATCGCCACAGGTATGTTCGACCCCGGCCATGCGCTCGTGAGCGTGCAGGATTCGGGTACGGGCATCAGCGAGGACAATGCGGACCGCATGTTCAGCACGTTCTTTACGACGAAGTCCGAAGGCATGGGCATGGGACTGTCGATTTGCCGCTCGATAGTCGAGGCTCACGGCGGCCGTATCTGGGCGGAGTCGCCGGCGACAGGCGGCGCGCTGCTGCAGTTCATCCTGCCGATCGACGATGGGAGATGTCATGAGCAGTAGCAATACGAGCCGGGATCAGCCCGACGGTGCCGCCGCAACGATGGTCTACGTCGTGGACGACGACGAGTCGATGCGCGGCGCCGTCAGCATGTTGCTGCGTTCGGTGGGGCTAGCCGTGCAAACCTTCGCGAGCGCGCAGGAATTCCTTGCCTTCGAGATGCCCGACGTGCCCAGTTGCCTGATTCTCGATGTTCGCCTCAAAGGCCAAAGCGGACTCGCGGTCCAGGAGCAGATCGCGGCGAGCAAACTGGGCTTGCCGATCGTTTTCATGACGGCGCACGGCGACATTGCAATGACCGTGAAGGCCATGAAGGCTGGCGCAATGGATTTCCTGGCGAAGCCGTTTCGCGACCAGGACATGCTCGATGCGGTCACGCACGCGCTCGCGCGCGATCAGGAGCGGCGCGAAGCCAACCGGGTCGTCGACGATCTGCGCCGTTCTTATGAATCGCTGACCGCGCGAGAACGCGAAGTGATGGCGTTCGTCGCGGCCGGGCTGATGAACAAGCAAATAGCGGGCGAGATGAACCTGAGCGAGATCACTGTGAAGATCCATCGCGGGCAAGCCATGCGCAAAATGGGTGCACGTTCGCTTGCGGAGTTCGTCTTGAAGGCCGAAGCACTCGGCGTAAAAGCGCCGCAAAGTACCGCTAGTCCGGCGGCGCGCGGCTCGCGTAACTGAACAGGCAGCGCTTTCGATTTTATTCGTCACGGAGCGCTGTTTCGCCCCGAAGACGATCCGCGTTATACGCGCGTATAGGTCATATATCCGCTTCGCTTTAGAAAAAAGCGCGGCAATGCTTTCTTTCCTGACACGCCAGAACCCCGGTGCACGCGACGCACGGCCCAGGGCCGCGCCCGCACGCCCGTTGCGCAATTAAACCTGCAGATGAGTCGACCGAACCATTGGTCATTTGACTCAACCTTATGTAGGGCTAGTGGGCGCATTTGCGGTGCGTTACCTTGTCGTCACTGCAGCATTCATTCCAATTCGCACTATCACATCACTTATTCTGGATGACCGATCATGACCAGTTCGATGTCTTTGTCCGCCGTGGATGTCATCCATAAAAGAAGGGTGAGTTCGATCGGCAGCGAGCGTCAATGGCGCTGTCCCGGCGATGAATGCGACGACAACGTGCCGCAGAAAAACGCTATTGTCGTATCGCGGTGGATACGTAACGACAGCGAGCGGATCGAGGTAGTCAATCACGGCAATACCGCGCATCATTGTATTGCGATGAATCTGAAATGCACGTCGCTGACTTTCTCTCACGCGGGGCAAATCTTGGTTCGCGGACGCGTCACTGCTGGGGCCATTCAGATTACCGCTCCCGACGTGCCATGCGGCGCGGTGTTCGACTCTGCCGCCGACGTGCTGCATCTATTCGTCTCCCAGCAGGTTCTGGGCGAGTGTTTCGAGGACACGTTCGGCCGTCCGCACAAAGGCGAATTACGCATCGACGATCCGAAGCTGGTGCGCGATCCCGCTCTTGAACGTCTCGCACAGGCGCTAGCCGTATCGCAGTCGGACGACGCAACGCTCGGCAAGCTTTTACCGACAGCGTCAGTCTCGCGATTGTTTCCCGTGTCATTGCGCGTCACTTCACTGTGGTGGAACGCAAATCGCGGGAAGCAAGCGCACTGCCGCCGTGGCGGCTGAGTCGCGCGATCGAATACGTCGACGCCCATTTATCTGAGCCCATCGGACTCGCGGACATTGCCAACAGCACGGGCCTCACCCGCATGCATTTCGCCTCGCAATTCCGCCGTGCGACCGGCATGCGACCTCACGAATATCTGTTGCGCCGGCGGATCGAACACGCACAGCAGCTTCTTCTCAACTCGCGCCACAACGTTCTCGACGTGGCGCTCAGCTGTGGTTTCCGCTCGCAAGCTCACTTTACGACCGTATTCAAACGGCTGGTTGGAGAGACCCCGTATTGCTGGAGGATGAAAAAGAATGTCGATCGCTAAGCAGATCCATGCGTTTCTGGAAGTCAGTGAAGCCTTCTTGCGGCAGTCAGGCGCGCCCATGCATTTCTTCGCGATGCCTCTCGACCAACAAGCACTTGAGGCAGTTGACGCTGACGGCAATGAGGTTGCGTGCAGCGACGGCAGCAGGGCGTACGCGCATAGCGACATGAGAATTTTGAATGACGTGCTGGCGGGTTCGGGCGCTGCGATATCGAACGAAGAACGGTGCCCGCTGATCGGCTGATTCACCTGATAGAGGAGTGTCATCATGCTGGACAAAGCGAACTACACGGACCCGTGGCTGCGCACACTCGGCTTGCTGTCCGCGCTGTCGGGCGACACGGATTTGGACGACCACGAGTTCGTGGCGGCTCTTACGCACAACGCACAGTGGGATCGCCGCGCGTCGGTCAGGGGACACCATCGCGAAGTCCAGGTCCGCGTGATCGACCGGCCTTCGCCGTCCACCGCGACGCTGGCGTGGCGCGACTCGACGCACTGCTCCTATGGCGACCAGGTCTGGCACATGAGCCATGCACGCGTTGCCGGCGTGTGTGCGATGAGCGGACGGCCGATCAAGCGCGGCGATGCAATTTACAAGCCGCGTCTGTGCCGGCCCGCGCCGCTCAATGCCGGCGCAATGATTCTGTGTACCGTCCTGAACACTGCCCTTGAGGCGTGATCCGCATGCAACAAAGCCGGCACGAAGCCGGCTCAGTTTCCTCGCATCGGCGAGGTATCAGGCGAAGCACGTTGCGCTAGTCGCCCGCATGTGATCCGGTCACGACCTTGCCCCGGAAAATATAGTACTGGTAGAGGTTATAGCCAATCATCACCGGGAAAAGAAAGCCAATCCCGATCAGCATGAAGACCAGCGTCGACGTGTCCGAGGCGCTTTCCACGATGCCGAGCTTGCCCGGCACGAAGTCGGGAAAGAGGCTGATTGCGAGACCGGCGAATGACAGCACGAACAGCACGACAGCACCCCGGAACGGTCCGCGCGAACTGCCCAGATACAGCGCGGCCACGATGAACGCGAAGGCAACGGCGGCGGCAAGCCCCAGCATGACGAGTACGTGGAACACGCC
>Ga0058694_1000460_pt1 | contig 21068 bp, 23 predicted proteins | sample AgamicOrSfrz_FD_55041 | JGI IMG/M metagenome (GOLD analysis project Ga0058694, IMG submission 55041) | Agave microbial communities from Guanajuato, Mexico - Or.Sf.rz | ecosystem: Host-associated > Plants > Phyllosphere > Phylloplane/Leaf | place: Guanajuato, Mexico | collected 2012-05-30 | reverse complement strand
CCGCCCGCGTGAACAACACCCGGGATGAAACGCTGGACGACTTCAACGTCGGCGCGATGTGGGAAGCCTGGTTCTAGGTAAGGTAAAAGCAAAACGGCAACATGCGTTGCCGTTTTTCATGTTTGCCCCCTCTCCCCATGGGAGAGGCCCGGCGTGGGGGCATCAGGCTGTACGCAACCATGCTATGCTGTTGGCCGAATAAAAACCAACATCGCAGGGGAGAACATGGGTTCCACACGTAAAGGGATGCTGAACGTCCTGATCGCCGCCATTTTATGGGGCAGCTCAGGCGTTTGCGCGCAGTACATCATGGAGAAAAGTCAGATCTCTTCACCTTATCTCACCATGATCCGCCTGCTGTTTACCGGCGTGATCCTGCTGACGCTCTCATTCGTCCATGGCGACAAAATTTTCTCGGTCATCAAAAATCGTAAGGATGCCATCAGCCTGCTGATTTTCTCCCTGTTCGGGGCGCTGATCGTCCAGCTTACTTTCCTGGTCACCATTGAGAAATCCAACGCCGCCACCGCCACCGTACTACAGTTCCTGTCGCCGACCATTATCGTGGCGTGGTTCGCGCTGGCGCGCAAAAAGCGCCCGGGCATTTTTGTGCTGGCGGCAATCATGACGTCGCTGATCGGCACCTTTTTACTGGTCACGCACGGCGATCCCACCTCGCTGACCATCTCTCCGGCAGCGCTCTGCTGGGGCATCGCTTCCGCCTTCGCCGCGGCGTTTTATACCACCTACCCTTCCACGCTGATTGCCCGCTACGGCACCCTGCCGATCGTCGGCTGGAGTATGCTGTTGGCCGGACTGATGTTAACGCCGTTCTATGCGGGGCGAGGGACCACCTTCGTGATCGACGGTAGCCTGCTGCTGGCATTCTTCTATCTGGTAGTGATTGGCACGGCGGTAACCTTCAGCCTGTATCTGAAAGGCGCGCAGATGATTGGCGGGCCGAAGGCGAGCATTCTGAGCTGCGCCGAGCCACTGAGCAGCGCCCTGCTGTCGGTTATTTTACTGGGCGTGGCGTTTACCCTGCCGGACTGGCTGGGCACGCTATTGATTGTCTCGTCGGTGGTGTTGATTTCGATGGATTCGAGAAGACGGGTTCAGACATCAGCCTGATTTCCCCTCACCCTAACCCTCTCCCCAAAGGGGCGAGGGGACTGTCCGGTGCGGTCTTTTCGCTCTCTCACCAAGGGCAAGGGGATTGTCCGGGGCGGTCTTTTCACCCTCTCCCCAGGGGCAAGGGGATTGCCCGGTGCGGTCTTTTCGCCCTCTCCCCAAAGGGGCGAGGGGGACTGTCCGGTGCGGTCTTTTCACGCTCTCGCCAGGGGGCAAGGGGATTGCCCGGTGCGGTCTTTTCACGCTCTCCCCAGGGGGCCAGGGAATTGCCCGGTGCAGGCTTTTCACCCTCGCCCCTTTGGGGAGAGGGCCGGGGAGAGGGGCGAATTTAGGACTTCGCCCTCACCTTCGCTGCCACCAGCAACGCCGTCAGCAGCATCAGCGTGCCGGAAATCACCAGCGGTGACGTCAGCCCCAGATGGTCGAGCGCCACGCCGCCCACCGCTGCACCGCAGGTGTTTGCCAGCTGGATCACCGCTACCTGAATCGACCCGGCTTTTTCGGCCTGATCGGCCAGCGAGCGGGTGATCCACGTCGACCAGCCCACCGGTACCAGCGCAAAGGCAAAGCCCCAGATAATCGCAATCGCCGAAGCCACCCACTTATCGCTGCCCCACAGAATAAGCACGGCAGCGCTGATTGCCAGCACCAGCGGCGCACCTGCGAGCGCAAATTTCAGCGAGCGTTTCAGGAACTGCGCCGACAGCGAGGTGCCGACAAAACTGGCGATACCAAAGCTCAGCAGCACCAGCGTCAGGCCGTCAACGTCAAACCCGGCCATGGTCATAAATACCGGGCGGATGTAGGTAAAGAACGCAAACTGCCCGGCGAAGGACATAAAAATGGCCGTCATCCCCGCCAGCACCCCGGGGCGCTTCAGGAGGCTGAACATGTTCTGCTTATGGTGTGCGGCTTCGCCCGGCAGCGACGGCAGCGCTTTCCACACCCACAGAATGCACAGCAGACCCATCACCGCGGCACCGTTAAAGACGTTGCGCCAGCCGATGATCCCGCCGAGGAAGCTGCCCAGCGGCGCAGCGATCACCAGCGCGATGGAGACCGCACCAAAGATAACCGAGAGCGCTTTCGGCACGGTACGCGCCGGTACCAGCCGCATGGTGAGCGAGGCCGACATTGCCCAGAATCCGCCAAGACCCAGCCCAAGGCAGGCGCGCCCCAGCAACAGCAACATAAAGTTATCGGCAAAGGAGACCAGCAGGCACGAGAGCGTCAGCAGGACAGAAAAGAGGATCACCACCTTGCGGCGATCGGTGGTGCCAATCGCCTGGGTAATAAACAGGCTGGCAAACATGGCAACAAAAGCGGTGACGGTGACCGACTGACCCGCCAGCCCTTCAGAAATGCCCAGATCCTGCGCCATCGGCGTCAGCAGGCTGACCGGCAAAAACTCCACGGTAATCAGGCAGGCGACGCAAAACGCCACGGAAAAAACCGCCGACCAGTTCGGGCGGGAGACCGCTTCAACATGGGGCGAAGGGGCGGATTGGATCTGTTCTGTCATGGCATCACCTGAGGAGAAAACGAGCGAGAAAGCCGTGCAGTTTAACAGCTAAAGTGTGATCTATTTAACGTTTAGACCACTTTTGGCATTTTTTGCCGGGCGGCGCATGCACCGGGCTACAGGTCAGGCAGGCCCGGTAAGCGTCGCGCCACCGGGCGATGTGGAATCAATGCAGAAAGAAGACCCCCTCTTCCGGCAGGAAGAGTTGGTTATAGCGCAGCTGGAAGGCGTTAAGTTCGTACGGATCGGGTTCCATATCGCGCATAAAGCCGAGCGCCAGACGAATCTGGGCATCGGTGATCGGCGCAGCGAGACGTGCCTTGCGCAGCAGGCGATACCAGCTCAGCAGGTTGTTTTCACTGCTGTCGACTATACACACCTGCCAGATCAGCAGCACCTGAGCGGCATTTTGCAGGTGCGCCTCGTCCGGGCGCTCCAGGTAGCGGATAAACTCATTGCCGGCGGTTTTGCCAAACTGATCGATCATCGACTCCAGCGGCACAGGGGTGATCCCCAGACGTTCGCTGAGACGACGAATGGCGCGTCGGGGACCCGACGTCATGACGCGAAAGCCCACCACAAACACCACGGCAAGCGTAGCCAGCATTATCCAGACCATGAACTCTCCTTACGGTTAGCCGTGCATGATATCGGGAAATGCGGTGTATCGACAGCAGACAACATCGGATTAATAAACGGAGAAACAGTGGATCGGGGCCATGAAAACAGATATCCGCCCGGCAAAGCATCCAGGCGAATATCAGCGTGCAATGAAAGTCAGATCAGCGTGTCTGCAAGCCCTTCAGCAGCGCCTCGTGGAAACGCTGCGGATCCTGCATCTGCGGGGCGTGGCCCATGTCGTTAAACTCGACCAGCGTCGCCTGGGGAATGCGTTTTGCCGTCTCTTTGCCCAACACCGCGTAGTTGCCCAGCGTCTTGCGCACCTCCGGCGGGGCGAGATCTTTGCCGATGGCGGTGTTGTCCTTCGTGCCGATCATCAATAATACCGGCATCTTCAGCTCGCTGAATTCATAGACCACCGGCTGGGTATAAATCATGTCGTAGAGCAGCGCCGAGTTCCAGGCGACACGCTCTTTGCCCGGCCCGTTATTCAGCCCGGCGAGCATGGTGACCCAGCGCTCGTATTCCGGCTTCCACTCCCCGGCATAGTAGGTGTTTTTCTCGTACTCGCGAATGCCGTCGGCGCTGGTTTTCAGCTCCCGCTGATACCACTTATCCACGGTGATATGCGGCACGCCGCGTGCTTTCCAGTCTTCCAGGCCAATCGGATTCACCATCACCAGCTGTTCCACCTGCTGCGGCCACATCAGCGCATAGCGGGTTGCCAGCATGCCGCCGGTGGAGTGCCCAATAACGGTGACACGATCGATGCCCAGCGCTTTCAGCAACGCATGGGTATTGTCTGCCAGCTGCTGGAAGGTGTACTGATAGCGTTCCGGCTTAGTGGATTTGCAAAAACCGATCTGATCGGGGGCCACCACGCGATAGCCGCTGGCCGTGAGCGCGCGGATGGTATCTTCCCAGGTTCCGGCGCAGAAGTTTTTACCGTGCATCAGCACCACGGTACGACCGTTGGCTTTTTCCGGCTTAACATCCAGATAGGCCATATCAAGCGACTGGTTTTGCGAGGTAAAGGTGAAATGTTTCACCGGCCAGGCGTAGTCAAAACCTTCCAGCTTTTCGCCATAGGTGGGGGTATCGGCAGCCATGGCGGGTGAGGCCAGCGCCACCAGCAGCGCAAGACAGGACAATCGTCGGGTCAACATGCAAGCTCTCCATTAGCAAAAGGGGCTAAGGCTGCACGAAAGGCGGCAGCAAAAAAACTGTAGAGCATGGGGCAGATCGAGGGTGTAAAGCGGGGTAAAGGTTTGCGGGTTTTCCCTGGTGAAAAACCCGGCGCGAGGCCGGGCGGGGTTCGACTCTTACAGAATACCGGTTGTTACCCGGAAATGACGGGTTTCCCGGGATGCAAGCTGGATCAGGCTGCCGCTTTTTTGCGCCGCCAGGAATCCTTCCGGGCGGCAGGTGGCCGGAAGCACGAAGGCCGCAACCTGCTGATCGCCGTTATAGAGGATCCAGCGGGTGGCGTACTTCAGCTCAGCACTGCTAAAGCGCGTAACAAAGGTGGTGCCATCGGGTGCGATCATGCGGAATTCCGGGCTATCCGTGTAGCGATCGAGCCGGTCGGCGAAAAAGACAATCTCGGGATCGTAAAAGTGCGGTTCAGAGAGCGTCTTCAAAGTGGCTTCGCCCTGCTGGAGCCGTTGGTTGAACGCCAGCCACTGTTCGGTCGGCTTCACGTGCGCCGGAATCGACTCGCGCAGCTGAATAGCCTCATCCGGGACGTTCTGGCTGAAGGTCGCCCCTTCAACATACGCATAGTTCATATGGCACATGTACTGCAGCGGCATGGGAACCGTCGCCAGATTGGTCACCGACATGGCGATATCAAACAGGGCGCTCTCTTTACGTAACGTCACCGCTGGCTGCGCCTGATAATGATGACCGAATCCCATCACATACTCATAGCGACCGGTCACCGTCAGGCTATCGCCGTCCAGCTCCAGCCAGGCGTCATCCATTGGCGCGCAGGGCATTTCGCCGTGCAGAGGATGGGCGTCCTCCGGCGACGGACAGCCGTTTGCCAGCAGGCCAGAGTGAAAGGCGAAGCAGCCATAGGTTTCGATAACCTCTTTTGCCGCTTTTGGCTGGCTGAACATATTGCGCATCGTCAGGTCGCGGCCATCGAACTCCGCATCCCAGATCATCTGCCCCAGCCAGGGCAGGATCACCAGGTGGCCGCGGCTGTTTTGCACCCGCAGCCCTTCCACGCCGCTGGCGTAGCGAAACGCCGTCACCGTGAAGTCATCATTTTGCAGCAGAGTGCGCGGCTGTTCAGTAAAGAGCGCGCGCCACAGGGGAAGTTGCGTCATCATGATTCTCCTCAGGAAGCGGTGGCTTCGGTCAATTCACGGCGCACTTTGCTCTCACGCCAGAAGTAAACCCCGACGTAGACAAAGCACAGCATAGATACCAGGAACGAGGCTTGTAACGAATGGAACAGGTCCGCGACATAGCCCTGCACCGCAGGGACGACCGCCGCACCGACAATCGCCATCACAATGACCGCGCCTGCCATTTCGGTATGCTCGTTGTCCACGGTATCCAGCGTGCCTGCATAGATGGTCGCCCAGCACGGCCCGAACAGAATGCTCACCAGCACCGCCACGTAGACCGCGCTAAAGCTCGGTGCCAGCGCCACGTATGCCAGGAACAGCGCGCCGATAACCGAGTACAGAATAAGCACCTTCGCCGGGTTGAAGCGGGTCATCAGAATGTTGGCGACAAACTTGCCGATGAAGAAGCAGGCAAAGCTGTACACCATAAAGTTAGAGGCGTCGCGTTCGTTGATATCCCCTAGCTCCAGCGCCAGACGGATGGTGAACGACCACACCGCGACCTGCATGCCCACATAGAGGAACTGCGCCACGATACCGCGACGGAAGCGGGCATTGGTAGAGAGGTAACGCAGCGTATCCATTGCCGACGGGCGCTTACGTTCTGCGGTTTGCGCCACTTTGCAGGTTGGGAAGCGGGTCAGCAGGAACAGAACCATCACCACAACCAGTACCATAATCATGTACTTATAGGGTTCGAGCGTGTTTTCCAGCATCAGGATCTTGAAGTTATGGATCTGTTCAGCGTTCATGCCCGCCATCTGTTTTTCCAGGCTGTCGCCTTCGGAGAAGACCAGATATTTACCCAGCAGGATGCCCGCCGCAGCACCTATCGGATAGAAGGTCTGGCTGACGTTGAGGCGCAGCGTGGCATAGGCTTTGGGGCCAATCATTGAGCTGTAGGTGTTGGCCGCCGTTTCAAGGAAGCTCAAACCAATGGCAATGGCAAAAATTGCCGCCAGGAACATGGTGTAAGTTGCCATGTGCGAAGCGGGGAAAAAGAGCGTACAGCCCACGATATAGAGCGTTAATCCGATTAAGATCGCCACTTTATAGCTGGTCTTTTTAATGACCAGCGAGGCCGGAATAGCAATAAGGAAATAGCCGCCATAAAACGCGCTTTGCACCAGTGCTGAGGCAAAATTACTGAGTGCAAAGACGCTTTTAAACTGCGTAATTAAAATATCATTTAAAGCAGCAGCGCATCCCCATAACGGGAATAAGCAGGATAACAAAATAAACTGGAACAGAGGGGTTTTATTCAGATAGCCGTCAGGCATCTGAATGATGTTTTTATCGTTCATAGTGCTACCTTTTATTTCGCAGGGTTTTATTATTCGTTCAATGCCAGATACTCATTGAATTGTTCAATGCTGGGGTAAGACGACTGGGTGCCTTTCCCGGTGACGCTGAAAGCGGCAAAGAGGGAGGCTTTTTTCATGGCGGCTTCAACGTCGCCGCTCTGGACGTAGTAATGGGCGAAGCAGCCGATAAAGGCATCACCGGCCCCGCTGGTATCTACTGCATTGACTTTACATGCCGGAACCTTGACTTCCCGGTCGCGCGTCATCCAGAGCGCGCCTTTTTCACCCATGGTGACGATAATATTATTCAGCCCTTTCTCTACCAGCGATCGCGCCGCGAGACAGATATTTTCGTAGGTATTCACCGGCATGCCGGTCAGAATTTCCAGCTCAGTTTCGTTCGGCACAAAGAAATCACATTTACAGGCATAGGACATATCTAATTCACGTAATGCAGGGGCTGGATTTAATAGCACCTGAATACCGTGCTTTTTACCAAACTCGATGGCGTGATAAACCGTCTCCAGCTGCACCTCAAGTTGCAGAACAATTAACTGGCACTTTTTCAGATCGTCTGCCGCGCGGTCGATATCTTCTGGTGAGAGGAATTTATTGGCGCCCTTCACAATCAGAATACTGTTGCTGGAGTTGGCGTTAACAAAGATCGGCGCCACGCCGCTGCTGGTACAGGGCACTTTTTCCACATAGGTGGTATTGATACCCCAGGACTCCAGATTGCGGATGGTGTTATCAGCAAAAATATCGTCACCGACCTTGGTCAGCATCATCACCTTCGAATTGAGCTTGGCCGCCGCCACCGCCTGATTCGCGCCTTTGCCGCCACAGCCAATTTTAAATGCCGGGGCTTCGAGGGTTTCGCCCTCCTTCGGCATCTGATTAATGTAGGTGATGAGATCCACCATGTTGGAGCCGATAACCGCGATATCCATCTTTACTACCTCTCTGAAACAATCACACAACAATGATATTATCGTAACATTATCATGTTATTTTCGTATCATTTGTGACTGTGATCGCGATTACAGGATCCCTCCCGCTGTTTATTTTTTAAGCGTTATGCGGCGATAGAAATGTGATCCAGGATTGAGGTTTGTTAATTAAATCATTTATAACAATGGGTTGAGGTAGACAAACAGTTTGAGAAGTGACTTTTCTTTCCTGCCGGGCGGCAGTATAGTATGGCGCAACAAGAATGTTCCTGACGCATCATAAATGTGTTTATCGGAACATCATAAAGTGCGGAGAGGGTGAATGGAGACGAAGCAAAAAGAACGAATCCGGCGTCTGGTGGAGCTATTAAAGAAAACCGACCGCATTCACCTGAAAGATGCCGCCAGGATGCTTGAAGTCTCCGTCATGACCATCCGTCGCGATCTCAGCCCCGATAACCATGACACCGTGCTCCCCCTGACCCTGCTGGGCGGCTATATCGTGATGGTCAACAAACCGGCCTCCGCGCCTGCGACCCCCGTCGTTCGCAGCCAGACACACCATCCCGACGACTTGCCCATCGCCATTCTGGCGGCCGGCATGGTGGCAGAAAACGATCTGGTCTTTTTCGATAACGGCCCGGAAATGCCGCTGGTGATTAGCATGATCCCGGACGACATCACCTTTACCGGCATCTGTTATTCACATCGCGTATTTATGGCGCTCAATGAAAAGCCCAACGCCACCGCCATTCTGTGTGGCGGCACCTATCGGGCAAAAAGCGATGCATTTTATGACACCAGCAATCCCTCGGTGCTGGACTCCCTGAACCCGCGTAAGGTGTTTATCTCCGCCAGCGGCGTGCATGAGCACTACGGCGTGACTTGGTTTAACCTGGACGACCTGGCCACCAAGCGCAAAGCCATGCAGCACGGCATTCGCAAAATCCTGCTGGCCCGCTACGCCCTGTTTGATGAAGTTGCCCCCGCCAGCATCGGGCCGCTGTCGGCCTTTGATGTGCTGATCAGCGACCGCCCGCTTCCGGCAGACTATCCGGCCCACTGCCGGAACGGCTTTGTGAAGATCATAACCCCGGACGCTGCCGGGGACTGATTTACTCGAAGAACACCGTAATTTTGTTAAACATGGTCGGATCGGACTGGTTACGCACCACTTTCACCACATCTTCCAGCTTGTCGATCTGGGCCATCATCTGCTCCAGTCGCTGATCGTCATTCACCAGCAGCCAGATGCGGCTGTGTTCGCTTCCCTGAATCGGCAGACAGAGGATGCCCTCCACGTTAAAAGCGCGGCGGGCAAACAGCCCGCAGACGTGGGTCATGACGCCGGGATGGTTGCGGACAGTAAGCTCCAGAATGACGTTATCGTTTTGTTTTTGCATGGCTTATTCCCCCACCATTTCAGTATTGGCCGCACCGGGTGGGACCATCGGATAGACTTTTTGTTGTGGATCGATACGCACGTGGATCAGCGCCGGGCCAGGGCGTGAGATCGCTGCCTGCAGCGCCGCGTGCGCGTCTTCCTCGGCATTCAGATCGCAGGTGTGCAGGCCAAAACCGGCTGCAATCTGCATAAAGTTAATCATCCCCGGATAGGTGGCCGCAAAGACGCCCTGCTTGTAGAACAGGCTCTGCTGCTGATGCACCAGCCCCAGCGCTTCGTTGTTCATAAGGATAATTTTCACATCCAGCTGGTTTTCCGCCGCGGTGGCCATCTCCTGAATATTCATCATCAGGCTGCCGTCGCCGGAGAAGCAGATCACTTTCCGGTCCGGGTTTGCCAGCGCCGCGCCTACTGCCGCAGGCAGACCAAAGCCCATCGTTCCCAATCCGCCGGAGGTCAGCCACTGACGTGGACGGTTCAACGGATAGGCCTGGGCGGTCCACATCTGATGCTGGCCCACGTCGGTGGTGATGATGGCGCTGTCGTCCACGCAGGCGGCCACGGCGTTAATCAGCCCGTAATGGCTGAGCGGATCGCCCCCGGTCGGAATAGCCCCCGGGAACTCCTGTTGCAGGCCGGTCACCTGCTGCTGCCACGCGGTGCGTGGGGTAGCATCAATGTGCGGCAGCAGCTGCGCCAGCACCTCGTTAACATCCCCCTGGATCGCTACGTGCGGCTGTTTGATTTTGCCCAGCTCTGCGCGGTCGATATCCACATGGATAATTTTGGCGTTCGGGCAGAATTGCTCGGTTTTGCCAATCGCCCGGTCATCAAAACGCGCCCCGAGAACAATCAGCAGATCCGCTTCCTGCAGGATAAAGTTGGTGCTGCGGGCGCCGTGCATGCCAAGCATCCCCAGCGACAGGGGGTGCGCTTTTGGCAGCATGCCCAGTGCCATCAGGGTCATGGTGGTCGGCAGGCTGGCTTTTTCTGCCAGGGCGCGCACCGCATCAGGCGCATCGATGACTCCACCGCCCAGATAGAGCACCGGACGTTGTGCAGCGTTAATCATCGCCGCCGCCTCGCGCACGCTCTCAACGCTGAATTCAGGCGATGGTGCACGCGTGCCGGGTTCTGGCAACACGTCAATCTCAATTTCAGCGGTCTGCACATCCTTAGGAATGTCTATCCACACCGGGCCAGGACGGCCGGACTGGGCGATACGGAACGCATCGCTGATAACCTGCGGTAATTCGCTGATATCGCGCACTAAATAGTTGTGCTTGGTGATGGGGATAGAGATGCCGTAGGTGTCCACTTCCTGAAACGCATCGGTGCCGATCATCGAGGCAGGCACCTGGCCGGTAATGCAGACCAACGGGATAGAGTCGAGACGGGCGTCGGCGATGGCGGTCACCAGGTTGGTGGCCCCCGGCCCGCTACAGGCCATACAGACCGCCGGTTTGCCCTGGGTACGCGCCATGCCCTGAGCGATAAAGCCTGCGCCCTGCTCGTGACGCGCCAGCACGTGGCGGATCTGCGTGCTTTGGCTTAAAGCGTCATACAGCGGAAGTACCGTCCCGCCAGGAATACCCGCTACCGTGGTAATGCCCTGACGTTCCAGCAAATGAACGATTAACTGCGCGCCAGTAAAACGCGTCTTGTGTGATGTTGTGCCCGAACTTGCCATGCTCCAGTCCTTTTATTCTGAGCCAGGTTTCCGGGGGGCCTTTAAACAAAAACCCCGCCGGTTTGCGCCGGCGGGGTTTGGAATCGTGTGTTGATTCAGTCCCTACGGCGCATTGCCGACGACCACCACCACACGCACGACGACCACTGCGGCTGGGTGCGCAGTTTTTAGTAGGGTCGAGGTCAGCATGGAAGCGTTCATTAGGAACCTGTTTCTGGAATCATTAAGTGGATTTATACAAGCACAGGTTTTGAGGCGTGACAACGGAATTATTTTCATCTGGCTGAAAATGCGTCAAGGATCACGTTTCGCTTGTCGGGTGATGACACTCAAAAAGTGGCTTGTAACTCACTCAATCAACAGCGCGGGTGTTACACCGAATCTGGTTACCAACGTTTTGATATGGTTGAGAATCCATCAAGGTTTTACAACCGCAATACTTACAAGAACAGATCTCATTTCCCGGCGTAACGCAGCCATGTGGGCACTATGTGCTTCATAGCGACTAATTCTTGCACGTATGGTATCCAGCGTCGGAAAAAAACTTTCAATGCTGCAGGGTACGGAAAATGACCCTTTACTATGGTTTGCCTAAAAATGGCGTTCTTGCGTGTGCTGCGGAAGGCGGGGTACCGCATACGAACCCGCTTTCATAGAGATTAGTCGCGCTCTATTACTCTGAGAAGCGACATATCACTACCCGTTAGTTAAACTTAACTCCCTGCTTCGCACTGACAACAAACGCAAAAAAACCACCATTTATTTCGGTGGTTTTTTATGCATCTCAAAGACGTACTGCATGTGTATGGCATAAACCTTTCAGGTGGAACTTTAAAATTTGCCAAATGGCTTTAGTGTAAATCCCGATTCAGTATATTGCTCGCTCATTCCAGGAGTCACTATAGATGATATTGCCGTCGCAATGCTTCCAGGTAATTTTCTCATAACGTATGAGAACCGTTTCAAGGTGTGTTCCGGTGTTTGCACCTGGATACAGATCTGGTGTGATTGAGGTTATTTTTACATTCTCCAAGAGGATATTAAAATACTCCTGTTCTAAACCAGCCTGATTAATCTGATACATCTTAATGGTGGCAGACTGGAGTGTTTTCCCCATACTCAACGCCCGAAATAAAAGCGGAGTTACGCGATCAAATTCCTTCTGAAACATGACGGGCATGTGTATGCGCGTACCCGTCAATTTCCCGGTGTTCCCGTCGACGGGGATGTTTACATTATGCGTGAAAGATTTAAGTTCAATTGCACCTTCACGCCCTGACACAAGGCAAGGGCCAACCATGGGAGAACCATTTTCATCAGTTAAAAATAAATAAGCCGGATTTGACATAAAAACTCCTTTTTATAAAATTCAATCGTACTTATCAAAGCGACCGAAAATGATTGGATGAACAATAATAAATACGACGATAGCAATGAATGTTAACAATACCCAGTAGTCGGGTACCAACCATAGGAACAAAGAGGCGCATGCAAAAATATAAATTGGAAATAAAATATCCGAAAATAAAATTGATAGCAGACTCTTAAACATACCCCTTATCCTTTAAGTCATTAGAAATTGACTCGAAATCTCTGTAGAATCCCATTCGCACCTTCTTAATAAGTTCAGACAGAAAAGGCTCAAAAAAGTAGTAAAGCATTTCTAATTGTGCGGCATAGAGAGTTGCGTAATAATCAGGATCCAGAGTTTTCAAGCGACGGGCAGCAAGAGCGCACTTCTGTTCTGTGCCAATCAATTGCAGTGCCATGACGACGTTAGGTACGCGACGTGCAAGCCGTTCGATGACGATTTCTGAGAGTAAGCCAGATTCGGAAAGGGATTTTGCCAGTCCCCAAGCTATTGTTAAACGTGCAGCCTTACTTGTAGGTATATTTTTAACAAGGCCGGTTACTTTTGAATCCATCTTACGAACACGATTTTGTTCATTTCCATTTTCAGAATCAGCTATAACACTTTCGAAATAAAGATAGAGCATATAGGCTATTACATCGCGATAACGATAAATAGACATAATAGAGAGATACATCCTCTTTTCTTCTGAGAGAAGCTCATCACATGCATCATGATAGATGGGAATTAAGCATGATGAGTACCAACTTACACGCTCCATTCCTGAGTAAATATCAGAGCCGATCCCCTTTAATACTTGCCATGTCCCTGCAACGCCTTGCTGTCCATAAATAGCCAACTGCCTGTCGCTCTGGAACTTCATCTTTAAATAATCAGATGCTTGCATAATGTATCCATACGATTACTGCGATTATATAGGTATACATTGAAAAGCCGAGCAATTCAAATTAGTGAGATTGATTCACATAGATATTCACATAAAACATAATTTGGTTCATTACTATTTATTATGATAATACGTGATGCACTTTTAATTTTTCATGGGGTATGGATGACTTATATTAATTTACGAACTTAGTGGCGTTGACATGCAAAATTAGACACCTACTTCTTCATAAAAATAGTGTTCCTTAAGCGATCCTAACCAATCAGCAGCGGGGCTAAACAGCGGAACCACTACTTTCCAGCGGTTGGTTGAATATTATAATTATATCAAATTTATATATAACAATTATCAAATGGATGGTTTAAACATGCTGCATACCAGCCGTGTGCGTGGCTAATAAGTAGACAGATGTTTTTGAGACCACAAAACAAAAAACCCCGCCGGAGCGAGGTTTTTTTTCAGTGTTTGCGGCTGGTGACCGCAGAGCACACTGTGTTACGTCAACGCACGAAGTATACGCGATCGCACAGGAACGCGCAATTTACGGCACGGATTTTGACGCATTTGAGTATGGCTCCCGCTTCACGTTTTGTCCATAAATTACTGTTCATATATACAGTATTTATCTATACTGGGTGTGTTCACAGGGTGTGAGGGGAGCCGCTCGTAGTACACCGGCGCAACGAAGTCCTGGCTGAAACGGGTGGTGCCGTCAGCGCCTCCACTCCCCACCTGAGCACACTGTGTTACGTCAACAAAGGTGCTGGTCACAGGCGGCGGAAAGGTACGCCAGCATCGTGCTCCTTAACCAGAGGAGACGCGTATGAGCGTAGTGGATATGGTTGTACTTATCCTCAAACTCATTGTTGCAGCACTGCAACTGCTTGATGCTGTCCTGAAATACGTTAAGTAACTCAGGTTCAAGCCGCACCAAAGAGGGGCGGGAAACCGCCCCTCTTTAATAACGAGGGAATGCTATGTTGCGTTTGTTAATTGAGCCTGTCACGCCGGACGAACCGGGGTATATCGCGCTTAAAACCGAGAGCACCGCGCTCAATTTCAATATGTTGCGCAGGCTGGAAGAGAACTGGGAACGGGGTGAAAACCGCTTTAACGCTCCCGGTGAAAAACTGTTGGGTGCGTTTCTGAACGGCAAACTGGTAGGGATTTGCGGGTTAAACCGCGATCCGTTCAGCCAGCAGCCGCGGGCCGGTCGCATCCGCCATCTCTATATCAGCGAAAGCTGTCGTGGGCTGGGTATCGGCAAGCAACTGCTCGCCGTCGTGATGGCCGATGCCAGCGTCTGGTTTGATTTTCTCAATACCCACGCGCCTGAGGCTGCCTGGCCCTTCTACCAGCGTGCTGGCTTCACGCTGGTTGTGGATGAACCGCGCGTCACGCACCGGTTATTCTGCGCAGTGTAACGGGCGGGCCATATCGGTTTGCGGCACGACGGATCGCGGCTGCGCCAGGCCCGATCCCGTGGCAACTTTAGTTGCCGTTGTTGTTTATTAATCCTGCCTTTCTGCCGCGATTCATTCATCACCGCAATACTTAACTTGTCATCTCACTGTGGTAGATTCCACGCGCATTTATGGGAATGCGTAGTCACTTATTCTTTATTTATCACTTTGGCAGAAGTTTTCAGCAACATGAAAAGACAACGGAACGTTAATTTACTCTTGATGTTGGTATTGCTGGTCGCCGTCGGTCAGATGGCGCAAACCATCTATATTCCGGCCATTGCCGACATGGCAAACGCGCTCCAGGTGCGTGAGGGTGCCGTCCAGAGCGTAATGGCAGCCTACCTGCTGACCTATGGTGTGTCGCAATTATTCTACGGCCCGCTCTCGGATCGCATTGGTCGTCGTCCGGTGATTTTGGCCGGGATGACGATTTTTATGATCGCCACGGTGATTGCGATAACCACCCACAGCCTGAGCGTGCTGATTGCCGCCAGCGCATTACAGGGCGTCGGCACAGGGGTCGGCGGAGTGATGGCGCGTACGTTGCCGCGCGATCTGTATGAAGGCAGCCAACTGCGCCATGCCAACAGCCTGCTCAATATGGGCATTCTGGTCAGCCCGCTGCTGGCCCCGCTGATTGGCGGCCTGCTGGATACCATGTGGTCCTGGCGCGCCTGTTACGGCTTTTTGCTGGTGCTGTGCGTTATCGTCACCTTCAGCATGGCGCGCTGGATGCCGGAAACCCGACCCGCGGAAGCGCCGCGCACCAAACTGCTTACCAGCTACAAAATCCTCTTCGGCAACGGAGCCTTTAACTGCTACGTGCTGATGCTGGTGGGTGGCCTGGCGGGGATCGCGGTATTCGAAGCCAGTTCGGGCGTACTGTTGGGCGCCGGACTGGGCCTCAGCAGTATGGTGGTGAGTATTCTGTTTATTCTGCCGATCCCGGCGGCGTTTTTCGGCGCCTGGTTCGCCGGGCGCGCCAATAAACGCTTCACCACCCTGATGTGGCAGTCGGTGGTGAGCTGCCTGCTGGCGGGGCTGATGATGTGGATCCCGGGCTTGTTCGGGGTGATGAACGTCTGGACCCTGCTGGTCCCGGCCGCGCTGTTCTTCTTTGGCGCGGGGATGCTGTTCCCGCTGGCAACCAGCGGTGCGATGGAGCCGTTCCCGTTCCTCGCGGGCACCGCCGGGGCACTGGTGGGGGGGCTGCAAAATATCGGTTCCGGCGCGCTGGCCTGGCTTTCGGCAATGCTGCCGCAAAACGGACAGGCGAGCCTCGGGCTGCTGATGACGCTAATGGGTCTGCTGATTTTGCTCTGCTGGCTGCCGCTGGCCTCCCGCGCGTCACATCACGAGCAGGCGGTGTAAGCGGATCTTGCCCCCAGGCCAGTTTCCTGTTTTCTTAAGGGAATACGCCTGTGAGGATCCTATGACGCCACAAACCCTGAAGTTAATCGCACAATACCCTCTGCTCAACGCGCTGATCGCCCTGCAAGAGACCACCTGGCTTAACCCAAAAGCCACCACTCTGGCCGCAGGGCTTCCCCATGTCGGGCTGACCGAAGCCGATGTGGAGGATGCCCGGGCGCGCCTGAACCGCTTTGCGCCCTATCTCGCGAAAGCCTTCCCGGAGACGGCAGCCACCAACGGCATTATCGAATCTGAGCTGGTTGCCATTCCGGCGATGCACAGACGGCTGGAGAAGGAATCTGGCGCCCCCCTTCCCGGCACCCTGCTGCTGAAAAAAGACAGCCATCTGCCGATCTCCGGCTCGATTAAAGCCCGCGGTGGGATCTATGAAGTGCTGACCCACGCCGAAAAACTGGCCCTGGACGCTGGACTGCTCAACCTCAACGACGATTACAGCATCCTGCTTGAGCCGCGCTTCAAAGCGTTCTTCAGCCAGTACAGCATCGCCGTGGGGTCTACCGGCAACCTCGGGATGTCTATCGGCATTATGAGCGCCCGCATCGGCTTTAAGGTAACGGTGCACATGTCTGCCGACGCCCGCGAGTGGAAAAAATCCAGACTGCGCAGCCACGGCGTGACGGTAGTGGAGTATGAACAGGATTACGGCGTGGCGGTGGAGCAAGGGCGCAAAGCGGCGGAAAACGATCCGAACTGCTTCTTTATTGACGATGAAAACTCCCGCACTTTGTTTTTAGGTTATGCCGTGGCAGGCGAGCGCCTGAAGGCGCAGTTTGCCGAACAGGGTCGTGTGGTGGATACGGATCACCCGCTCTTTGTCTATCTGCCGTGCGGCGTGGGCGGTGGCCCTGGCGGGGTGGCGTTTGGGCTGAAGCTGGCCTTTGGCGACCACGTACACTGCTTCTTTGCCGAACCGACCCAATCCCCGTGCATGCTGCTGGGGGTGTATACCGGTCTGCACGATGAGATTGCGGTGCAGGATCTGGGGATCGATAACCTTACCGCGGCGGATGGCCTGGCGGTGGGTCGTGCCTCTGGCTTTGTTGGCCGTGCCATGGAGCGTCTGCTCGACGGGTTCTATACCCTCTCCGATCAGAGCATGTACGACATGCTGGGCTGGCTGGCGCAGGAAGAAAATATTCGTCTTGAGCCATCCGCGCTGGCGGGCATGGCCGGGCCGGTACGCATCGCCGCTTCCGGCCACTATCCGCTGAATAACGCCACCCACCTGGTGTGGGCAACCGGCGGCGGCATGGTGCCGGAAGAGGAAATGGCGAAGTACCTGGCGAAAGGACGTTAATTCACCCGTTGGCTCTGGCGCATCAGAGCCATCAGCTCGACAGGTGAACGGCGATAACGCATCAAATCGCGCATCACCCGCATGTGCGGGGCGGAGTGGCGGAAGAACGCCTGATACCCTGCGCAGAGGGCGTTTTTGCCCTCAACCCACGGCTGCGGGGTGTCACTGTTGCACAGATAACGAACCGGGCACGCCTGGCATTCGTCGGGAAGGGGGAAAGCGCAGATCGGCGGTGGATTGCCGCGCCAGATCTCCAGCGCCGAGTCAAAGAGTTGTACAGAGATACGACCGATATCTTCCCGTACCCAGACATCAAACACCGCCGTCAGGAACGCGGCCCACTGCTGGTCGGTGATGGACGCCGGGTTATCGCGTGCCTGCAAGGGAATAAACTGTAGATATCGCGAGCCCTGGCTGCGCAGATCGCGGTACAACCGCTCCGGCTGGCAACAGTTCTGGCGATTGATGAGCGTTACGAGCACTTTGGCCTGACATCCTGTCATGCAAAATCCCTGATAAAAATAATGAGATGGTGAACATGACTAGCAGCAAACAATAATGCGAGGGATAACACTGCGAGGGAGATCAAAAATTTAATACGTACAGGTCGGGATGCTGAAAAGTCGTACAGCGAAACGTCCATCCGTGCGCGGTTGCGGGTGTAATGCCAGAGGATCAGCGCTACCAGTGCCAGCACGCCCAGCGCTACCCAGAACAGCGGGCCAGCCTGTTGCCAGTTGTGCCTGACCGCCAGCACCATCAACGCGCCGTAGCCAAACAGCGTGCGCAGCCAGGCCAGCGAGGTGCGCTCCGGCTGCAACCCTGGATCGGCCACCCGACGCGCCTTACGGCTATCCGCCATACAGCACCAACCCCATCACAATCACCGCGACGAACAACAGGATCAGGCTGATAACCAGCAGGCTGTGGGTGTAGGGCAGATCGTCTTTCAGGCGCATGGCTTTTTCATTACGCAGCCAGCGCAGGTAACCGTAGATCGCCAGCCCCCCGGAAAAGAGGCACAGCAACAGTGCCAGCAGCTGGCGGATCACTGGTGTGGCAAAATCGGGGGCCAGCTGGTCAAGGCCAACACCCGCCGCCAGAAAACCGAGCGCGGTGCGGATCCACGCCAGAAAGGTACGCTCGTTTGCCAGCGAGAAGCGATAATCCGGCGCTTCGCCGAGGCGGGAAATTTTCATGACCACTCCTGTCTGACTGCCCGTTGTACAAAACTGCGGCAATGTTAACGTATCCAGGGCAGTATTTCTCGCCTTAACCCATCCCCCAGAACAGCACTGCCAGCAGCTGCGGTGTGATAATGCGCATAAACATCACCAGCGGATAGACCGTGGCGTAGGAGAGCGCCGCCGCACCGCTGGTGGCGTGCAGGTTGTTGGCAAAGGCCAGTGCCGGCGGATCGGTCATCGAACCGGCCAGCATGCCGCACAGGGTTAAATAGTTCATCTTCGCCAGCAGCCGCGCCAGAATGCCCATGGTGATCAGCGGGATGGCAGTAATGAGGATGCCATAGCCAATCCAGCTGACCCCATCGCCGCGGGCCAGGGTCTCGATGAACTCCCCACCCGACTTTAGCCCCACCACCGCCAGGAACAGAACAATCCCCAGCTCGCGCAGGGCGAGGTTGGCGCTCGGGGGCATAAACCAGTAGAGCTTGCCCACGCAGCCGATGCGCCCGAGGATCAGCGCCATAATCAGCGGCCCGCCTGCCAGCCCCAGCTTGAGCGCCACCGGGAACCCCGGCACGTACAGCGGAATGGAGCCGAGCAGGACACCCAGACCGATGCCGATAAAGACCGGCAGCATCTGCACTTGCTGCAGTTTTTGCTGCGCGTTGCCTACCATATTGGCAACGGCATCAATGGAGGCCGGACGCCCGACAAGGTTGAGGATGTCACCAAACTGCAGGCTGGCGTCCGGGCTGGCCACCAGCTCAACCCCGGCGCGGTTCAGGCGCGAAATCACGACGTCATAACGCTCTTTTGCCTGCAAATCGCGGATTTTTTTGCCCAATACCTGCTCATTAGTCACGACTACCCGTTCGACGCGCATGTCGGTGCCGCGCGTCGAGAGCGAGGTATCGACCTCCTGGCCGATCACCAGTTGGGCGTTGTGCAGATCGACCGGCTGGCCGACGAGGTGCAGCAGATCGCCGGTCTGGATCAGGGTGCCGGGCAAAGGCACCATCAGGGTCTGCTCGCGCTTCAGGCGGGAACAAATAATGTTGGCGCTATTAAGGATCGGCACATCCTGGATCGCCAGGTTGTTGAGATTGGGATTATCGACGCGGATGTTGATGGTTTTTATCAGCGCCTGACCCTGAGTAAGGGTGGATTCATGCTGCTTAGCTTCTTGCTCTACGTTAATGTGAAACAAAACACGCATCAGCCACATGGTGAGCAGAATGCCGCAGATGCCGAACGGATAAGCCATGGCGTAGCTCATGCCCATATGATCCACGATGCCTGGCTCGATACCCAGATCACGCAGGATTTGCTGCCCGGCTCCCAGCGCGGGGGTGTTGGTGACCGCACCGGAGAAAATCCCCAGCACCACCGGCAGCGGGATGGCGAAGAGTTTATGCAGCAAGGCGGTCACCAGCCCGCCCATCACCACAATCCCCATCGCAAAAAGGTTGAGACGCAGGCCCGAGACACGCAGCGAGGCGAAAAAACCTGGCCCAACCTGAATGCCGATGGTGTAAACGAAGAGGATCAGGCCAAATTCCTGAATGAAATGCAGCATCTGCGCGCTGAGCACGATGCCCAGCTGGTCAGCAAAATGACCGACAAAAATTCCGCCAAACAGCACGCCGCCAATGCCGAACCCGACGCCGCGGATTTTGATATTGCCTATCCACAACCCGACCACCGCAACCAATGCCAGAATACTGACCGTTAACGCTATATCACTCATGACGGCATCCCTGTGAATAACATTATTATCAGAAGGGATTTTCGCAGAGCGCAGGCGGGTTGTATGGGCGATGGCGCACAAAAAGCCCGCGCTAAAAGCAAAACGGTCACCCGAAGGTGACCGTTTGAGTTTTTCCCTCTCCCGTGGGAAAGGGTGGGGGTGAGGGCATCAGGCCGCATCACCCGATACACGGGTATTAGCTGTTCAACGCCGGGCGTTCGCTAATGGCGATCCGCTGCGGAGCAATTTCTTCCGGCACGTTGCGGGTAATGTCGATATGCAGCAGCCCGTTGTTAAAGGTTGCGCCCGTCACTTCCATATGTTCAGCGAGGGTAAAGCTCAGGCTGAACGGCTGAGTGACCAGCCCCTGATGCAGCCATTTGGTTTCGGTCTCCGGTTTTTCCGGGGTACCTTTAACCGTCAGGCGCGTGCCTTCCAGCTGGATATCAAGGTTCTGCTGGCTGAACCCTGCCACCGCGAGCGTAATGCGATAGTGGTTATCGTCGCTCTTTTCAATGTTATACGGCGGGAAAGTCTGGCTTTCGGTGGTGCTTTGCAGCGCGCTAGCCAGTTTGTCAAAACCAATCCACTGACGCATCAGGGGGGATAAATCGTAGTTACGCATACTAAATCTCCTTCTGAGAAGCGAGTTCGGCACAGTTTAATTTTGTGCGCAGTTGTTCCTGCAAATCCTGATGG
>Ga0058694_1000449_pt1 | contig 21563 bp, 20 predicted proteins | sample AgamicOrSfrz_FD_55041 | JGI IMG/M metagenome (GOLD analysis project Ga0058694, IMG submission 55041) | Agave microbial communities from Guanajuato, Mexico - Or.Sf.rz | ecosystem: Host-associated > Plants > Phyllosphere > Phylloplane/Leaf | place: Guanajuato, Mexico | collected 2012-05-30 | reverse complement strand
GCGAAACGTGCTGCTGCTTCGTCCCAGTTCACCACGTCCCAGAAGGCTTTGATGTAGTCCGGGCGACGGTTCTGGAATTTCAGGTAGTAAGCGTGTTCCCACACGTCCAGACCCACGATTGGGAAACCGGATGCACCAGAGATAGCTTCACCCATCAGCGGGGAGTCCTGGTTAGCAGTGGAAACCACAGCCAGTTTGTCGCCTTTCAGTACCAGCCACGCCCAGCCAGAGCCGAAACGGGTAGCAGCGGCTTTTTCAAACTCAGCTTTGAAGTTATCAACGGAGCCGAAGTCGCGCTCGATAGCGGCTTTCAGGTCGCCCTGCAGGGTGGTGCCGGTTTTCAGGCCTTTCCAGAAGAAGCTGTGGTTAGCGTGGCCGCCAGCGTTGTTACGCAGAACGGTTTTCTTGTCAGCTGGCAGTTGATCCAGTTTGGTGATCAGCTCTTCAGCAGGCAGGCTAGCGAATTCTGGCAGGCTTTCCAGCGCCGCATTGGCGTTGTTAACGTAAGTCTGGTGGTGTTTGGTGTGATGGATCTCCATCGTCTGCTTGTCGAAATGCGGCTCAAGGGCGTCGTAAGCGTACGGCAGGGATGGCAGGGTATAGCTCATAATCATCTCCATTATTGTCGGGCGGCAAACGTGTTAATGCCGCGTAAGCAGTTGGTTCATTATAGTTAATTAAATGATATTGAAAATGTTTATCAATGCCGTAGTTTTAATAAGGTTATAACTTTTCGTTATGTGACTGATCTGGCGGGGCGTGCGGTGATGCGCAGGGGGGAGCAAACAATCTATTACGCGGCGTTATGGCTGCGGTGTCGCCACTGAACCGGGGTCATCCCCACTTCACGGTTAAACACCACCGAAAAATAGTTACTGTCCTCAAAGCCGCACTGCATGGCGACTTCGCTGACCAGCAACTCGGTATGTTGCAGCAAATACTGCGCATGGCAGATTCGCAGTTGGCGCAGGTAGTGGTTTACCGTCATGCCGGTCTGGGTGCGGAACTGCTGGCGCAGGGCACGCTCGCTGCACTGCTCCTGCTCGCAAAACTTTTCCAGCACAAAGCTGCGGTTCAGGCTGCCCGCCAGGGCGGTGATCAGCTTATCCAGCAGTGCTTCCGGCTCGCTGGCGGCCGGGTTATCCGGGGCGTAACGGTAGCGTTTGAGCATGATCGTCAGCTGAGCAAACAGCAGCTCGGCCATATCGAATGCGTGGGGATCGGTCTTCAGGCTCTCCTGCTCCAGTTGCGTAATCACCGGGCGCACCTGCGTCATGCCGTTGCTGCCCAGCCGCCAGTGCGGGGTGTTGCCCGCTTTGAGAAAACCGGGGATGTTCGCCGCCCAGTCCACGTTGAGCTTCAGTCGGTCGGGGCAGTAGATGATGTTCTGAAGTACCAGATCGTTGACCGAGGCGTAGGAGTGTTTATCTTCCGCACGGATATAAAACAGGTCGCCACGGGTAATGCGGTAAGGGCGATCGTTGAGGACATGCAGGCCATTACCGCGCCATACCAGCACCAGTTCGCCGAAATCGTGTGTATGTTCGGCAAAGACATTTTGCGGATAGCGGTCCGCCACCGCGACGGCCTGCGCGGTGGAGGCAAAAAAATCAGCTCTGCGAAGAATCAACTGTCCGGCCACATCACAACCTCAACGGTGAATAACCTGACATTATTACCCGCTTTGCGGCAGTAAAACGGTGATTTTCCTCGCGTTACTGAAGCATCGCATCCCGGCCCTGGCGAATGTCGCGCGGGGACCAGTCAAATTCCCGGCGAAACAGGGTCGAAAAGTGGTTACTGTCGCCAAAACCGCAGCGATAGGCGATATCGGTAACGCTCTCGTCGGTATGGCGCAGCAGATGGCGCGCTTTGATTAAGCGCAGCCGGTTGAGATAGCGCTGGGGCGTTAGCCCGGTGTGCTGCTTCAGCTGGCGATGCAGCGTGCGCAGCGACAGGGAAAAGTTATCTGCCAGCGTCTCCCAGCAGACATCTTCGGCGAAGTGATCTTCCAGCCACGCCATCAACTGGTTGAGCCGCGCGTCGTTATCCGCCGCCCCGTCCACCAGACTGCCACGACGCAGCAACACCAACAGCTGCATAAACAGGATCTCGCGGCTGGCGAGGGCGTGGGTAGTCTGCCCCTCTTCGGACTGCTCCATCTGGCTGACCAGCTGGCGCACCTGCTGTAGCGTGGCCTGGTTTACCCGCCAGTGCGACGGATAGTGACCGTCCTGCTCCTGAGGCAACAGCTGGTTCAGCCCTGACAGAAACTGGAACGCTTCCGGAGAGCGATACAGTACGTTGGTCAGGCACAGGTTATCGGTATGTTCATACATGTGCCGGTCATGGTCGCGCACAAAACACACCGTGCCGCCGCTGATGGTGTAAGGCTGCCCGTTGAAAACATGGATACCCGTACCGTGCTCCACGATCACAATCTCATGAAAATCATGATGATGTTCTGGAAACGCAGCCTGGGGCAGCCGCGGCTCAATCGCCACAGGCGAGTGGCCTGAAGGGAAAAAATCCACGCTGTGCAGTACGGTCATAACGGGTCACCAGATGATAAAAGTTCTCAAAATAGTAATTTAGGGTTTCCCGGCTGACCTTAAATTTTCGACAGCAAATGGCGCAAAGCCTGTCGCTTTTTCAAGAAAAGGCGGGAAAGATCTGGAAATGCGCCCACCGTCACATCCCCTGAGAGCCGCGCTATTAGCGGAAAATGTGAACTTCCTCACGTTCATCTTTGCTTTCTTGCCAGCGCCTGAAATGCGCTGTCAGTGGTAAGAAGGTCGCCGACGCTTCCCTTTTTTACACTGTCCGGTAATGACTAAAGGAAGGACCGGACCATGACTTTTCGCCATTGTGTGGCTGTCGATCTAGGCGCATCCAGCGGCCGCGTAATGCTGGCGAGCTACCATCGCGAGCAGCGCACCCTTCAGCTGCGCGAAATCCACCGTTTCGTGAACTGCCTGCAAAAACAGGACGGTTTTGACTGCTGGGATATCGACACTCTGGAAGCGGAGATCCGTACCGGGCTAAATAAGGTATGTGAAGAAGGCATTCACATCGACAGCATCGGGATCGACACCTGGGGCGTGGATTACGTCCTGCTGGACGGCAACGGTAACCGCGTCGGCCTGCCAGTCTCGTATCGCGATAGCCGCACCGACGGGGTGATGGCGCATGCGCTGGCGCAGCTCGGGAAAGCCGAAATCTATGGCCGCAGCGGCATTCAGTTTCTGCCATTTAATACTCTGTATCAGCTGCGCGCCCTGGTGGAACAGCAGCCGGAGCTGGTGGCGAACGTCGCCCATGCCCTGCTGATCCCGGACTACTTCAGCTACCGTCTCACCGGCCAGATGAACTGGGAATATACCAACGCCACCACCACCCAGCTGGTAAACATCAATTCCGATTCCTGGGACGAGAACCTGCTCAACTGGACGGGTGCGTCGCGCGACTGGTTTGGCACCCCGACCCATCCGGGCAACGTGATCGGCCACTGGACATGCCCGCAGGAGAACGCTATCCCGGTGGTGGCCGTCGCCAGCCACGACACCGCCAGCGCGGTTATCGCCGCCCCGCTGGCCTCTCAGGATGCGGCCTATCTCTCCTCCGGCACCTGGTCGCTGATGGGCTTTGAGAGCAAAACGCCCTACACCAGCGATACCGCGCTGGCAGCGAATATTACCAACGAAGGCGGCGCCGAAGGCCGCTACCGGGTGCTGAAAAACATAATGGGCTTATGGCTGCTGCAGCGGGTGCTGAAAGAGCAACGCATCAGCGACCTGACCGCCTTGATCGGTGAGGCGGAAACCCTTCCGGCGTGCCGTTTCCTGATCAACCCCAATGACGATCGCTTTATCAACCCGGCCAATATGAGCGCCGAGATCCAGGCCGCCTGCCGCGAGACCGCCCAGCCCGTACCGGAGAGCGCCGCCGACCTGGCGCGCTGCATCTTCGACAGCCTCGCCCTGCTGTATGCCGAGGTGCTGCACGAGCTGGCGACCCTGCGCGGCAAGCCGTTCAGCCAGTTGCACATTGTTGGCGGCGGTTGCCAGAACCATCTGCTCAACCAGCTGTGCGCCAACGCCTGCGGCATCACGGTGTTAGCCGGGCCGGTTGAGGCCTCCACTCTCGGCAATATTGGCATCCAGCTGGTGACCCTCGACGAGCTGGCCGACGTGGACCAGTTCCGTCAGGTGGTGACCGGCAATTACGGCCTGACCACTTTTACCCCTCATCCCGATCATGAGATTGCCCGCTACCGCACGCAGTTTCAGCAACAACGACCGACTAAGGAGCTTTGCGCATGACCACTCAACTTGAACAAGCCTGGGAACTGGCTAAACAGCGTTTCGCCGCCGTGGGCGTGGATGTCGAGGAGGCTCTGCGTCAGCTCGACCGTCTGCCCGTCTCTATGCACTGCTGGCAGGGCGATGATGTCGCCGGGTTTGAGAACCCAGGCGGTGCGCTGACCGGCGGCATCCAGGCCACAGGTAACTATCCGGGCAAGGCGCGTAACGCCGCCGAGCTGCGGGCCGATCTGGAGCTGGCCCTGAGCCTGATCCCGGGGCCAAAACGCCTGAACCTGCACGCTATCTATCTGGAGTCCGACACGCCGGTCGATCGCAACGCCATCAAGCCGGAACACTTTAAGAACTGGGTCGAGTGGGCGAAAACCAACAAGCTGGGGCTGGATTTTAACCCCTCCTGCTTCTCGCATCCGCTGAGCGCCGACGGCTTTACCCTCGCTCACGCCGATGACGAAATTCGTCAGTTCTGGATCGACCACGTGAAGGCCAGCCGCCGCGTGTCGGCGTACTTTGGCGAGCAACTGGGCACGCCATCGGTGATGAACATCTGGATCCCGGACGGGATGAAAGACATCACCGTGGACCGCCTCGCCCCGCGTCAGCGTCTGCTGGCGGCGCTGGATGAAGTGATTAGCGAAAAGCTGAACCCGGCGCACCACATCGATGCCGTGGAGAGCAAGCTGTTCGGCATTGGTGCCGAGAGCTACACCGTCGGCTCCAACGAGTTCTACATGGGTTACGCCACCAGCCGTCAGACCGCGCTGTGCCTGGATGCCGGCCACTTCCATCCGACAGAGGTGATCTCCGACAAAATTTCAGCCGCCATGCTCTATGTGCCGCACCTGCTGCTGCACGTCAGCCGTCCGGTGCGCTGGGACAGCGACCACGTGGTACTGCTGGATGACGAAACCCAGGCCATCGCCAGCGAGATTATTCGCCATGACCTGTTCGACCGGGTGCATATCGGCCTCGACTTCTTTGATGCCTCCATCAACCGCATCGCGGCCTGGGTTATCGGCACCCGCAACATGAAGAAAGCCCTGCTGCGCGCCCTGCTGGAGCCAACCGCCGAACTGCGTGCGCTGGAAGCCGCGGGCGATTACACCGCGCGTCTGGCGCTGCTGGAGGAGCAAAAATCACTGCCATGGCAGGCGGTATGGGAGATGTACTGCCAGCGCAACGACGCCCCGGCAGGCAGCCAGTGGCTGGATAACGTCCGGGCGTATGAGAAAGAGATTTTGAGCCAACGCGGGTAAGACAACCCTCGTCCCTGCCCTCTCCCTGACAGAGCGGGATCACACCATTCCCTCGCCCCTTTGGGGAGAGGGTCAGGGTGAGGGGAAACCCCACCCCGATTTAACAGGAAATGAAAGACTATGCAGACCATTATCGACGCCTGGTTCGTCCAGGGCATGATTAAAGCCACCTCCGACGCCTGGCTGAAAGGCTGGGACGAGCGCAACGGCGGCAACCTGACGCTGCGCCTGGACGAGGCGGATATCGCCCCGTATGAAGCCGACTTCCACGCCAAACCGCGCTATATCGCCCTGAGCCAGCCGATGCCGCTGCTCGCCAATACGCCGTTTATCGTCACCGGTTCCGGCAAGTTCTTCCGCAACGTCCAGCTTGATCCCACCGCGAATTTAGGGGTGGTAAAAGTGGACAGCGACGGCGCGGGCTACCACATTCTTTGGGGGCTGACTGACGAAGCGGTGCCAACCTCTGAGTTGCCGTCCCACTTCCTTTCCCACTGTGAGCGTATCAAAGTCACCGGCGGGAAAGATCGCGTGATCATGCACTGCCACGCCACCAACCTGATTGCCCTGACCTTCGTGCTGGAGAACAACACCGACGTTATCACCCGTCAGTTGTGGGAAGGCAGCACCGAGTGTCTGGTGGTGTTCCCGGATGGCGTGGGCATTCTGCCGTGGATGGTACCCGGTACGGATGAGATCGGCGAAGCCACGGCGATTCAGATGCAAAAACACTCGCTGGTGCTGTGGCCGTTCCACGGCGTGTTCGGCAGCGGCCCGACGCTCGATGAAACCTTTGGTCTGATCGACACCGCCGAGAAGTCTGCCGAAGTGCTGGTAAAAGTCTATTCGATGGGTGGCATGAAGCAGACCATCACCCGGGAAGAACTGATTGCGCTGGGCAAACGCTTTGGCGTCAACCCGATGCAGTCCGCGTTAGATCTGTACAAATAAGAACATCGCGCCCCGCTCATTGAGACGGGGCGAAGCTACACCTGCAATCCCTACACAAATCACCTTATTAAGTGGAGTAAAAGCAATGAAAATAAAGACAAGCTTGATCCTCACCGTTGCCGCCCTGGCGTTGTCCGGTTCTGCTTTAGCTGAAGTTAAAATCGCCCTGGTGGCGAAATCGTTAGGTAATGGCTTCTTCGAAGCGGCAAACGTGGGTGCCCAGGAGGCAGCCAAAGAGTTAGGTGATGTTAAAGTGATCTATACCGGCCCAACCACCACCACCGCCGAAGCCCAGATCGAAGTGCTGAACGGGTTGATCGCACAGGGGGTGGATGCGATCGCCATCTCCGCCAACGATCCTGATGCCGTGGTGCCGGTGCTGAAAAAAGCGATGCAGCGCGGGATCAAAGTGGTGTCGTGGGACTCCGGCGTGGCGAAAGCCGGGCGCCAGATCCACCTTAACCCTTCCAATAACGCGCTGATTGGCGAGACTAACGTCAAGCTGGCGGCCGAAGCGCTGAAAGCGCTGAACGTGGAAAAAGGCGATGTGGCGGTATTGAGCGCTACGCCGACCTCCACCAACCAGAACACCTGGATTGCCGAGATGAAAAAGGTGCTGCCACAGTACCCGTCCGTCAATCTGGTAACCGTGGCCTATGGCGACGATCTGTCGGATAAGAGCTACCGCGAAGCGGTCGGCCTGCTGAAAACCTACCCGGATCTGAAAGTGATCGTCTCTCCGTCGTCGGTCGGCATCGTGGCGGCAGCGCAGGCGGTGAAAGATCAGGGCAAGATCGGCAAAGTGTACGTGACCGGCCTGGGCCTGCCATCTGAAATGGCTGGCGCGGTGAAATCCGGTGCCAGCAAGAGCTTCGCCATCTGGAACCCGATCGACCTCGGTTATGCCGCGACTTACTTAGCGGATGATCTGGTGAAAGGCACGGCGACCAAAGAAGAAGCCAGCATGGGCAAACTGGGCAAAGTGAAGCTGGATGCCGACGGCAGCGGCGCAATGGCTGAGCCGTTTGTTTACGATGCCAGCAACATTGATAAGTTCTCAAAAATCTTCTGATTCCTTTTCCCTCTCCCTGTGGGAGAGGGATACAAGTGGAGAACTATCATGACCCCATTACTGGCGCTCAATGGCATCACCAAGGTTTTCCCCGGTGTACGCGCGCTTGAGAACGTGCAGCTTGAACTCTGGCCCGGCAAAGTCACCGCTCTGATCGGTGAAAACGGCGCGGGCAAATCGACGCTGGTCAAAGTGATGACCGGCATCTACCAGCCCGACGAGGGCGAGATCCTCTACAAAGCCATTCCCATTCAGCTACCCACCCCCGACTCGGCGCATAAGGTGGGCATCACCGCGATTCACCAGGAGACCGTCCTGTTCGATGAGCTGTCGGTCACCGAAAACATTTTTGTCGGTCAGTATCTGTATAAAGGCATTTTCAAAAAGCTCGACTGGCCGGAGATGCACCGCCGGGCGCAGGCGATCCTCACCCGTTTGGAGGTGCAGATTGACCCCCGCGCGACGCTGAAAACCCTGAGCATCGCCCAGCGCCATATGGTCGCAATTGCCCGTGCGCTGTCGTTTGACGCGCAGGTCGTTATTCTCGACGAACCGACGGCGGCCCTGTCCCAGCACGAAATCCTCGAGTTCTATCAGATCGTGGAGCGTTTAAAGCAGGAAGGGAAAGCGATCCTGTTTATCTCGCATAAATTCGACGAGATTTTTGAACTGGCCGATCACTACACCATTCTGCGCGACGGCGTCTTTGTCGGCGCGGGGGCCATCAATGACATCACCGAAGAGCGGATGGTGGCGATGATGGTGGGCCGCGCCATTACCCAGACCTTCCCGAAGGTGGAATGCGAAAAAGGCGATATCGTGCTGGAGGTGCAGGATCTCTGCCACCCGACCGAGTTCGCGAACATCATTTTTACCCTACGCAAAGGCGAGATCCTCGGCTTCTACGGGCTGGTGGGCGCCGGGCGTACCGAGCTGATGCAGGCGCTCTCCGGCGTCTCGCGCCCTTCTTCCGGCAGCATTGTGCTGAACGGTAAAGAACAGCATTTCCGCCAGCCAGCGGATGCCATCAAAGCCGGGATCGTCTGCGTGCCTGAAGAGCGCCAGAAGCAGGGGGCGATTATCGAACTGTCGATTGCGCAGAACATCAGCCTGCCACAGCTCAACAAACTCAACGCCAACGGCGTGCTGAATGACGATCGCGAGTGGCAACTGGCAGACGAATATGCGAAGCGGCTGCAAGTAAAAGCCTTTAGCTGGAAACAGGCGGTCGAAACTCTCTCTGGCGGCAACCAGCAGAAAGTGGTGATCGGCAAGTGGCTGGCAACCCACCCGGACGTAATCATCCTCGATGAACCGACCAAAGGGATCGATATCGGCTCCAAAGCGGCGGTGCATCAGTTTATGTCCGAATTGGTCGGCCAGGGGCTGGCGGTGATCATGGTCTCCTCCGAACTGCCGGAAGTGATGGGCATGGCTGACAGGATCATCGTCATGCATGAAGGGTTAATGGTGGCGGAATATCAGGCGGGGGGCGCAACGGCTGAAACCATCGTCAGCGCCGCCAGCGGTGCCAGACAGGAGGCCGCATAATGGTGCAACAGCTGCTTAAACACCGCGAGGCATTACTGGCGGCGGTGATTGTGCTGATGGTTATCGCCATCGGCACGCGTGCCCCGTCGTTTATCGCTCCGGGCAACCTGGTGGAGATATTTAACGACACCTCCATTCTGATCATTCTCGCCCTCGGGCAGATGATGGTGCTGCTCACCAAAGGCATTGACCTGTCGATGGCGGCAAACCTGGCGCTGACCGGGATGATTGTCGCCCTGATTAACTTCCATTACCCCGATGTGCCGGTCTGGGCGCTGCTGATCCTGGCGACCGCGCTGGGCCTGCTGATGGGTATCATCAACGGCCTTCTGGTATGGAAAATGGGCATTCCGGCGATTGTGGTGACGCTGGGCACCATGAGCATCTACCGCGGGATTATCTTTCTGCTCTCCGGCGGCGGCTGGGTGAACTCCAACCAGATGGGTGCCGATTTCCTCGGCCTGCCGCGGGCATCGGTGCTGGGCTTGCCGGTGCTGAGCTGGTGCGCCATTGCCGCGTTGCTGCTGGTGGGCTATTTCCTGCGCTACAGCCGTACCGGGCGCGCACTGTACACCGCAGGCGGTAACGCCACGGCGGCTTATTACACCGGGATCAACGCCGGAAAAATGCAGTTCGTCAGCTTCTGCCTCTCCGGGGCCCTGGCCGGGTTCTGCGGCTATCTGTGGATCTCACGCTTTGCGGTGGCCTATGTCGATGTGGCAAACGGCTTTGAGCTGCAGGTGGTAGCGGCCTGCGTCATCGGCGGCATCAGCACCATGGGCGGTACGGGCCGGGTGTTGGGTTGCCTGTGCGGGGCACTGTTCCTCGGGGTGATCAACAACGCCCTGCCGGTGATTGGCGTGTCGCCGTTCTGGCAGATGGCCATCTCCGGGACGGTGATCGTGATTGCGGTGCTGCTCAATGAACGTGGCAACAAACGCAAAGGACGGCTGATCCTGCGCGATGCGGCGCTGGCTCGTCAGAAACAGGCGGTGAGATGATGAGTAAAATAATGACGTCTGAAGAGATTAAACATGCCCCCGCCCCGGCGGGCATCTTCCAGCGCCTGCTGTGCTGGGAAGGTTTTCTGCTGGCGGTAACGCTGGCGGTATTCGTGGGTAACGCCCTCGCCTCTCCTTACTTCCTCGATATCTGGAACCTGTCGGATGCGACGTTCAACTTTACCGAAAAAGCGATCATCGTGTTGCCGATGGCAATGCTGATTATCGCCCGGGAAATTGATCTGTCGGTGGCCTCCACTATCGCCCTCAGCTCCACAGTGATGGGCTTTTGCGCGGCGGCCGGGCTGGATACACCGCTGCTGGTCTGCGTGGGCTTAGGCGTTGGGCTGCTGTGCGGGCTGTTCAACGGCCTGCTGGTGACCCGCTTTAACTTGTCCTCGATTGTGATCACCATCGGCACCATGAGCCTCTATCGCGGCATCACCTACATTCTGCTGGGCGACCAGGCGCTGAACACCTGGCCGGAGAGCTTCGCCTGGTTTGGTCAGGGGTATGTCTGGGGCGCGCTGTCGTTTGAGTTCGCGCTCTTTATCGTGCTGGCCATCCTGTTTGCCTTCGTGCTGCACAAGACCAACTTCGGGCGTCGCACCTACGCCATCGGCAATAACCCGACCGGGGCCTGGTATTCCGGCATCAACGTGAAGCGTCACAACCTGATCCTCTTTGCCCTGGTGGGGCTGATGGCCGGGCTGGCCTCGGTGCTGCTTACCTCGCGTCTGGGCAGTACCCGCCCGACCATTGCGATGGGCTGGGAGCTGGCGGTGGTGACCATGGCGGTGCTGGGCGGCGTCAATATTCTTGGCGGTTCCGGCAGCATGGTGGGCGTGATTATCGCCGCCTTCCTGATGGGATTGGTCACCTTTGGCCTGAGCCTGCTCAACGTGCCGGGCATTGTGATGTCGGTGATCATCGGCGCCATGCTGATTGTGGTGATCTCCCTGCCGATCATCACCCGCCGGGTTATGCAGCGAAGACGGATGTAATCCCCTCACCCCTGCCCTCTCCCCAAAGGGGAGAGGGAGAAAAGCCGCACGGTGCAGTGCCTTCGCCCCTCAGGGAGAGAGAAAGGCCGCACGGTGCAGCGCCCTCGCCCCTTCGGGCTGAGAGAGAAAGGCCGCACGGTGCAGCGCCCTCGCCCCTTCGGGCAGAGAGAGAAAGGCCGCACGGTGCAGCACCCTCGCCCCTTTGGGCAGAGAGAGAAAGGCCGCACGGTGCAGTGCCCCGCCCCTTCGGGCAGAGAGAGAAAGGCCGCACGGTGCAGTGCCCCGCCCTTTTGGGCAGAGAGAGAAAGGCCGCACGGTGCAGCGCCCTCGCCCCTTCGGGCAGAGAGAGAAAGGCCGCACGGTGCAGCGCCCCCGCCCCTTTGGGCAGAGGGAGAAAGGCCGCACGGAACAGTCCCCTCGCCCCTTTGGGGAGAGGGTTAGGGTGAGGGGCCCAGATTTGCAAAATCACCATTAAGGAGAATTATCATGAGCTTTATGTTGGCGCTGCCTAAAATCAGCCTGCACGGCGCAGGCGCAATCGGCGATATGGTTAAGCTGGTGGCAAACAAACAGTGGGGCACGGCGTTGATTGTCACCGACGGTCAGCTGGTAAAAATGGGCCTGCTCGACAGCCTGTTTACCGCCCTCGACGCGCAGCAGATGTCGTATCACCTGTTCGACGCGGTTTTCCCCAACCCGACCGAAGCGCTGGTGCAGCAGGGTTATGCCGCGTATCAGGATGCGCAGTGTGATTACATTATTGCCTTCGGCGGCGGCAGCCCGATCGATACCGCCAAAGCGATTAAAATTCTCACCGCCAACCCAGGCCCCTCTACCGCTTACTCCGGCGTCGGCAAAGTGATCAACGCGGGCGTGCCGCTGGTGGCGATCAACACCACCGCAGGCACGGCGGCAGAGATGACCAGCAACGCGGTCATTATCGACGCCGAACGGCAGGTCAAAGAGGTGATTATCGACCCGAACATCATCCCGGATATCGCCGTGGATGACGCCAGCGTAATGCTCGACATTCCGGCTGCCGTGACGGCTGCCACCGGGATGGACGCCCTGACCCACGCCATCGAAGCCTATGTCTCCGTTGGTGCGCACCCGCTGACTGACGCCAACGCCCTGGAGTCCATTCGCCTGATCGCCCACTGGCTGCCGGAAGCGGTAGACAACGGGCATAACCTGGAGGCGCGCGAGCAGATGGCCTTCGGCCAGTATCTGGCGGGTATGGCCTTTAACAGCGCCGGGCTTGGGCTGGTGCACGCCCTCGCCCACCAGCCGGGGGCAACGCACAACCTGCCGCACGGCGTGTGCAATGCCATCCTGCTGCCGATTATCGAAAACTTTAACCGTCCGAACGCCGTGGCACGGTTTGCCCGCGTGGCGCAGGCGATGGGCGTCGATACCCGCGGCATGAGTGATGAAGCCGCAAGCATGTCGGCCATTCAGGCGATTCGTGACCTGAGCGCCCGCGTCGGTATTCCCTCTGGTTTCAGCAAGCTTGGCGTCACCAAAGCCGACATCGAAGGCTGGCTCGACAAAGCCCTCGCCGACCCGTGCGCCCCCTGCAACCCGCGCAGCGCCAGCCGTGACGAGGTGCGCGAACTCTATCTGGAGGCATTATGATCCGCAAAGCCTTTGTGATGCAGGTAAACCCTGACGCACACGAGGAGTATGAACGTCGCCACAACCCGATCTGGCCCGAGCTGGAAGCGTTGCTGAAAGACCACGGCGCGCACAACTACGCCATTTATCTGGATAAATCCCGCAACCTGCTGTTCGCCACGGTGGAGATCGAATCGGAAGAGCGCTGGAACGCGGTAGCGAATACCGACGTTTGCCAGCGCTGGTGGAAATACATGGGAGAGGTGATGCCGTCTAACCCGGACAACAGCCCGGTGAGTACCGGGCTGCAAGAGGTGTTTTACCTGGCCTGATGTGTTAACGCTGCCGCGCTCGCGGCAGCGATATCCCGCTTATTGCTCAACGTAAAGGCTGACAACACCGTCACCGCCAGTACAAAACAGCCCAGCATCAGATAGGTATCCTGGAAGCCGATCCGGTCATACATATTCCCGGCAAACGCGGAGAGGAAAATCGCCGCCAGCTGTTTGGCAAAGTTGAAGCCAATCAGGTAGATGGTCGCAGACAGGCGAGTATCGAACACGCCGGTAATGTATTTGAATGCCCCCACCAACAGGAATGGCACTTCCAGCGCGTGCAGCATCTTCAGGGCCACCACTTCGACGGCAGTGGTCGCAAATGACGAACCAATGATGCGCGTCGCCATGATCACCCCGGCAATCAGCAACGTATTTTTCGCGCCAATGCGGTTAATGATCCACGGCGAGCAGAACATGATGATGGCGTTGCAGATCTCCCCGGCGGTGGTCGCAAAGCCGAATGCCCGCGTGCCTTCCTCCGGCGTGGCGAAGAAGGTTTTAAAGAACGTGGCGAACTGCTGATCGAAGACGTCGTACACGCAGGCCACGCCAATCACGTACAAAATGAACATCCACATTTTGCGCTGGCGGAACAGGTTAAACACGGTTCTGGCGGTGATCTGTGGCTGGTTTGCACCGAGGGCATTCATCACCTGGGCGGTCTGGTTAGGCTTCGGTTTTGCCACCACCAACAGCACCATCAACACCAGCGCCGCCGCGGAACCCATCCAGAACACATAGGAGGGATCAATCCCGAACAGGATGCCGCCCGTTGAGGCGCACAGCCCCCAGCCGAGACAGCCAAACATTCGCGCCTTGCCGTACTCAAAGAAGCTGTTGCGGCTCACGCGCTCAATGTAGGCCTCGATCGCGCCCGACCCTGCCGAGAAGACGAAGCCGATATAGATCCCACCGCTCAGCGCCCCGAGCCAGATATTGGTCTTCAGCAGCGGAGCAAAGACATAGAGGAAAAACGGCGCGAACAGAAACAGCAGTACCGCGATGATCCACAGCAGGTGTTTTTTCAGCCCCAGCTTGTCCGACACCACACCCAGCACCGGCTGGAACGAGATGGCAAACAGCGAGATGCAGGAGAAGACGATCCCGGTATGGGTTTTATTCAGGCCGATGATGTCCGACAGCCAGATCGGCAGGAACGGAAAGCAGGTGGCCATGATGAAGAAGTAGAGAAAGAAGAACGATCCGAAGATCCAGAAGTTCGGGTTGTCTTTGTGGGTACAGGTGGTCGTATTCATTATTTTTATCCTCAACACAGGGCCGGTTGCCCGGCCCATTACCCTTATACGCGTTCAACGCCAATCAGGATGGCAGTTTCCGGGTCCAGAACCGGCAGGGCAAGCCCCGCCTGCATCAGCCATTCGCCGCTCACCGTCTGCGGGGATTCCATCCACGCCGGCAGCTTGCGCATGGTGTGCCCCCCCTCACCGGTCAGGCGAATATTGGGGTGATCGAGCAGCGTGATGCGGTACTGCGCGCTGGCCGTCAGCCCCGGCATACGCAGCGGCATCATCAGAGTGTAATCAGGCATTGCCAACTGGCTGACAATGAACAGCCCCTGACGCTGGTCCTGACTCACTATCCCCTGCGCCAGCGTGGTGCTGTCGGGCATATCCACCCGCCACTGGGTGCCGTGGTGGATCACCTCGCGCCACTGCTTATGCAGGGCCGCATAGTGCCGGTAGCCTTCGCGCTCCTGCTCATCCACGGCGAGAGGGTCCAGCTCCAGCCCCATATGGCCAAACAGCGCCGTCAGGCCACGGAAGGCGATACTGTGCTGGCGGAAGGTGGCATGGCATTTATGATGACCGATATGCGCGCCCATCACCTCCGGCGGGAAGAAGTAGCTCATGCCACGCTGGATAGTGTTGCGTTCCAGCGCGTCATTGTTATCCGATGCCCAGAAGCGATGGCAGCGGGTCAGGACTTCATAATCGATACGCCCGCCGCCGGAAGAGCAGGATTCAAATTCCACATGGGGGAAGCGTTCGCCAAGGGTATCCAGCAGGCGGTAGAACTGTCGGGTCTGGGCGTCGGCAGCGGCTTTGCCGTTATGGCCCGGCTGCACCAGCTCACGATTCATGTCCCACTTCACATAGTCCACCGCGTGCTCACCCAGCAGCCAGCTCATGCGCTCCAGCAGATAATTGAAGGCAGCAGGAATGTTGAGGTTCAGCACCCACTGGTGGCGGCCGGTGGCCTGCTCATAACCCGGTAAGGCCAGCACCCAGTCCGGGTGAGCGCGGTACAGATCGGAGTTGGGATTAATCATCTCCGGCTCGACCCAGATGCCAAACTCCATACCGAGGCTTTTGACGTGATTAATCACCGGCGTTAAGCCGTTGGGGTATTTCTGCTCGTCGAGATACCAGTCGCCCAGCGCCGCATGGTCGTCATTGCGCCCTTTAAACCAGCCATCATCGATGATAAAGCGCTCCACGCCCAGCGAGGCCGCTTCGTCTGCCATCCGCATGATGTACTCAGGATCGTGGTTAAAGTAGATCCCCTCCCAGGTATTGAGGTGTACCGGGCGCGGTTTGTTCTCCGGGAAGCGAATGATGTTGTCACGCAGATAGCGGTGGAACTGCTGGCTCATGCCATTCAGCCCCTGGGCGGAGTAGCTGGCGTAAAGGCGTGGCGTCCACAGCGTTTCGCCCTCCTCCACCGCCATTTCACCCGGCAGATAGAGCGCTTCGGCCTGCAAATAACGACGGCCATCGGTTTTGGCCTCCGCGCGCAGACGATGATTGCCGCTCCAGCCCAGATGGACGCCCCAGACGTCACCGTGCATTTCGCTAAAGCCCGGCGTGCCGCTGATCAGCGCCGGGAAATGCTCATGGGAGCTGCGGCCGCGGCGGTTTTCAATTACAAAGCTGTCGTGCTCCAGCAGCAGACGATGCGGCTGAAATTCGCGGATCCAGCGGCCATGAAACGCCATGACTTCGCGGGCACGTTCTGCCAGCGGCAGGGTGACGGCCAGGCGGTCAACCTGCCACGGCTGGCTTTTGAGATTGGTCAGGCCGTGGCGGATCGCCAGTACGCCGCTGTCATCGAGGGCGATCTCACTGGTCAGACGCAGGCCGGCCTGGTCATCTTCGGCGGTGAGGGTCAGGGTTTGTCCCTGCTGCGATACCGCGACGGTACGGAACTGCGGCGAGCCATCCCGCCCCTGGCGGTGGCCTTCAATGCCCGGCGCGCCGAACAGACCGTGACTGAGTTCAGCCATAAGCGTGACCGGCGAATCAACATCCAGTCTGCCGTTGGCAATCGGGCGGGAAAGCGTTTCCGCATCCTGCGGCGAAAAGTGGCGAAGGTGCGGCCCCCAGTAAAGAATTTCGGCGAACGGATGGGTTTTGATCACCACATCAACCGTTTCGCTCGCGAGTCGTAATACTGCCTCTTGCATCGGACATCTCCTGTCATCGGGATATCCTGAGTGTTGATCCGAAACGTTTCGGATACAAACCAAAACGTTTCGGATTTGTGATCGGGTTTAGATATTGGGGAAATTTATGCCGTCTGGCCCGGCGAGAATTCTGGCTGCCACAGCACCTGAAGCTGGCTGATTTCTTCGCCGTTAATCAGCTGAAGGACCATATCGGCGATCTGCTTGCCCACCCCCTGGCGGGTGGACTGGATCACTGCCGCCACGTCGATATTGACAATGCTGTCCTGCGGCAGGCCATCGTAAACTACCAGCGCAACGGCATCCTCGCCGGTTAAGCGCCCCATCTGCGCCAGCGCCATTGCGGCGCCGTCGCCATGGGTGTTGCAATCGGTGACGATCGCCGTGGGAGCGACATCCAGCGCCAGCAGTTCCTGCGTGGTGGTGTAACCCGCCCGGCGTGAAGGAGGCATGGTGCGCAGCCATTCGCTGGAAAGTCCCGCTTCTTTCAGGGCATCAAGGTAGCCCTGCCGACGCTGGGTAATAAACGCCTGATTGTTGCTCTCACCCAGCAGCGCGATGCGCTGATGCCCGCCCTCGATTAAGCGCCGGGTTGCGTTGAAGGTGCCCGCATAGTTGTCGAAATCGAACCAGGCGTAGGGCTTTGGCAGATGGCTGCGGCCCAGTGCCAGGAAGGGGAATCCGGCGGCCTGCAGTTGCTCGAGGCGCGGATCGTTATCCAGGGTATGGGCCACAATCAGCGCATCCACACGGCGGCTTTGCACCATGCGCATGTAGCTGTGTTTGTCGGCCAGATCGTCATCGGCAATCAGCAGGAGATCGATCTCATGTTGCGCCAGTTCGTGGCTAATTTCGCCGACCATGTCCATAAAGACGCTGTTATTGAGCGGAACGGGATGCACCGGAAAGACCAGTCCCACGGCGTCGATTTTGCCCATCTTCAAACGGCGGGCAAAGGTGTTCGGGCGATAGCCGCGGCGCTGCGCTTCGGCTTCCACGCGGGCGCGCGTCTCGCTGGAAACGTCAAAATAGCCGTTGAGGGCGCGGCTCACCGTCGTTACCGACAGTCCCAGTTCTTTAGCAATGGCTTTAAGCGACATGATTATCCGTGTCTTCGTGTGTCAGTTTTGTTCCGCCACCATAAGCGCCAGGGTATCTGGCTCAAGCGCGTTGAAGAGATGCGGCTGGTCGGCAGGATAGCAAATATAGTCTCCAATCCCGAGCGCTTCCGGTGCGTCGGTGAGACCAACCAGCGCCTTTCCCTTCATGATGACAATATGCTCAACCGAACCCGGCGGGTGCGGATGGGAAATACGGTCAGCCCCGGGCTGCGCCATCAGGATATAGATATCGCGTCGCGCACCCGGCGGACAGGCCGCCAGTAAAATGGCCTCATAGTTGGCCTGTTCAGCAATGACTTTCGTCCCTTCGCCAAGGCGGATCACCTGGGTAGTGGGCTGTTGCGGTTCGAGCAAACGGGCAAAAGGGATATCCAGCGCCACGCACAGCGACCATAAGGTTTCGAGGCTAGGATTACCATTCCCGGACTCCAGCTGGGAAAGGGTGGATTTGGCGATCCCGGCACGGCGAGCGATTTCCGCCAGTGAAAGCCCGGTCCGCATGCGCTCCCGCACCAGACTTTTAGCGATTACGCTGATTGGCTGCGTCATAATGAGTCTCGTGTTCTATAAAACGAACGAATCGTTCATCTTGATAAACGAATGTGATGCGTTCATTATAATGGATACTCGTTCGATATGGCTAAATATGTATGAAACAGACTTTCTCTTGTCTTAACGGCGACACCATCAAGGCGATTATTCTCGTGTGTCTGGCGGTGGGCGTTGTGGGGATGTCCTACGGCTCGCTGGCGATGGCGTATGGCTTCCCGCTGTGGGTGCCCTTTGTGCTCTCTATTTCGGTGCTGGCAGGTGCATCGGAATTTATGTTTATCGGCATCGTCGCCAGCGGGGGCAATCCCCTTGCCGCAGCGGCGGCCGGGCTGCTGGTTAACGCCCGCCATGTGCCGTTTGGCGTAACGGTGCGCGATCTGGTGGGTAAACGCGGGGCCAGCTTGCTGGGCTGCCACATCATGAATGACGAAAGCGTGGTGTTTGGCCTGTCGCAAAAAACGCCGGAACAGCGTAAAGCAGCCTACTGGCTCTGCGGTCTGGGAGTCGCCATCATCTGGCCGCTGGGCACGCTGCTGGGGGCGATGGTCGGCAAACTGCTGCCGGAGCCGGAAACCATCGGGCTGGATGCGGTATTCCCGGCCATTTTACTGGCCTTAGTCGTCCCCGCCTTTAAGAACCGCACAACGCTTATCCGCGCCTGTAGCGGTGCTGCGCTGTCGCTGGCCGCCGTGCCCTTTGCGCCGGTGGGGCTGCCGGTGCTGCTCTCTCTGCTTGGCCTCGCGGCGAGGAAAAAATAATGCAAAACATGACCGTTTTTATTCTCGGCATCGCTCTGCTGTCGGCAGGCACCTACCTGATGCGTCTCGGCGGAGCCAAACTGGGCAGCCGGTTAGCGTTGTCTGAACGCGCCCAGGCCCTGCTGTCGGATGCAGCAACGGTGCTGCTGTTTTCAGTGGCGCTGGCGACCACTTTCTATGAAGGGGAACATTTTGCCGGGATGGCGCGGGTGCTGGGTGTGGCCTTTGCGGTGTTTCTGGCCTGGCGCAAGGTGCCGTTGATTGGGGTGATCGTCGCGGCAGCCGTGGTGACGGCCTTGCTGCGTCTGGCAGGTATAAATTAAAAAAGCGCCCCGGGGGCGCTCTTTCGACAAAAACTTTGCTTTTATTTGTTCAGTTCAGCGGTCATGTGTACACGGTTACCGGCGAAAGCCTGAGTAATAGTGTAAGAAGACGCGCCTGCCTGTTCAGCCTGAGCGGCGATTTTGGCTTCTGCGCCATCAATGGTGCTGGCGGATGCGGTAACAGACTGCGCTGCGAAAGAACCGAAAGACGTTGCCAGAGCGATTACTGCTACAAAAGTTTTGATGCTTTTCATGATAGAGACCCTTGCGATTAGTTGTTGGTGTAAGGCACCGTGCCTTGATGTGATAAATAATAGGCCTCATCACCGACAACTGAAAGCGGAAGGATTTGCTAAAAGAATTCAAATTTATTGAACAATAGTCAACCGCTGTGGATGGGTGTAGATCGTGGCTTTTCCCGGCTTGCAGAACCCCACCAGCGTCAGGTTGCAACGCTCGGCCACTTCCACTGCCAGCGTGGTGGCGGCGGATACCGCAAACAGGATCTCGACCCCGCACATGGCCGCCTTTTGCACCATCTCGTAGCTAGCCCGGCTGGAGACCAGCGCAGCCCCCTGCTGCCAGACGGCACTCTCTCCCGCGCGGCGGCCCAGCAGTTTATCCAGCGCCACATGGCGTCCGACATCTTCATGCCCGCCTGCGATCTCGCCCGACGGTAATACCCAGGCGGCGGCGTGGGTGCAGCCGCTCAGATTGCCGACCGGCTGTACCGCGTGAAGGTTGTTCAGCGCCATATCAAGGTTCGCCAGGCTGAAGGTCTGGCTAAAAGGCAACGGGGTGATGGGTTTGCCAATGTCGTTCAACTGCTCCACACCGCACACACCGCAGCCGGTGCGTCCGGCCAGCGCGCGGCGGCGCTCTTTAAGGGCCATAAAGCGACGGCTGGAGAGTTCAATTTGCACCTCCATGCCGTTGCAGACCTGCACCACATCCATCCCGTAAATCTCCTGCGGGTGGTCGATAATGCCCTCAGAGAGTGAAAAACCGATGGCAAAGAGCGTCAGATCTTTTGGCGACGCCATCATTACGACGTGCGAGATACCGTTGTAGACCAGCGCCACGGGCACCTCTTGCGCAATCCAGTCCGGGATGGGTTGGTTGAGTTGAGGGGGTCTGCGTACCTCGCACGCCACGACGCCGACGGGCTGGGAGGAGGTATCTCGGATTTGTTTTGGCACGACTTCGTTCCTGGGCAACTTCGCAATTAAGGGGGCTATTGCAGCATAAATAGCAGCGGTTCGCCCCAGAGATGGATCAATTTTTCGTCCGGGCGTCCGTAGACCGGTTTTACCTCCTGGGGAGGAGGAGATCGAATGAGTTGATACAGTCTTGTAACACACAAAATCAATAACGTGATTTAGTTCACATTTCTAAATTAGCAAGCTTAGAATTCGTTCACTTTGTTTTAACTACATTCAAACAAGCCTACCGACAATGTGGTATTCTGCGCCCTATCCCTCAAGGAATTGTGGGAATACAAAATTCCAACCCTTTGCGGTTATTTTGTAACCGTAAAGTAAAACTCTAAATACCCAAATAACACGTGTTGCAGGCAAGCAGCAAAACGCGCCTGCGGCTCGCCTTATTAAGGTAGCAATGTCGAAACAAGGAGTGACCATGCAGGTCAGCAGAAGGCAGTTCTTTAAGATCTGCGCTGGCGGTATGGCAGGCACCACGGCGGCGGCACTGGGCTTTGCGCCCAGCGTAGCGCTGGCGGAAACTCGGCAGTACAAACTGCTGCGCACCCGCGAAACCCGTAACACCTGTACGTACTGCTCTGTCGGCTGTGGGCTGTTGATGTATAGCCTCGGCGACGGTGCAAAAAACGCCAAAGCATCTATCTTCCATATCGAAGGTGACCCGGACCATCCGGTTAACCGCGGGGCGCTTTGTCCGAAAGGGGCAGGTCTGGTGGATTTCATTCACTCGGAAAGCCGCCTGAAATTCCCGGAGTATCGCGCGCCAGGCTCTGACAAATGGCAACAAATCAGTTGGGAAGAGGCGTTCGATCGCATCGCTAAACTGATGAAAGAAGACCGCGATGCCAACTTTATGGCGCAGAACGCCGAAGGCACCACCGTTAACCGCTGGCTCTCCACCGGTATGCTGTGTGCCTCTGCTTCCAGTAACGAAACCGGCTATTTAACCCAGAAGTTTACGCGCGCACTCGGTATGCTCGCGGTCGACAACCAGGCGCGTGTCTGACACGGACCAACGGTAGCAAGTCTTGCTCCAACATTTGGTCGCGGTGCGAT
>Ga0058694_1000443_pt1 | contig 21745 bp, 22 predicted proteins | sample AgamicOrSfrz_FD_55041 | JGI IMG/M metagenome (GOLD analysis project Ga0058694, IMG submission 55041) | Agave microbial communities from Guanajuato, Mexico - Or.Sf.rz | ecosystem: Host-associated > Plants > Phyllosphere > Phylloplane/Leaf | place: Guanajuato, Mexico | collected 2012-05-30 | reverse complement strand
CTGCAGGCCGCCGAGCCGCTCGCCGGCGTTGCCGTGGGCGGTCAGGGCGCCGATCTCGACGCCGGGGTGGGCCAGCAGCAGCCGCAGCAGCTCNCCGCCGGCGTACCCACTCGCNCCGGCGACAGCGATCCTCGTCATGTGCATGACTATACACATGTCTGCATGAGTTGGGGTACCTGTCCGTTGTCAGTGCCNGCCGCTAGCGTCGAGACATGACGCGACTGGCCTTCTCCGACTACCTCGACCACCTGCGACGGGANTCGGTGCGGTTCCGCGAGGTCCTCACCGACACCGACCCTGCCACACCGGTGCCCTCNTGTCCCGAGTGGACCGCCGANGATCTGCTGTGGCACCTCGGCCGGGTGCAGCACTGGTGGACCAACGTCGTCGTGGAACGCCCCGCGTCCCCGGAGGACGGGTACGTCGAGCCGGAGCGGCCGCCCAGCCATGACCGGCTGCTCGCCTTCTTCGATGAGTGGAGCGAGAAGCTCACCCACGCCTTGGTCGACGCCGGCCCCGAGGAGCGCTGCTGGACCTGGTCGGAGGACCCCGACGACCAGACCACGGGCTTCGTCTTCCGCCGGCAGGCGCACGAGGCGCTGATCCACCGGCTCGACGCCGAGCTCGCGGCCGGCACCGTCACGGCGCTGGACCCCCTGCTCGCCGCCGACGGCGTCGAGGAGTGCCTCGACGTGATGTACGGCGGGCTGCCGCCATGGGGCCGCTTCGACCCGCTGGAGCAGCACGTCGAGTTCCGGATGACCGACGTCGATCAGTCGGTCTGGGTGCAGCTCGGCACCTTCTCGGGCACCACGCCCGACGGCGAGGAGCGGCGCGACGAGCCGGACTTCCACGTCGTACCGGCTCCGGGCGTGCAGCCGGCGACCGTCGTCTCCGGGACCGCCGCGGACCTGGACGCCTGGCTGTGGCACCGGCGAGACGACGCCGGCATCGAGGTCACCGGCGACCAGGAGATGTATGCCCATGTGCAAGTTGTCCTGGGCCAGCCGATCACCTGAGATCGAGGCCTACTGAAACCGGGCGAAGGCCTGCTGAAAGCGCCCTGAAACCGGCGTACTCCACGCTGGGCGCATGACGAACTCAGAGCTGGCCGTCCACGCCACCGGGCTGGTGAAGCGCTTCGGCGATCTCACCGCCGTCGGTGGTGTCGATCTGGCCGTGCACCAAGGCGAGGTCTTCGGCGTGCTGGGACCCAACGGCGCCGGGAAGACCACCACGCTCTCCATGCTTGCCACGCTGCTGCCCATCGACGGCGGCCATGCCTCAATCTTCGGGGTGGACGTCGCGTCCTCGCCGCACCGCATCCGACAGCTGGTCGGCGTCACCGGGCAGTACGCCTCCGTCGATGAGAACCTGACCGCCCGGGAGAACCTCCGGCTCTTCGGACGGCTCCTCGGCCTGTCCGGCAAGGCGGCCCGGGCGACCGCCGAGGAGCTACTCGGCCGGTTCGGCCTGGAGGAGGCGGCCGACAAGCAGATCAAGAACTTCTCGGGCGGCATGCGCCGCCGCCTCGACCTGTCCGCGTCGCTCATCGCGCGACCGCCGCTGATCTTCCTCGACGAACCCACCACTGGGCTCGACCCTCGCACCCGCGGCCAGATGTGGGACACGATCCGCGACCTGGTGGCCCAAGGATCCACCATCCTGCTGACCACGCAGTACCTCGACGAGGCCGACCAGCTCGCCGGGCGGATCGCCGTCATCGACCGGGGGCTGAAGGTGGCCGAAGGCACCCCCGACGAGCTCAAGCGCAGCGTCGGCAGCTCGACCCTGCACCTGCGACTCACCAACGGCGAGGACACCGCCCGGGCCGCCCAACTGGTCGAGGACGTCCTCGGCGAGCAGCCGGTGCTCACCCCGGAGGCGGGCGGCCTCAACGTGGCGCTCACCGACGCCAACCGCGCCGCCGACGTCCTCATCGCGCTGCGCACCGCCGGCCTCTCGATCACCACCGCCACCGTGCAACAGCCCACCCTGGACGAGGTCTTCCTCGCCCTGACCGGCCACTACACCGACAAGGAGGAGGCGGCATGAGCACCGTCACCACTCCGCGCACCGACCGCGAGGGGACCACGCCCATCCTCGCCGCCCGCCCGAGCGCCCGCGAGGCGTTCGACCAGACCATGTCGATGGCCTGGCGCGCCCTGATGAAGATGCGCCGCAACCCCGAGCAGATGTTCGACGTGGTGATCCAGCCGCTGCTGTTCACCGCGATGTTCGCCTACATCTTCGGCGGCGCGGTGTCGGGCAACGTGCAGGCCTACCTGCCGGTGATCATCACCGGGGTCCTGGCCCAGACCGCCCTCACCGCGTGCATGGCGGCCGGGACGCAGCTGCGCGAGGACATGGACAAGGGCGTCTTCGACCGGTTCCGGTCGCTGCCCATCTCACGGATCGCGCCGCTCGCCGGGCCCGCTGTCGCGGACCTGCTGCGGTACGCGATCGCCGCGACCCTGACGATCCTCACCGGCGTGCTCATGGGCTACCGACCCGGCGGCGGCATCCTCGGCGTCGCTGCCGGCTGGCTGCTGGTGGTCATCGCCGGCTGGTCGATGTCGTGGATCTTCACCTGGCTCGGCACGGTGCTGAAGTCCTCGCAGGCCGTGCAGGGCATCGGGATGATGATCATGTTCCCGCTCACCTTCCTCTCCGACGCGTTCGTGCCACTCAAGACGCTGCCCGGTTGGCTCGAGGCGTTCGTGCGGGTGAATCCCGTGCACCTGGTCATCGCCGCGACGCGCGACCTGATGAACCACGGCTCCTTCACCCTGAGCGTCGTGTGGGCGCTCCTGGGCTGCGGCGCCGTCGTCGCGATCTTCCTCCCGCTCGCGGTGCGGTCCTACAGCCGCAAGGTGTGACACGCGCGCTGATCATCGCAACTGCGCGAGGAGGCCGATGGCCTTCTCGCGCAGTCGTTCGGCCGGTACGGCGGCGAGCTCAGCGGCGTCGCCGGTGCTCGGCACGAGCTGCCGTGCCCATCCCGGCTCCATGCTGGGCAGCATGCGGTTGAGGCTGAACGCCTCCGACAGCGCGATCAGGACAGCGCCCTGGGCGGCGTCGCCTGCGGTGACCTCCCAAGCGCCGAGGGCGAAGATGACCGAGCCCATGACGGGGTGGTCCAGCGTCGGCACGGCACCCGCCAGGGCGGCGCGCGCCTTCGTCAGCAGGGCATCGCGCTCGGCCCGCACCGTCGGCGCCTGGCCGAAGCGGCAGTGCGCGGCCAGCGCCGCGGCCTGCGGGAAGAGAACCCAGGGCTCGTATCCCACTGGCAGGGTCGACTCGTGGACCGCCCGCTGGGCCAGGCTGACCGCCGCCGCCCGGTACGCCGCGAGGCCGCCCGGGACGTCGCCGCGTGCCAGCAGCAGCTCGGCCCGGCCGCACTCATAGCTGATGGCACCGCCGCCGAGCACGGACTGGACCCGGTCGTCGGCGGCGAGCTCGTCGAGGATCCCCTCAGCGTCGTCGAGATCGCCCTGACAGATGGCGATCACGGCGACCATGGCGCGCGTCTGCGCCCAGTCCTCGACCGCCCCGAGGGCCGCCAACGCCGGACTCGCCTGCTCGGCGTAGCGGCGAGCACCGTCGCGGTCGCCTGACTGCAGCAGCAATCCGGCCAGCTCGGCCATGACGATCGCCCGGGCCCACGGACCGTCGCCCGGCTCGGTGAGTCGCCNCGCGCGCTGCGCCAGGCCGATGGCGGCGGCGATGTCGCCNGCGTTCTCGTGTGTCAGGCTCGCCCATACGGCCGCCCATTGGGCGAGATGCCGGTCCTCGGACTCGGCCAGTCGCTCGAGGGTGGCCAGTTGCGCCGACTCCCCCGCCTCGGCGAGCGCGAGCAGGCCGAGCAGGAGGGCGCGCGTGCGCGGATCGACGGTGCCGGGGCCGAGCTCTTGCAGGCGGGCCGTGGCGGCCTGGGTCCCCTCGGCGGCGTCACCGATGAAGATCCGGGTGGTCAGCAGGACCGCCGTCAGCGCCGTCCGCAGCGCGTCCTCGGCCTCGGGCTCGACGCCTCCCGTGGTGAGCAGCGGCAGGCCCGGCAGTCCGAGCCGGATGATCTTGAGATGGCTGCCCTCCACGGACCAGAAGCCCGTCAGGCCGGAGAGCAGGACAGCGACCGCCGTCGCGTCCTCGGCGGCGAGCCCGCGGCGCAGTGCTTCCACCAGGTTGCCCTCCTCGGCACGCAGGACGTCCATGGTGGCGATCTGGTCGGGACCGAACAGCGTCGCGCGGGCGCGCTCGCACAGTTCCAGTGCCCAGGTCCGCAGCCCGGCCAGCGTCGCGTCCTCCTCGCCGGCCTCAGCCAAGCGCAGCCTGCCGAACTCGCGCACCGTCTCCAGCAGTCGGTACCGCAGCTCGCCGTCCTCGACCACGACGACGAGGGACTGCTCGGCCAGGGCGGTCACCACGTCGACCGCGTCGTACCCGAGGATCGCGGAGGCGCCGTCGAGGGAGAAGCCGTCACGGAACACCGAGAGCCGGCACAGCGCGAGGCGCTGCGGCTCGGAGAGCAGGTTCCACGACCAGTCGATGACGGCGAGGAGGGTCTGGTGACGCGCAGGCGCGTCGCGGGCGCCGCCGCGCAGCAGCGCGAACCTGTCCTCGAGCCGGCGCTCGATCTCGGCCAGGCTCATCACCCGGATGCGAGCCGCCGCCAGCTCGACGGCGAGAGGGAGTCCGTCGAGCCGCTCGACCAGCGTGCGCACCCGCGCGGGATCGAGTACGGCGCCGGGCCGGGCACCGTGCGCTCGCTCGAGGAACAGCGCCGTGGCGTCCTCAGCGCTCAGCTCCGGCAGCAGATAGCACCGCTCGGCGGCGAGCCCGAGCGGGATCCGGGTGGTGGTGAGCACCCTCAGAGCCGGCGTCCGGGCCAGGAGGGCCGAGACGAGGTCGGCGACACCGGCCACGACCTGCTCGCAGTTGTCGAGGATGAGCAGCGTCGGGGCACCCCCGAGAAGGTCCACGACCCGACCGAGTGGGTCCGTGCGCTCGGGCAGCGGTCGGCGACGTGAGGCCAGGGACTCCCGCGCGCCGAGCGCGTCNGCGACCTCGACCGCNACGTCCTCGTCGCCGGTGACCGAGACGAGCTCCACGAAGTGCACCACCGGCTCCTCGGCGAGCCGTCCCATCACATGGGCCAGACGGGTCTTCCCGAGACCGCCCGCTCCGAGGATCGAGACCAGCCGATGCTGGCGCACCAGCCGGGCGAGGGCGGTGACATCGCCGTCGCGACCGATCAGGACGTCCGCGTCATGGCGAACGCCGTCGCGCACGGGTGCGTCCCGCGCCAGCAGCTCGGCGTGCAGAGCCTGCAGCCGCGGCGCGGGATCGACTCCGAGCGCGTCGGTGAGCCGCTCACGATAGGTCGCGTAGTCGGCGAGCGCCGCAGGGACTCCGTGGACCGCGGCGGTCGCGCGCAGCCGCGCCTCGACGACCGCATCGTCGTCATCGCCCAGGCGGTGCAGCAGCGGGAGGGCCTCGGCGTACTCGCCCTCGGAGGCGAGCCGCAGCGCGTCGGGCCGCAGACTCCAGGCATCGACGTCGTCAACCGCCAACCTCAGTCGGTAGCCGGTCGCCGTCCGCTCGACCGCGCCGGCGCTGGTCGCCGCACGGGTGCGCGAGACCACGACCTGCAACGCCTTGGCGGGGTTGGCCGGCATGCGCTCCTCGCCGCCGGCCCAGAGCTCCTCGATCAGCGCCTGCTCGCCGAGCCCTCTCGCACCGCCGGCGGCGAGGGCACGTAGAAGCGCCTGGACCCGCTCGCCGGCGACGGGCCGCCCGTCCCAGGACACCTCGTCGAGGACGCAGAGCCGGACCACGGTGCGATCATGCCAGTCCGCAGCGCCTGGCCGGGGCGATCCGGCGAGCTCAGCGCTGGACGGCGCCGGTGAGCTCGGCCGCCCTGGCCACCGCCGCGCTGCGGGCGGCGCTGGTCTCGGCCTCGGTCAGGGTGCGGTCGGAAGCGCGGAAGCGCAGCGCGAAGGCGAGCGACTTCTTGCCCTCGCCGAGCTGTTCGCCGGTGTAGACGTCGAACAGCCGCACGGACTCCAGCAGCTCCCCGGCGCCCTCGCGCAGCGCCGCCTCGACGGCCGCGACCGTCACCGAGGCGTCCACGAGCAGGGCGACGTCCTCCTTCGCCAGCGGCATGGTGGAGAACACCGGCCCGGCGACGACCTCGGGCGCCATCGACATCAGCAGGTCGAGGTCGATCTCGAGAGCGGCGCTGCGGGCCGGCAGGCCGAAGGCCTTGGCGACGCCGGGGTGCAGCTCGCCGGCGTGGCCGAGCTCTGTGCCTTCGACCACCAGGCGGGCACAGCGGCCGGGATGCCACGGCATCGTGCTGGCGGCCTCGACGCTCACCTCGACGGCAAGGTCGGCGGCGAGCCGGCGGACGACGTCGATGGCGTCGCTCCAGGCCGCCTCGCGTCCCTTCCCCCACCAGCCGGTGCGCTCCCGTTCACCGGCGAGCACGACCGCCAGGTGGAGCGGCTGACGCGGGACCGCGTCGAGCAGCTTCGCGAGCTCCTCCTCGGTGGGCCGGCGATCGACGCCGTAGATCGGTGCCGCCTGGCCGACCGGGAAGGCGACGCTGGCGGTCTCGTAGAGACCCACACCGGTCGCGCCGCGGCCGAGGTTGCGACCCGCTGCCTTGAGCAGGCCGGGCAGCAGGGTCGTGGTGTACGCCGGCTCCTCGGCGCTGAGCGGGTTGGCCAGGCCGACGGTCCGGCGCCGCAGGTCCTCGGCCGGCAGCCCGAGGGCGTCGAAGGTCGCCTCGCCCACGAAGGGGAAGCTGACGACCTCGACGAGGCCGGCCCCGACCAGGGCGCGGCCGATCCGCCGGCGCAGACGCTGCCCGCGGCTCAGGCCACGGCCTGTGGCACGTCGCGGAAGTCTGCTGGGCACGCGGTCGTAGCCGACGATGCGCACGACCTCCTCGACGAGGTCATAGGGATCGGCCAGGTCGGGCCGGTACGTCGGCACCTGGGCGGTCAGCGTCCCGTTCTCCCAGTCGGTCGACGGATGCACCGAGACGCGGCACCCCACGGCGGTCAGGTGCTTCACGGTGGTGTCGGCGTCGATCTCGATGCCCGAGATCCGGGCCGGCAGGTCGAGCGGCATCTCGATGCTGCGCGGCTGCGGCGGCGCACCCGCTGCCGTGACGCCCGCGTCGGCGGTGCCGCCGCCGTACTCGACGAGCAGGTCGACCACCCGCTGGGCCGCGATCGGCGGCAGCAGCGGGTCCACCCCGCGCTCGAACCGCTTGGAGGCCTCGGAGCCGAGCTTGTGCCGGCGCTGGGTGCGGAAGACGCTGGTCGGCTCGAAGTGCGCCGCCTCCACCACGATGTCGGTCGTGGTCGCCGAGATCTCCGTGTTAGCGCCACCCATCACGCCGGCCAGGCCGATCGGCCCGTTGTCGTCGGTGATGAGCAGGTCCTCCTCGGACAGCTCACGGGTGACGTCGTCGAGGGTGACGAGCTTCTCCCCTGCGCTGGCGCGGCGCACCCGGATGGGCCCGCTCAGCTTGGCCCGGTCGTAGCAGTGGTTGGGCTGCCCGAGCTCGAGCATGACGTAGTTGGAGACGTCCACGGCGAGCGAGATCGAGCGCATGCCGCACTGCTCGAGCCGCCTGGCCATCCAGCCCGGCGTCGGGGCGGAGGGGTCGAAGCCGCTGACGGTGCGGGTGACGAAGAAGGGGCAGCCGTCGGTGTCGTCGAGGACCACCGGATAGCCCTTGCCGTCGGCGACAGGGGTGTCGAGCCCGGCGGGGTCGCGGAAGGGTGCGTCGAAGCCGAGCGCCGCCTCCCGCGCGATGCCGCGCAGGCTCAATGCGTAGGCCCGGTCGGGGTTGATCTCGAACTCGATGACCTCCTCGCCGAGGCCGAGGTAGTCCCGGGCATCGGTGCCCGGCTCGGGGCCATCGGCGGGTACGACGATGATGCCGTGGCTGCCGTCGTCGCCCAGGCCGAGCTCGGCGCGACTGCAGATCATGCCGGCGCTGAGGTGCCCATAGGTCTTGCGGGCCGAGATCTCGAAGCCGCCGGGGAGTACGCCGCCGGGCAGGATCACGACCACCTTGTCGCCGGGGCCGAAGTTGTGGGCGCCGCACACGATGCCCTGCGGTTCGCCGGTGCCGTTGGCGTCACCCACGTCGACGGTGCACCAGTTGATGACCTTGCCGTTCTTCTGCGGCTCCTTCTCCTGGGTCAGCACNCGCCCGATCACGAGCGGACCCTGGATGCCGGCNCCGGCGGACTCGATCGCCTCGAGCTTGAGGCCGAGCGCGGTGAGCCGGTCGGTGAGCTGCTCGGTGGTGAGGCCGGCCGGCAGGTCGACGTACTCCTTGATCCAGGAGACGGGGGCCTTCATCTACAGCTCCGATCCGAAAGCGGTGGTGAAGCGGACATCGCCCTCGAAGAGCGTCCGCAGGTCCTCCAGGGCATGGCGGAACATCAGTGTCCGGTCGATGCCCATGCCGAAGGCGAAGCCGGTGTAGCGCTCGCTGTCGACGCCGCACGCGGTGAGCACGCGCGGGTTGACGATGCCGCAGCCGCCCCACTCGATCCAGCCCTCGCCGCGGCANGTGCGACAGGTCTCGCTGTCGACGCCGCGGCACACGAAGCAGACCAGGTCGACCTCGGCCGANGGCTCGGTGAAGGGGAAGTACGACGGCCGGAACCGGGTGGTGATGCCCTCGCCGAACATCTGCGTCGCGAAGTGGTCCAGGGTGCCCTTGAGGTGGGCCATCGAGATGCCCTCGTCGATCGCGAGGCCCTCGACCTGGTGGAACATCGGGCTGTGGGTGGCGTCGTACTCGTCGGTGCGGAAGACCCTGCCGGGGCACACCACGTAGATCGGCGGCGTGCGGGTGAGCATGGTGCGTGCCTGGACGGGGCTGGTGTGGGTGCGCAGCACCAGGTGGTTCTCGGCCGGCTCGGTCCAGAACGTGTCCTGCATCGTGCGCGCCGGGTGGTCGGGGCCGAGGTTGAGCGCGTCGAAGTTGAGCCACTCCGCCTCGATGACCGGACCCTCGGCGACCTCCCAGCCCATCGCGAGGAAGATGTCGGCGATCAGCTCGGCGCCGGTCGTGAGGGGGTGCCGGGCACCCTGCGGCAGCCGGTCGGTCGGCAGCGTGACGTCGACGGCCTCCTCGACGAGGATCCGGGCCTCGTGCTCGGCCTCCAGCACCTCCTGGCGGCGGGTCAGGGCCTGGTTCACCGCTCCCCTGGCCTGCCCGATCCGCTGCCCGGCCTCCTTGCGGGCCTGCGGCGGCAGCGCGCCGATCTCCCGGTTGGCCAGCGCCAGCGGGGAGCGGTCGCCCACGTGGTCGAGGCGGACCTGCTTGAGCGCCTCGAGATCAGCCGCCTGCTCGATGGCGGCGAGCGCGGCGTCGCGCGCGGCGTCGACCTCCTCCGCCTTCAGCGGGGTGACCGCGACGGGGTCGTACTGCGAGTTGGGGCCCGACATGCCTGATTGACGCTGCCTTTCGATGCGGGATGCTGGCCAAGTCTAGGAAGCGGCGTACCGGCAGCGCGAACCGGTTCACCGCTGGACGGCAGCGACCCCGAGCGTGGCGAGCGCGGCCACCTTGACCAGCTCGAGCCCGACGTACCAGACGTGCGCGTGTGACCGCGGGCCGTCCTCCCCGGCCAGCACGCTGTCGGAGCGGCGCATGAGCGCCGGTCGTACGCCGACCAACTGCGCTGCCAGCGCCGCGATCGCGACCGCTGCAGCACCGATCCGCACGCCCGTGTGGACCTGCGTGAGCGCGACCAGCACGGCCAACGCGAGCAGGACCTCCACGCTGTTGAGTGCCTTGAAGACCAGCCGGCCGACGGCCAGGCCGGCTCGCAGGTCGAGCACCCGGAACTTCAGCGGCGCCTCCAGGAACGAGATCGCCAGCACCATCCCCAGCCACAGCCAGGCCGCAGCGCCCAGCAGTCCTGTCACCGTGGCGTCCTGCCGATGTCAGCGTGGTCGGCCGGCCATTCGGTGACGATGCGCGCGCCGCCGCCGGCCGCCTCCTCGATGGTCACGGTGCCGCCGTGGGCCGCCGTCAGGCCGCCCACGAGGTAGAGGCCCAGCCCCGAGCCGCCGCGGGCGCCGCCCTTCCAGAACTTGGTGAACACCCGCTTGCGCAGGTCCATCGGAATGCCCGCGCCCTCGTCCTCGACCGCGAGCCGTACGCCGCCGCCGGGCACGTCGGCCGCGTCCAGCAGGACCTGCACGACCCCTTCGCCGTGACGTAGGCCGTTCTCGACGAGGTTGGTCACCACCTGGGTGAACTTGTCCGGATCGACCAGGATCTCGGGCAGGTCGGGCTCGACGTGCAGCTCGACGGGACGCGACGTGCTCGCCTGGACCGAGTCGACGACCCGGCGTACGAGTGTCTCGGCGCTGCTCGGGCGCGGGTAGAGCTGGAGCCGGCCGGTGTCGATCCGGGCGACGTCGAGGAGCTCGGCGATCAGGCGTGAGAGCCGATCGGAGTCGGCGTGGACGGTGGTGAGCATGAGCTTCTTCTGCTCGTCGTTGAGCTTGTCCCAGCGATTGAGGAGTGCCTGGACGAAGCCTTTCACGCCGGTGAGGGGGCTGCGCAGCTCATGCGCGACCGTCGCCACCAGGTCGGACCGCTCCCGATCGAGACGCGCGCGCCCGCGGCCGCTGCGCAGGACGACGGCTACCCGGTCCACGGGCGCACCTCGCCTCGGGCGGTGGAGGGAGGCGACCACGAGCGCCTCCGTTCCGTCCGGGAGGAGCCAGGACTGCTCCGGGACGCCGGTGCGCGAGCCGAGGCCGCCGAAGGGGTCGTTCACGTCGACCCAGCTGCGGTCCTCCCCGTCGCGCAGCGCCAGAACATCCGCAAGGGGCATCCCGAGGGCCGCGGCCGGATCGGTGCCGAGCATCCGGGCGGCGGCGCGGGACAGCTGCGTGACCCGGCCGTCGGCGCCGGCGATGAGCACGCCGTCGGGCAGGAGGTCGAGCAGCCCCGGATCGGTCGACGTCACACCCGCGAGCGTAGCGCCGTCGCTGATCCGGCGAGCTACAGCGAGGCGTTGGACGCCCGGATCGGGCCGTGCCGGCTCAGCCCCGCTGCGCCCGGGCGCTGGCGTAGAGGCACAGTGCCGCCGCCGTCGAGAGGTTGAGGCTCTCGGCCGCACCGAAGATCGGGATGCTCATGACGTGCTCGGCCGCGCCAGCCAGGTGGTCGGGCAGCCCCCACGCCTCGTTGCCGAAGAGCCATGCCGTCGGGGCCGCGAGCAGGTCGTCGGCCTCGAAGATCGACGTACCGTCCATGTCGGCGGCCAGGACCGTGAGCCCCGCCTCCCGCGCGGCCTGTACGGCGAGGAGCGGGTCGCGCTCGATCACGATCGGCAGATGGAAGGCGCTGCCGACGCTGGCGCGGATGGTCTTGGGGTTGTAGAGGTCCACCGCGTCACCGGCGAGCACCACGGCATCGGCGCCCGCCGCGTCGGCGCACCGGATGACGGTGCCGGCATTGCCGGGGTCGCGCACGTCGGCGCAGATCGCGACCAGCCGCACACGATCCCCGACTCGGGCGTGTGAAACCCCCGACTCGACGGTGCGCAAGGCCCGACTCAACGGCACGTCGAGGAACCGGCACACGGCGACGACACCGGCCGGCGAGACGGCGTCGGAGAGGACGGCCAGGGCCCGATCCTCGACGAGGGTCACCGGTGCGGCCGCGAGGAGGTCGGCGTACTGCTCGGCGGCAGCGGGCGTCGCGAAGACCTCGACCACGCAGTCGGGCACGCCGAGCGCGCCCTCGACGGCCTTCGGGCCGTCAGCGAGGAAGAGCCGCCGCTCGGATCGCTCCGAGCGGCGGCTCAACCGTGCTGCCTGCTTCACGCGCGGGTTGCTGCGCGCAAGGGGCGTCATGGAGACGCGGTGCCTCAGGCGCTGACCGGCGCGTTGACGTCCTCGGGGAGGGCGGCCTTGGCGGTCTCGACGAGCGCGTTGAACGCGGCGATGTCGTTGACGGCCAGATCGGCGAGGATCTTGCGGTCCACCTCGACACCCGCGAGGCCCAGGCCCTGGATGAAGCGGTTGTAGGTCAGGCCCTGCGCACGCGCGGCGGCGTTGATGCGCTGGATCCACAGCTTGCGGAACTCGCCCTTCTTCTTGCGGCGGTCGTTGTAGCTGTAGACGAGCGAGTGGGTGACCTGCTCCTTGGCCTTGCGGTAGAGGCGCGAACGCTGACCGCGGTAGCCGGAGGCCCGCTCGAGGGTGACGCGGCGCTTCTTCGCCGCGTTGACTGCGCGCTTGACGCGTGCCATTTCCTTGCTCCTTGCTTTAAGACTGGTGGGCCTGCGCCCGGGGAAAGATCAGAGACCCAGCAGCTTCTTGGCGCGCGGGACGTCGTTCTTGGCGACCTCGACGGTGCCCGTCATGCGACGGGTGACCTTGGAGGCCTTCTTCTCCAGGTTGTGGCGCTTGCCAGCCTTCTCGCGAAGGATCTTGCCCGAACCGGTCACGCGGAAGCGCTTGCCGGCACCGGAGTGGCTCTTGTTCTTCGGCATCTCTGCTCTCTCTTTCCTCATCGCCCGTCCGGCCGCAGCCGACGGAAGTCGTTGAAAATCAGGCGTCGATCTCGGGATCGAGGTTCTCGGAGCGGCCGCGCTCCTTCTTCTGCGCGACCGGGCCGGTGTGCGTGGCGCGCTCGGCGCGCTCCTGCGCCTCCTCGGCCTCGCGCTCGGCCGCCTTGGTCTCCTTGGCGGCCTGCTGCTCGACCTTGGCGTCGGCCTTCTTCTTGTGCGGGCCGAGCACCATGATCATGTTGCGGCCGTCCTGCTTCGGCGAGGACTCGACGAAGCCGAGCTCCACCACGTCCTCCGCCAGCTTCTGCAGCAGCCGGAAGCCCAGCTCGGGGCGGTGCTGCTCGCGACCGCGGAACATGATCGTGATCTTGACCTTGTCGCCGGCCTTGAGGAAGCGCTCGACGTGGCCCTTCTTGGTCTCGTAGTCGTGCGCGTCGATCTTGGGACGAAGCTTCATCTCCTTGATGATCACGTTCGTCTGGTTCCGGCGCGCCTCACGAGCCTTCTGGGCGTTCTCGTACTTGAACTTCCCGTAGTCCATGAGCTTGCAGACCGGGGGCTTGCCCATCGGAGCGATCTCGACCAGGTCGAGATCGGCCTCCTGGGCCAGGCGCAGCGCGTCGGCCGTCGGCACGATGCCGACGGTCTCGCCGTTGGGACCAACGAGGCGGACCTCGGGTACCCGGATCCGGTCGTTGATACGAAGCTCGGTGCTGATGTGTCCTCCAGTGGTCGTCTGTCCGGAGGCCGTTCCCGCGCTCGGACCACGTGCACACTGGCCCGAGCAGGAAAAGGAAAAGGCTTCCGCTGTGTCCAAGCGGAAGCCAGTCACGACGAACCCCACCTGCGGTGGATTCGCACCAAGGAGTCATGCCGGGGCGCTTGCCCCTACTCCTGGACCGGACCCGACGACCTGTGCTGCAGGGCGGTCGATGCGGGTGGGAAACGTTGCTGCTGTCTCCGCTTGTAGATCAGCCGACAGGTGTCGGCTGATCGGTCAACACCGGAGATTACCCGAAGATTCCGTACGCCGGCGAATCCGGCGCTCACACGGGTGCGACCCACGCCGTGCGGTCCCCGACCCGGGTCAGCCGCCAGCCGTGCGCCAGGGCGCGCAGGTCCTCGCCCTCCACCGCGACCGTCACGGGCCCGGCGACGTCGACGACCACCGCGTCGGCCCGCTCCTGCACCGCTGCGCGGGCGGCGTCACGCGCCGGCACCGGGACCGGCCGCGCGTCGGCACGCCAGGCGGCCATGCTCGCCATGCTGCTGAAGGCCAGGAGTGCCGTGCGGCCGTCGGCGCCGGTCAGCAGGACGGTCGCCATGTCGCTGGTCTTGTCGTGCGCGAGACCCTGCTCGTCGTACTCCACCTCGCCGAGCACCGCGACCACCGGCACGAGCAGTCGGGCATCGCTCAGCGTGCCCAGGANCCGCGGGTACGTCGCGGGGTCGGCGGCGTACTCGGCGAGCGCCTCNCCGAGCATCGCGGGGGTGGCCCCGTCGTCGTCGGGGAAGGCGGGACCGAGAAGTCGCTTCGCATCTGGCCGTTCCACGCGCCCCATTGAACCAGCGGGTGGAAGGATGGACGGCATGGACGATGTCGCCTGGGGGGCGCTGGCGCTGGCGCTCACATTACTGTCGGGAGGATGGGCGTGGGTGTCCCATCGGCGCCGCGGGCTGCGACCCGCGGTGCGCTGGAGCGGCATCGCGCTGCTGCCGATCGCGGCCTACCTCACCCACACGCTGCGCCTGCTCGGCCGGATCGCCACCGCTGTCAGCGACTGGGCGGTCGGGTTCGTGTGGAACCCGTTCGTCTGGGTCGGCCTGGTGATGGCGGTGCTCGGCGTCGTCCTCATCGGTGTCTCCACCCGGCTGCCGGGCGGTCGCCGCGATGCCGTCGCCGAGGGCGCGCCCGTGCCGCAGGTCAAGGGGCGCAAGGGCCGTGCGGCCCCCGACCTCGGCCTGGGCGAGGACCTGGACGACATCCAGGCCATCCTGCGCAAGCACGGGATCTCATGAGCGCTGCCTCGGCGGCGGCCCGCGACCGGCTCGCGGCGCGCCTGGACGCGGCGGTCGACGCCGCCGGACCGCTGCCCACTCCCACGATGGTGGTCGACCTGGACGCCTTCGACGCCAACGCCGCGGACCTGGCGCGCCGGGCGGCCGGCACGCCGATCCGCGTCGCCTCCAAGTCGCTGCGGGTCCCCGACCTCATCGCCCGCGCTCTCGGCCGACCCGGCTTCGCCGGCGTACTCGCCTTCACACTCGCCGAGGCCCTGTGGCTGACCGAGAACGGCATCAGCGACGACGTGGTCGTCGCCTACCCCACCGTCGACCGGGCCGCGCTCATCCGGCTCGCGAGCTCTGCTGCGGCCGCGCGCGGCGTGACGCTGATGGTCGACTGCGTCGAGCACCTCGACGTCATCGACGCCGCGCGGGCTTCCACAGGATCGACCTCGCCGGTTCGGGTGGCGCTCGACGTCGACGCCGGCCTGCGGATCGCCGGCCAGCACCTCGGACCGAAGCGCTCGCCCCTGTTCAGCGCCGAGGCCGTCCTCGACCTGGCCCGCGCCATCACCGCCCGGCCGGGATTCCGCCTCGTGGGCGTGATGACCTACGAGGGCCAGGTCGCCGGCCTCGCCGACGACATGCCCGGCCGGCGCGCCCGGTCCTTCGCCGTACGACGGGTGAAGGCGCTGTCGGTCTCGCAGTTGCGCGAGCGGCGTGCGGCGATCACGGCAGGGCTGGCCGAACTGACCGAACTGGAGTTCTGGAACGCCGGTGGGTCGGGGTCGCTGGAGACGTCGGCGGCCGACCCCAGCGTGACCGAGGTGACGGCCGGGTCCGGGCTGCTCGTGCCCGGACTCTTCGACCACTATCGGTCCTTCGAGCCACGCCCGGCGGCGTACTTCGGCCTGCCCGTCACCCGTCGCCCCGCTGCTGGCATGGTCACGGTGCACGGCGGCGGCCTGATCGCGTCCGGGCCCACCGGCGCCGACCGGCAGCCGATCCCGTGGGCGCCGGCCGGGCTCGCGCTCACGTCCCTCGAGGGCGCCGGCGAGGTCCAGACCCCGCTCACCGGGGAGTCGGCCGACCGGCTGCGGGTCGGGGACCGCGTCTGGTTCCGGCACGCGAAGTCCGGCGAGCTCTTCGAGCACACGCCACTCACCCATCTGTTGGCCGGTGAGGTCATCGTCGGGACAGCGAGGACCTACCGGGGCCATGGCCTCGCCTTCTGAGGCACCGGCAGGAACCTGCGCCGACGTCCTTGCGCTGGTCGAGGCGCGCGCGCCGACGCTCGGCACCTGCCGGCTGCTGTGCATCGACGGGCCGGCCGGCTCGGGGAAGACCACCGCGGCGGCGGCGGTCCTCGCCGCGACTGGGGGCAGCACCGCGGTCGTGCACATGGACGACCTCTACGACGGATGGTCGGGGCTGCCACATGTCGGCAGCCAGCTCGCCACCATCCTGGAGCCGTTGGCGCGCGGGGAGGCCGGCCGCTATCGCCGCTATGACTGGAGCGCGGGACAGTACGCCGAGACGGTGGCCGTCCCGCCGGTCGACCTGCTGGTGCTGGAGGGCGTCGGCAGCGGACTGGCCGCCTTCGCCCCGCTGCGCACGGTGCTGGTGTGGATCGAGGCGGACGAGGCGACCCGGCTGGGTCGGTGGCGCCGCCGCGACGGCGACGCGGTGGAGCCGTTCATCGAAGCCTGGTGCGACGCGGAGTCGGCGTACTTCACCCGGGAGCGGACCCGGGAGGCGGCCGACGTGATCTGGAGCACCTCGCGATAGCGTGCCGGTCATGATGTCGCCGACCGGGGAGCAGTACGAGATCAGCGCGGCCGGGTACGTCGCCGTCATCACCGAGGGCGGCGGTGGCCTGCGCACGCTCAGCAAGGACGGGCGCCGGGTGCTGGACGGCTTCGCCGCGGACGCGATGCCGGCCGCCTGCCGCGGCCAGCTGCTGATGCCGTGGCCGAACCGGATCCGCGACGGGCGCTACACGTTCGACGGCGTCGAGCAGCAGCTCCCGCTCTCCGAGCCCAAGCGCCACAACGCCTCCCACGGGCTGGCCCGCTGGGTCGCCTGGCAGCTCGTCGCGCACGAGGCCGACCGGATCGAGGTCGGGGTGCGGCTGCCGGCGCAGAGCGGCTACCCGTGGGTGCTGGATCTTGCGGTGGTCTACGAGCTCGGCACCGACGGGCTCAGCGTCACGCAGAGCGCGACGAACTGCAGCGACCGCCCCGCGCCGTACGCGTCCGGGGCGCATCCCTACCTCACCCTCGACACCGGTGACACGGTCGACGGGTGGACGCTGCAGGCGCCCGCAGCCACCCGGCTGCTGACCGACCCCGAACGCAAGCTGCCCACCGGACGGATGCCGGTGGCGGGCACCGACGCGGACTTCCGCCGGCCGCGACCGATCGGCGCGACCGAGCTCGACGACTGCTTCACCGATCTCGATCGCGCCGCCGACGGCACCAGCACCGTCACGCTCTCCCACGACGAGCGGGTCGTGGAGCTGTGGATGGACGAGCACCACCCGTGGCTGATGCTCTACACCGCCGACGACCGCACTCCCCCGCGCACCTCGATCGCGGTCGAGCCGATGACCTCGCCGGTGGATGCGTTCAACTCGGGCGAGGACCTGATCGTTCTGCAGCCCGGTGAGACGGTGAGCGTGCGGTGGGGGCTGCGGGCGCGGTGACCCGCCTGGATGGTTTTGACCCCTAGGGGTCGACACCATCGGTTGAGGGCCGAAGCTTCGCCTGTCAACCGACAGTCTTGACCCCTAGGGGTCAGAGCCGCCGCGGAGACCACCGCGCTCAGCCCTGCGGCGGATCCTCGACCAGGGCCCGCAGCTCACGCACGGCCGCACGCGCACGACCGCCGTCGGAGGACTGGATGCCCATCGCGGGCACCGCCGTACCGTCGGCGAGGTCGAGGGTGACCCACGGCGCCCCCGGAGGCAGGTGTACGGCGAGGACCTCCTCCCATGCCAGGTCACGGCGCCGGTAGCCGTTGACGACGATCAGCCCGTCGGCGCGCGCCTCGACACGGGAACGGATCAGCGCATGCACGAGCACCAAGATCAGTACGCCGAAGAAGACCAGCGTGCTCTTCTCGAACACGGTGAACTTCGCCCGGATCTGCGACCCGAACGCGAACCACGAGAACCCGCTCAGGCCGTAGAGGCACACGACCAGGACGAGGCCGACGATCCGCGGGCCCATCGGCCGCCAGGTGCGCGGCAGGCGCGCGGCCTCAGAGCCGGCAGGCATGGATGTCGGTGAGCAGGATCGCACGCGCCCCGATGGCGTAGAGGTCGTCCATGAGTCGCTGCGCGCCCTGACGGGGCACCATCACGCGGACCGCGACCCAGCCCTCGCGGTGCAGCGGGCTCACCGTCGGGCCCTCCAGGCCGGGCGCGAGCTGGGTCGCGGCAGGCACGTCCTGGGCTCGGATGTCGTAGTCCATCATCACGTAGCTGCGCGCGACCAGGACGCCCTCCAGTCGCCGCCGGAACGTGTCGTAGGCCTGGGGGTCGGTGGTCTCCCCGCGGGTGATGACCACAGCCTCGGACTCCAGGATCGTGTCGCCGAACGGCTCGAGGCCGGCCTGGCGCAGCGTCGAGCCGGTCTCCACGACGTCGGCGATCACGTCGGCGACGCCGAGCTGGATGCTGGTCTCGACAGCACCGTCGAGGCGGGTCACTGTCGCCTCGATGCCGCGCTCGGTCAGGAACGACTGCACCACCCCGGTGTACGACGTCGCGATCCGCTTCCCGGCCAGTTCCTCGAGCGTGCTGTAGGCACCGGCGGGGCCGGCGAAACGGAACCGGCTGCGCCCGAAGCCCAGCCCGAGCACCTCCTCGGCCTTGGCGCCCGAGTCGTGCAAGAGGTCCCGGCCGGTGATGCCGACGTCGAGGGTGCCCTCGCCGACGTACAGCGCGATGTCACGCGGGCGCAGGTAGAAGAACTCGACGCCGTTCTCCTCATCGATCAGCGTGAGGCGCTTGGCGTCGTCGCGCTGACGGTAGCCCGCTTCGCGCAGCATCTCCGAGGCAGCCGTCGACAGCGCGCCCTTGTTGGGGACGGCGATGCGCAGAAGGCGGCCCTCGGTGGTCGAGCCTGCGTCGGTGGTCGAGCCTGCGTCGGTGGTCGAGCCTGCATCGGTGGTCGAGCCTGCGTCGGTGGTCGAGCTTGTCGAGACCATGTCGTTCCTCAGAGGTGGCTGTAGACGTCGTCGAGGCTCAGGCCGGAGGCCAGCATGAGCACTTGGGCGTGGTAGAGCAGCTGGCTGAGCTCGAGGGCGGTGGCGTCCTTGCCCTCATGCTCGGCGGCCATCCAGGATTCGGCGGCCTCCTCGACCAGCTTCTTGCCGATCGCATGGACGCCACCGTCGAGGAGCTTCGTCGTACCGGATCCCTCGGGGCGGGTGCGGGCCTTCTCGCTGAGCTCGGCCCACAGCTCCTCGAACGTCTTCACGGGCACCAAGCGTAGGGCGTGCGCTCAGCACCGGGATCGTCGGTCTCACCGGACCTGCGGGACGGGTACCGGCTGGCCATGGAGCCCAAGCTGGCCGAGTACCGCCGCAAGCGCGACTTCGGGCGCACGCCCGAGCCCTCGGGTGATGCCCCAGTGCCGGGTGGGCGGCGCTTCGTGGTGCAGCGCCACCGGGCGAGCCGGCTCCACTACGACCTGAGGTTCGAGATCGACGGCGTGCTGGCCAGCTGGGCCGTGCCGAAGGGTCCGACGCTGGATGCGGGGGCGANGCGGCTCGCGGTGCACGTCGAGGACCACCCGATCGAGTACCTGCACTTCGAGGGCGTGATCCCCTCAGGCGAGTACGGCGGGGGCGACGTGATCGTGTGGGACACCGGCACCTGGCAGCCGGTCCACACCGACGACCCGGCCGCGGCCGTGGCCGCCGGAGAGCTGCATGCCGAGCTGCACGGCCACAAGCTGCGGGGGCGGCTGGTGCTGGTCCGGCGGGGCTCGGGCGCTNAGGGCGACCGGGATTGGNTGCTCGTGCACAAGCACGANGAGTACGCCGTGGACGGNTGGGATCCCGAGGACCATCCGGTCTCGGTGCTCAGCGGCCGGACGAACGACGAGGTGCTCGCCGACCCGGACCGACGCTGGCACTCCGAGCTGCCACCTGCCGCCGCGGACGAGCAGCTGGTGGAGGACACGCTGCCTGACAGCGCGCTCGACGAGCTGGCGTCGCTGGGCAAGGAGGGCACCTGGGAGGTGTTCGGCCGGCGGCTCCGGGTGACCAACCTCGACAAGGTTCTCTTCCCTGCGCCGCCCAATGGGACCGGGCCGGCCGTGACCAAGCGCGAGCTGCTCGCCTACACCGCCCGCATCGCCCCGATCGCGCTGCCCTATCTCGAGGGCCGCGCGCTGAACCTGCACCGCTACCCCGATGGCGCCGCGAAGTCGGGCTTCTGGCACAAGCAGCTCCCCGAACACGCCCCCGACTGGATCGGCCGCTGGGACAACCCGGAGGCGGACCCGGGCGAGACGACCACCTACCTGGTCGCCGACGAGCCGGCGGCGCTGGTCTGGGCGGCCAACTTCGGGGCCCTGGAGTGGCATCCGTGGACCTCCCGCACGAGCGCGATGCACGAGCCGACGTACGCCCTCATCGACCTCGACCCTGGCGAGCGGACGTCCTGGCACGACCTGCTGGCGCTGGCACGGCTGCACCGCACCGCGCTCGACCACCTCGGCGTGCTCGGTCGGCCGAAGGTGACCGGGCGGCGGGGCATCCAGATCTGGATCCCGGTGCGGGCGGGTTACACCTTCGAGGAGACCCGTGCGTGGGTCGAGGGGCTCTCCCGGACCGTGGGGAAGGTGGTGCCGGAGCTGGTGAGCTGGAAGTGGGAGGTGAAGGCGCGTGGCGGGCTGGCGCGCCTGGACTACACCCAGAACGCGATCAACAAGACGCTGGTGGCGCCGTACTCCCCGCGGCCGGCGGCAGGTGCCCCGGTGTCGGTGCCCATCGGGTGGGCCGAGCTCGATGACCCGGAGCTGCGCCCCGACCGTTGGACGGTCCGCACCGTGCTGGACCGGCTGGAGCGTCGCGGCGACCCGTTCCGCGTGCTGCTCGGCGTCGAGCAGGATCTCCCGGCACTGTGACCGGGTTGAATTGTCACTCCGAACAGGTCGAATTGTCACTCCGAACAGGTCGAGTTGCCCCTCCGAACGAGTCGAGTTGCCGCCTTGTGTGCGGCGGTCAGACAACGCGCCAACTCAACCCCGCCGGACCGACAACTCAACCCCACCGGACCGGCAACTCAACCCCGCCGGACCGGCAACTCAACGTGGGTCAGCCGGGGAGGTGGCGCTTGATCCGGCGGATGGTCTGGGCCGTGGCGAGGGCGGCCGCGGCGGCCTCGTAGCCCTTGTCCTCCCGCGAGCCGTCGATGCCGGCCCGGTCGAGGGCCTGTTCCTCGTCGTCGCAGGTGAGTACGCCGAAGCCGACGGCGGTAACGTGGTCCAGCGCGACCCTGGTCAGGCCGTCCGTGGCGGCCGAGCAGACGTAGTCGAAGTGGGGTGTGCCGCCGCGGATCACGACGCCGAGCGCGACGATGGCGTCGTACCCCTCGCGGGCGAGTGCCGCGGCGACCACGGGCAGCTCGAACGCGCCGGGTACCCGGACGATGACCGGTGACTCGACCTGGTGGTCGGCCAAGGCGCGCCGCGCCCCCTCGAGGAGGCCGTCCATGACGGTGTCGTGCCAGCTGGCCGCCACCACTGCGACCCGCAGGTCGTGGCAGTCCGCCGGCTGCGTCTGGGGTGCTCCCGCTCCACTCACTGGTCCTGCTCCTCGATCGTGTCGTAGCCGTCACCCGGCATGCTGGGGGCCGCCCCGAGATCGGGGAGGACGTGGCCCATCCTGTCGCGCTTGGTGAGCAGGTAGGCCAGATTGTGGTCGTTGGGGTGCGGCGTGAGGGGCACCCGCTCGGCCACCGTGATGCCGAAGTCCTCCAGGCTGCGCACCTTGTCGGGGTTGTTGGTGAGCAGCCGCACCTGGGTGATGCCGAGGTCGCGCAGCACCTGGGTGGCGGCACCGTAGTGGCGCGCGTCGGCGGGCAGACCGAGGTCGAGGTTGGCGTCGACGGTGTCACGGCCGCCGTCCTGGAGCTGGTAGGCCTGCAGCTTCGC
>Ga0058694_1000437_pt1 | contig 22059 bp, 20 predicted proteins | sample AgamicOrSfrz_FD_55041 | JGI IMG/M metagenome (GOLD analysis project Ga0058694, IMG submission 55041) | Agave microbial communities from Guanajuato, Mexico - Or.Sf.rz | ecosystem: Host-associated > Plants > Phyllosphere > Phylloplane/Leaf | place: Guanajuato, Mexico | collected 2012-05-30 | reverse complement strand
TACCAGTTAACAATTTCAGAGGGCCTTATGGCGACTTACTATAGCAACGATTTTCGTGCCGGTCTTAAAATCATGATGGACGGCGAACCGTACGCGGTTGAAGCCAGCGAATTCGTTAAACCAGGTAAAGGTCAGGCATTCGCACGCGTTAAGCTGCGCCGCCTGCTGACCGGTACCCGTGTAGAGAAAACCTTCAAATCCACCGACTCTGCTGAAGGCGCAGACGTGGTTGATATGAACCTGACCTACCTCTACAACGACGGTGAATTCTATCATTTTATGAACAACTCCACTTTCGAGCAGCTGTCTGCTGACGAGAAAGCGGTAGGTGACAGCGCTAAATGGCTGCTGGATCAGGCAGAGTGCATCGTGACCCTGTGGAACGGCCAGCCTATCGCTGTGACCCCACCAAACTTCGTTGAGCTGGAAATCGTTGAAACAGACCCAGGTCTGAAAGGCGATACCGCAGGTACTGGCGGTAAGCCAGCCAAGCTGTCTACCGGTGCCGTGGTTAAAGTTCCACTGTTCGTGCAGACTGGCGAAATCATCAAAGTGGATACCCGCTCTGGTGAATACGTATCTCGCGTGAAGTAATTCACTTCGGGATGAAAGGCGCAGTTTTTTGCTGCGCCTTTTTGACCGAAAAAGGATTCATGGACGATGCAGCGCGCAATCAAAATTTTCCTGCTGATGATCCTTGCTGGCTCACTGCTCACCGGCTGCAATACGGCCCGTGGCTTCGGGGAAGACATTAAAAGCCTCGGCAATGCCATTTCGCACGCCGCCTCCTGATTTTTCTTCTTTTCCTAAAAATTCTTCCTTTTCCATCACTCGCCGGGATCCTGGCTATGCTTATGTAGCTGTACACAATAACTTTGGCTAAAAAAGGAAGACATTATGCTTAAGAAAACATTTGTAGCGATCTTTTCGGTTCTGGTGCTTTCGTCTGTACTGACGGCCTGTAATACCACTCGCGGCGTCGGTGAGGATATCTCCTCTGGCGGTAGCGCGATTTCTGGTGCGGCAACTAAAGCACAACAGTAATCTTGGGCGGTACGGTGCTGAATACGTCGCCGTACCCTCAGTTTCCCCCTCAGGGTAGTGACAGAAACGGCGAGTACCGTGTATCCATGTGCAATTTCATTCGAATATTACGCTTGTAGGTGTAAACCGTTTTCCCGTGAATACTCAGTTTACTGGCAATCTTCTGGTTGCTGGCGCCGTCCATCCATAGCGTTAACACTTTCTCTTCCTGGCGCGTCAGTAATGGCGTTGCGACAGGTCCAGGTTCACTGATTTCTTGTGAGGCTAATGCCTCATTAATTGTCTGCGCCAGTATCGCCAGCGGGATCGTTTTGGCTAATGATGCCCACAAGGGAAAGGTATTCATAAAGGCCGACGTTTCAGGTTGTTCCTCTGATTGCAGTAAAACAAAAGGCACGGTTTCACTGGCGCTCATTAGAGAAGAGAGCTGCTGGATATGTTGTATGTCTGACGTAAATCCCTGCAAATCTGCAATGACCAGCGTCGGTTTCCATTGCAGAATATGCTCTCTGGCCAGAAAGAGATTGTTAAGGCCCGTTACCAGAACGGGGGAGGGGAACAGCCCTGAATGATTGATCCACATTTCCAGGCCCATGCGGGTGTAATGACACCGGTCAATCAAAAGAATTTTGAACATTTGGTTTTCGCAATCGGCAAAGTGAAGTCGCTTCCTGCATCGAGGAAGTCACTCATAGTAAAGAAGTCGGATGAGTTATAAATGGGGGAATTTCGCAGCTAATTACGTCTATTTCTTGCATTCAAATGGTTAACTATGGCCAGAAACAAAGACGTTGAAAAATGAATGCATGCTCTTCACAATAAGTTGTTCACCTGCCTTACAGGACGACCTGTAAGCGCTTCTCTCATCGGGGACGGCCCCAGACTGTTATTTAAGTTAAGGAGCCTTTATGTCCTGGATTATTCTTTTTATTGCCGGTTTACTCGAAGTGGTTTGGGCCATTGGCCTGAAATATACCCACGGGTTCACGCGTCTCACGCCCAGCATTATTACCGTTTCTGCGATGATCGTGAGCATTGTGCTGCTCTCCTGGGCCATGCGTTCGCTGCCCGTAGGGACGGCTTATGCAGTGTGGACGGGGATTGGTGCGGTAGGCGCGGCCATTACTGGGATTTTACTGCTGGGTGAGTCTGCGAGCCTGGCGCGTATTGCCAGCCTCGCATTGATCGTCGCCGGGATTATTGGGCTGAAGCTCAGCACTCACTAATGGGTCTGCTCAACCCAGACCAACTGGCTGATATCAAATCCCTGACGGCTGGCAGAGTCCAGCAATCTCTGTTTCATCTCATCTGAAATCGTTGGTGTGCGGGAAAGAACCCACAGGTAGTCACGATCGGCCCCGCACACCAGCGCATGCTGATAATTTTTATCCAGCGCAATCACGTTATATCCGCCATAAAAAGGACCGATGAAAGAGGCTTTCAGCGCGGCGGTGTCAGACGCGCCGGTAAAGTAGGCTTTCCCCGTCATTTTTTGCCACATGCCGCGGTCAGGATTATAGCCACGGTTGATGACCTGGATTCCGCCGTCGCTCATCAGGCTGTAGTGAGCCGTTACCTGTTGTAAGGCACGCTCATAGCGATGGTCAAAACGGGCAATTTCATACCAGGAGCCCATAAATTGCTGGGCGTTAAAGGGACGGACGACAGTCACGCCCTGAGGCGGGGCAGGCGTACTACAGGAAACAACCAGAAATGCAGCGGCAATGGCGGCGATGACGGGCAGGATGCGCATAGGCGTTTCCTTACAGGATTTTTCATAAGTGTAGAACCTGTCAGGAATTTTGCTCTCCCACCAACAGGCAGGAGAGCGGAGGAAGATCACATAAACACAACGGCAACCAGCGTGACCACGCTGAGAATGGCGGCCAGTCCGTAGAACACCCATTTCCCGTTAGGGACGTGGATCTTCAGGTCGTGCATGGCGTGATGAATGCGGTGCAGGCCACACCACAGCGGCAGCACGATCATCAGGAAAATGAACACCCGGCCAATAAGGCTATGGGCAAAAGCCAACACCCGCTCGTAGCCCAGCGCATCGCCGGGGTAAAGCCCCAGCGGCAGCATAATGCCCACCAGCAGAATAATGACCGGCGCGATAATGGCGCACCACATACCACCTGCTCCGAAGAGTCCCCAGAAGACTGGCTCATCAGAACGTTTTGGAGTTGGATTAATCACAGAGGTCTCCTTACCAGAACAGGGCTACGCCAAGAACCACCACGGTCACGACCGCAGTCACCGCCCAGAGTCCTTTGATGATCGGCTCTGGCCCCAGCTTTTCGTTTTTGACGATAATATTTGCCGCTTTCGGCGCCAGCTCAAACCAGGTTTTGGTATGCAACAGCGCTGCCGCCAGCACGATGATATTCAGGATCACCACAATAGGGTTCTGCAGGAATCCAACAAAACCGGCCCAGGTTTCAGGCCCGTGCTTAAGGGCAAACAGACCGTACAGCAGTTCGATGCTGAACCACACCGCCGGCACCGCCGTGCCTTCACGCAGCATATAGAAGCGATAAAACGGCAGATTTTTCCACCAGGTGGACGGCATCGGCCGGACATAGGCTTTGCGTTTAGTCGTCATCATGCACTCCTTAGCGTGGTTTCAGGGTAGCGATAAGAAAGTCTTTCGAACTTTCCACTTTGCCCTGCTGGATCGCGGCGGCCGGGTCGACGTGCTTCGGACACACTTCCGAGCAGTAGCCAACGAAGGTACAGGTCCAGACACCGTTCTGGCTGTTCAGCTGCGCCATACGTTCTTTCTTACCGTGATCGCGGCTATCTTCGTTGTAGCGATGCGCCAGGGTAATCGCGGCTGGGCCAATAAACTCTGGATTCAGACCAAACTGCGGGCAGGCGGCATAACAAAGACCGCAGTTAATGCAGCCGGAGAATTGATGGTATTTAGCCATCTGCGCCGGGGTTTGCTTGTTCGGCCCCTGTTCCGGCGTGCGCGGGTTGCCAATAATGTACGGCTTGATGGCTTCCAGGCTCTCGATAAAGTGGGTCATGTCGACCACCAGATCGCGCTCAATCGGGAAGTTAGCCAGCGCTTCGACCTTCATCCCTTTCGGGTATTCACGCAGGAAGGTCTTACAGGCCAGTTTGGGCACCTTGTTGACCATCATGCCGCAGGAGCCGCAGATCGCCATACGGCAGGACCAGCGGTAGCTCAGGTCCGGCGCCAGGTTGTCTTTAATGTAGCCAAGCGCATCCAGCAGGGAGGTCTGCTCATCGTAAGGCACGTCATAGAAAGTGCTGTGCGGCGCGCTGTCTACTTCCGGGTTGTAGCGCACCACTTCCACTTTCATTGTTTGCATCTCAGCCATTTGTCGTCTCCTTCTTCTCGGCTGCTTCCGCTTCTGCACCGTACACACGTTTCGCCGGTGCCAGCGTGGTGATCTTCACGTCGCTGTAGTCCAGACGGGTAGAGCCGTCTGCATCGCGATAAGCGAGGGTATGCTTCAGGAAGTTCACGTCGTCACGCTCCGTGCAGCCTTCGTCCAGGCGCTGGTGCGCACCGCGCGACTCTTTACGTGCGAAGGCGGAGTGCGCCATACATTCGGCCACATTCAGGCCATGCCCCAGCTCAATGGTGTAGAGCAGATCGGTATTAAAGACGCTGGAGGTGTCAGTCACGCGTACCCGTTTGAAGCGCTCCTGCAGCTCGGCCAGTTTGTCGATGGTCTTCTGCATCAGCTCCGGTGTACGGTAAATGCCGCAACCTTCTTCCATGGACAGACCCATTTCGTCGCGGATCTTCGCCCAGTTTTCAGTGCCTTCCTGATTAACCAGCTTCTTCAGGCGCTGCTCCACATCGGCCACCTGCGCATCAAGCGCGGCACTGTTAGCGGTGCCAGCCGTCGCAGCGCGTGCCACGGCTTGTTCACCAGCAAGACGGCCAAACACCACCAGTTCTGCCAGTGAGTTTGAACCCAGACGGTTAGCGCCATGCAGGCCGACGGACGAACATTCGCCCACCGCAAACAGCCCTTTAATACGGGTTTCACACTGCTGATCGGTTTCGATACCGCCCATGGTGTAGTGCGCGGTTGGGCGTACCGGAATCGGATCTTTGACAGGATCGACGCCCACATACGCTTTCGACAGTTCGCAAATGAAGGGCAGACGTTCCAGCAGCTTCTGCTCACCCAGGTGGCGCAGGTCGAGATAGACCACATCGCCGCGTGGGGTTGGAATGGTGTTGCCTTTACGCCACTCGTGCCAGAACGCTTGTGACACTTTGTCGCGCGGGCCGAGTTCCATGTATTTGTTTTTCGGCTCACCCAGCGGGGTTTCGGGACCCATGCCGTAATCCTGCAGATAGCGATAGCCATCTTTATTGACCAGAATGCCGCCTTCGCCGCGGCAGCCTTCAGTCATCAGAATGCCGGAGCCGGGCAGGCCGGTTGGGTGATACTGGACGAACTCCATGTCGCGCAGTGGAATGCCATGCTGTAACGCCATGCCCATTCCGTCGCCCGTCACGATGCCGCCGTTGGTGTTGTAGCGATACACGCGTCCGGCACCGCCGGTGGCCATCACCACCGCATTGGCGCGGATCTGAACTAGCGTGCCTTCCATCATGTTCATCGCCACCAGGCCGCGGGCCTGGCCGTCATCGACCAGAATGTCGAGGACGAAATGTTCGTCGAAGCGTTGGATCTGTGGGAACTGCAGTGAGGTCTGGAACAGGGTGTGGAGCATATGGAAGCCGGTCTTATCGGCGGCAAACCAGGTACGTTCAATCTTCATGCCGCCGAAGCGACGCACATTGACGCTGCCATCTTCACGACGGCTCCAGGGGCAACCCCACTGCTCCAGCTGGGTCATTTCCGTTGGGCAATGATGAACGAAATAATCAACGACATCCTGTTCGCACAGCCAGTCGCCACCGGCAACGGTGTCGTGGAAGTGATACTCAAAGCTGTCATGATCCTGCGCGACGGCGGCGGATCCTCCCTCCGCGGCGACCGTATGGCTGCGCATCGGGTAGACTTTTGAAATCAGGGCAATTTTAGCGTTTGGGTTAGCCTGGGCTGCAGCAATTGCTGCGCGTAATCCCGCTCCGCCTGCGCCTATAATGGCAAGATCGGCTTGAAAGGTATGCACGACATTCCTCCAGATTTTTGATATTTCGCATCTCAGCTACCCTGAGGTAGTGCACGGCCCGGTAAGGCGAATGCGAAAGCGATTCCACTGCTCCTTTATGGGTAACGCAGTATAGCCTTAGGAAAGAAAGGGAAATTTGACGTGTTCGATTTTTTTGCGGTTCTTTCCCGCGATTTATCACTGTAATTGATGAATCACGTCACGAAATTATTGGAAGTTATGAAAACCACAAAATTGACTGTGCAAAATTTGTCTCTGCCATAGGTTACGAGTAGACTTCGTCCCCTTGTCTGAAATCGGAGAACTTCTCATGAGCGAAACGGCCACCTGGCAGCCGAGCGCATCCATCCCCAATCTGTTAAAACGCGCAGCAATTATGTCGGAGATCCGCCGCTTCTTTGCCGACCGCGGTGTGCTGGAGGTGGAAACGCCCTGCATGAGCCAGGCGACGGTAACGGATATTCACCTGGTGCCGTTTGAGACCCGTTTCGTTGGCCCTGGTCACTCCCAGGGGATGAATCTCTACCTGATGACCAGCCCGGAATACCACATGAAACGCCTGCTGGCGGCGGGATGTGGCCCGGTATATCAGCTGTGCCGCAGTTTCCGTAATGAAGAGATGGGGCGTCATCACAACCCGGAATTCACCATGCTGGAGTGGTACCGGCCGCATTATGATATGTATCGCCTGATGAACGAGGTAGACGACCTCCTGCAGCAGGTACTGGAGTGCCCGGAAGCCGAAACCCTCTCTTATCAGCAGGCTTTCCAGCGCCATCTGGAAATTGATCCGCTCTCTGCGGATAAAACCCAGCTGCGCGAAGTGGCGGCAAAACTGGATCTCAGCAACGTTGCCGATACTGAAGAAGATCGCGACACGCTGCTGCAGCTGCTCTTTACCTTTGGCGTTGAGCCGCAGATTGGCAAAGATCGTCCGACCTTTGTCTATCACTTCCCTGCAAGCCAGGCGTCACTGGCGCAGATCAGTACCGAAGATCACCGCGTGGCGGAGCGTTTCGAGGTGTACTTTAAAGGTATTGAACTGGCGAATGGTTTCCATGAACTGACCGACGCCCGTGAACAGCAGCAGCGTTTTGACCAGGATAATCGCAAGCGTGCCGCGCGCGGCCTGCCGCAGCAGCCTATCGATCACAATCTGTTGGGCGCGTTAAAAGCCGGCTTGCCGGACTGCTCCGGCGTGGCGCTGGGGGTTGATCGTCTGGTGATGCTGGCGCTTGGCGCAGAGCAGCTTGGCGACGTGATTGCATTTACGGTCGATCGCGCATAATAAAATGCCGGGCGGTGCGCGTCTCTGCCCGGTATGCCTCCCTCCCTGGCAATAAATTCCTCAGTAATTATTAATGACATCAATAACTTCCAGTGCCGCGTAACGCAGGCTATTTTCCTAATTTGCCCTGAATAGCCACACTGTTCATCTGGTCATCTGCTACCATCCGCGCAGTTTATTTTCGCTTTGGATGGTTCTATGTCCCACTCAATGAAAAAGATGACCCTGACCGGTCTCATCCTGATGATCTTTACGTCAGTGTTTGGTTTTGCCAATAGCCCCTCGGCGTTTTACCTGATGGGCTACAGCGCGACGCCGTTTTATATCGTCTCTGCTCTGTTCTTCTTTATTCCGTTTGCGCTAATGATGGCGGAGATGGGGTCCGCTTATCGCAAGGAAGAGGGCGGGATTTACTCGTGGATGAACAACAGTATCGGGCCGCGCTACGCGTTTATCGGCACGTTTATGTGGTTCTCTTCCTACGTGGTCTGGATGGTCAGTACGGCCGCCAAAGTGTGGGTGCCTTTCTCGACGTTTCTCTTTGGAGCAGATAAAACGCAGGTCTGGTCTTTGGCTGGACTTAGCTCCACGCAGGTCGTCGGGATTCTCGCGGTCTGCTGGATGATGCTGGTAACGCTGGTGGCATCGAAAGGCATCAACAAAATCGCACGCATAACCGCCGTGGGCGGTATTTCAGTCATGTGTCTGAACCTGGTCCTGCTATTGGTGAGCATCGCGATTTTGTGCCTCAACGGCGGCCATTTTGCGCAGGAGGTGAATTTCGTTTCGTCACCTAACCCGAGCTATCAGTCCGGCCTCGCGATGCTCTCCTTTGTGGTGTTTGCGATCTTTGCCTACGGCGGTATTGAAGCCGTGGGCGGCCTGGTCGATAAAACCGAAAACCCGGAAAAGAACTTTGCCAAAGGGATCATCTTCGCGGCGATGGTTATCTCTGTCGGCTACTCGCTGGCGATTTTCCTCTGGGGGGTGAGCACCAACTGGCAGCAGGTATTAAGCAACGACACCACTAACCTTGGCAATATTACTTACGTGCTGATGAAAAGCCTGGGGATGACGCTCGGGCAGGCAATGCAGCTGACGCCGGATGCGGCCACGACGATGGGCGTCTGGTTTGCGCGTATCACCGGCCTGTCGATGTTCCTCGCCTATACCGGTGCTTTCTTCACGCTGATCTATTCGCCGCTAAAAGCGATTATCCAGGGAACACCAAAAGCGCTGTGGCCGACCCGCATGACGCAACTCAACACGGCAGGCATGCCTGCGAATGCCATGTGGATGCAGTGTCTGCTGGTCTGTGTGTTTATTCTTCTGGTGTCGTTCGGAGGGGATACTGCTTCTGCGTTTTATAACAAGCTGACCCTGATGGCGAACGTATCAATGACGCTGCCCTATCTTTTCCTGACTCTGGCGTTCCCGTTCTTTAAGGCGAAGCAGGATCTGGAACGTCCGTTCGTGATTTTCAAAACCCGCGCCGCCACGCTGCTGGCAACGACCGTCGTCGTGCTGGTGGTAGCCTTTGCAAATATTTTCACCGTGATCCAGCCGGTTATTGAGGCCAACGACTGGAACAGCGCGCTGTGGATGGTCGGCGGCCCGATCTTCTTCTCGCTGATGGCGATGGGGATTTATGAGAATTACCGTCGTCGCGTAGCGCCATCACCGATTTGGGTGGCTGACTGAGTTCGCTATTCCCCTACTGCCTGAAAGTGTGCGGGGAGTAGGGGGGTATTGCATCTTTGCGATGTAATCCTTTGTGGCAATCCGGGCATCCGAACCGATAATCTGACAGATGAACACATCATTCTGGCAGGCTCACGGTATAACAGAGGTGCCCAAAGAAGCATCGCAGGCAAAAAAGCCAGCCACTGATGCGGCTGGCTTTTATTTTTACAAACTTCCCGCCGGGCGTGTCTTCGCCGCTGACGTTAATGTTCTTCCCGTCTTACGTCCATCCAGGGTTTCCAGTCGCATCTGGAACGGTGGGAATGGCATGTCGATACCGTGTTCACGGAAGCCCGCCAGAATCAGCTGGTGGATCTCATGACGCAGCGGCATGCGATGACCCATTTCGGCCGCATAGATACGCAGTTCGAAAATCTGGATCCCCTGTTGTAAATCCACCAGGAACACTTCCGGCTCCGGCGTGCTGATCACCAGCGAACAGCGCTCGGCCGCGGTATAGAGAATTTGCGTCACCTCTTCGCTGTTGGCATCTGACGGGGCCGGTACGGTCAGTACCACACGCGTCACGGAGTCCGACAGCGACCAGTTGATAAACTGCTCGGTGATAAACGCCTTGTTAGGAACGATAATTTCTTTGCGATCCCAGTCGCTGATCGTGGTGGCGCGGGTGTTGATCTTCGTAATGCTGCCGGTCAGATCGCGGATCGTCACGGTATCGCCAATACGGATCGGCTTTTCAAACAGGATAATCAGGCCTGAGATAAAGTTGGCGAAGATCTCCTGCAAGCCAAACCCAAGCCCGACACCGAGCGCGGCTACCAGCCACTGCAACTTCGACCACTCGATGCCGATCATCGAGAAGCCCACCAGCCCGCCAAACACCATCAGCAGGTATTTGGTGATGGTGGTAATGGCGTATCCGGTGCCCGGGGTGAGATCCAGATGCTGCAACAGGGCCAGCTCCAGCAGCGCCGGGAAGTTACGGATTAGCTGGGTGGTGATGATGAACACCAGAATGGCGATCAGCACCGCGCCGAGCGTAATCGGCTCCAGGCTTTCCACCCCCTGAACCGTCGAGGTCACATCCCAGAGGGTAATGTTTTCCAGGAAGCCAAACGCCGAATGGATTTCTGACCACAGCACAATGACAGACAGCAGCGCGATCAGCATCAGAATGGAGCGGACCAGGCGCAGGGACTGGGTACTGATGGCATCCAGATCCAGCTCCGTTTCATCGACCTCCACCGTTCCTTCCGTGCTGAGCATATGGGCTGGCTCTTCTTCGCCGCGCGCACGTTGGGCGAGAATTTCGGCACGACGGTTTTTCGCCCGGTCGAAGGCCAGACGACGACGCTGAATCAGCATCCAGCGGCGAATAACGTGGTAGACCACCAGCAGCAGGAACCAGATTGCTACCGAGGTTTCAAGACGCGCCAGTAGCGCCTGGGCAGTAGCCAGATAGCCGACGGCTGCCGCCAGAATCGCCGCCAGCGGGGCGCTGAGCAGCAAATTCCACAGCATATGGTTGACCATGTTATCGCCGCTGCCCTCTTTGTCGAGATAGAGCGGGATCCCGGCTCTCTTCAGACTCAGTGTGACCACAGCCAGCGCGCCGCAAATCAGGATGAAACACAGGCGGCCGAACGAGCCGGAAAACTCCCTGTCGTTCAGATTATCAAACATGATCAGCGCCATGATCAGCGGCACAATCAGCCCGATGCTCATCAGGTAGTAGCGCATCGCCCGCGCCACGCGGTGACGCGGCCAGCCAAAGTGGGCGACAAACAGGCCATTCGGCCGGGCGAAGGTGGCGCAGATCATCACGACCCACAGCAGCGGCACGGTGGCGGTTACCCCAAAGCCAATCGCCACCGCCAGCGGGTAAGGCCATGCTTCACGCAGGCCATAACCCAGGGTCATCCACAGTACCGGCAACGGCGAGGCCACCAGGATCGACCAGAAAACCGTACGTAGCGTGAGCCAGAAATGGTCCTGGGTCACCTTACCGACGCGCGCGCTGGAGCGGTCGAGGAAGCGGGTGAAGTGACGGCGGGAGTAAATACTGAATCCAACCAGAATTAATGCGCCAAGCAGCGGGAAAATCGTCTCCTTGCTGGTGAGCATCATCACGCTGGCTTTACCAAGCTGGCTGAAGGTATCCAGCGAAATCAACCGCCGCAGATCCTGAACAATATCAAGCGGCCAGGAGAAGGTGATCGGGCGTACGTCCGAGGTCCAGAACAGATAGCGGTGAGTGGCCTCGTTGACCTCTTTTAACGCATCTTCCAGCTGGCTATTTGAGACTTTCAGTTTGGTCAGCTCGAGCAGCAGCGTATCGCCCCCCTGTAACAGGGAGTTCAACAGCTCGCGCTGGGTGCGTAGCTGGGCTTCCAGAATGCGGTTTTGCTCGGCGGTGAGCGGCTTGCCGTCCGGCTGGTGGATCTGGCGCAGCTGCGGCTGCTTATTCAGCAGATCTTCAAAGCGCAGACGCTGCACACGCAGTTGCGCCATTTCGGTATCGAGCTGCTGGGGTTTTGGCATTTCAGGAAGACGGGCAACCTGGGCGCGCAGGGCTTCACCAAGCAGGTTCGATGAGCCAAGCCACTGCGACTGCTCGCGCAGCGTATTCAGCGCCTGACGTACCTGTAGCGTTTGATTGGTGGCCTGGCGTTGCTGGGAAGCCACCAGATCCATGCGCTGCGCCTGCTGGTTGAGCGCGGCAGAAAGCTCACGGTTGACCTTAAACTGCTCGACGATACCGGCGGGCAGGTTCTCGCTGTTTTCCGCCAGCAGTTCAGTGCTTTCCAGCGCCCGCTCGGCTTCGCGCTGGCGCTGGCTGTTGAGTTGATTGCGCAGCGCCTGGAGATAAGCATCCAGCTGCTCGCCCTGTTTTTTCGCCAGCTCAGAGCGCATACGCGCCAGCTCCTGGCGATTGTTGGCCGAAAGCTGCGCCAGCTCCAGTTCATCTACCCTGGCTTTTAACCTGGCAGATTCCGCCTGTAGGCCGAGATTTTGAGCCTGGCTGAGGGCGTTAGCGCCGGTTTGCGCTCCGGCCCGGCGTTCTACCTCATTGAGCTGACGGCGGGCATCGGTTTGCTGCTGAGGCAGCTGGTTCAGGGAGTCCGCAATATCGCGGGCGCGCTCCTGCTCCTGCTGCGCCTGGCGGGTTTTTTCCAGTAACTGGCTGCTGACCTGCAGGATCTCCTGATTCAGGGTGTCAGAGGTCATGCCCGCAGGCACCTGGCGCGGCTCTTCACGAATATCGTTCAGCTGCGCGCGCAAGGTTTGTGAAAGTTTGGGGAAGTTATCGATGACCTGCTGGTACTGCGCGGCGCGCTCAAGGGAGGCTTTACGCTCCTCAAGCGCGTTCAGCGCAGCCTCGAGCGCCTCAACGGTTTCTGGCTGGGCTGGCTTTGCCGCCTTCGCCTGCTCGAGTTCCTGTGAGATTTGTTTACTGTCAGGGGCGTTCGCGGCGTACGCCCCCGTACTGAGGCACCAGGCCATCAGCAAAGTGATAATCAGGCGCACGTCAGTTTACCTTTGCTTAGCTTGCGTCTTTTTTGTCATCAACCAGCGGGCTGGCTTCGAGTTCAGCGGCGATCTCTTCGTCTGACAGCGGGGCAGGCTCTGCGTCCGTTGTGACGAAAGGCTCCGTCGAAACCGCCAGCGGCTGGCCGAGTTTGGTTACGGACAGGCTTTCGAGCTGCTCTACCAGCTTCACTTTACCCGGAGCAAACAGGTTGATCACCGTGGAGCCAAGCTTGAAGCGGCCCATCTCCTGACCCTTCAGCAGCGCCACGGAGCCTTCGCTTTCACCCTCAGGCCAGGTCCAGCGTTTAATCACGCCTTCGCGCGGTGGCGTAATGGTGCCCGCCCAGACGGTTTCAATGCTGCCGACAATGGTGGCACCCACCAGAATCTGCGCCATCGGGCCAAACTCGGTGTCGAACAGGCAGATAACGCGCTCGTTACGGGCAAAAAGGTTCGGGACATTTTGCGCGGTCAGATGGTTCACCGAGAACAGATCGCCCGGGACGTAGATCATTTCACGCAGAATACCGTTGCACGGCATATGCACGCGGTGATAGTCGCGTGGCGACAGGTAAGTGGTGGCAAAGGAACCATTGCGGAACAGATCCGCCATCAGGTAGTTACCTGCCAGCAAAGCTTCCAGGCTGTAGTTATGGCCCTTAGCCTGCAGGATCTTGTCGTTTTCGATCGCGCCCAACTGGCTGATCACGCCGTCAGCAGGCATCACCAGCACGTTCGGGTCGGTATTCAGCGGACGCACTTCATCGCGCAGTGGGCGCACGAAGAAATCGTTAAAGGTGCGGTAGCTGGCGGTATCCGGCTTCTGCGCTTCACGCATATCGACCTTGTAGTATTTCACGAACAGATCGATTACCAGCTTGGTCAGCCAGCCCGCTCGTTTGCTCGCGCCCCAGCCCGCCAGGCGAGTGAGCCACAGTTTTGGCAGAATGTATTGAAGCGAAAGTTTAAATGAGTTTAACAAGGTAGCCTCCAGGCCATTGTTTTGTCGTTCCTGATCCGGCTGTCAGACAGCCGGAACCTGAAAAAAAGGGGACGATTTTAGCGACGCTTAGCTTAGTTGTCAGTCATCAGATTCAGAAAAGCTTTTACGCGTTTTTACCTGCGCCATGCTGTCGAGAATATGGTGATAGTTGGCAAAACGGGTTTCCGCAATTTCACCGTTTTCGACCGCGGCACGAATGGCGCAGCCAGGGTCATTATCGTGCTTACAGTCACGGTATTTACACGCGCCTAAATAGTCGAGGAATTCGACAAAGCCGTTAAAGATCTGATCGGGTTCGAGATGCCACAGGCCAAATTCACGCACCCCCGGGGAGTCGATAACATCGCCGCCGTGCGGGAAGTGATACAGACGTGAGGCAGTGGTGGTGTGCTGACCCAGACCGGAGTTGTCAGAGACATCGTTAGTCAGGATCTCTTGTTGTAGACCCAGCAGGTTGTTCAGCAGGCTGGATTTGCCCACGCCGGACTGACCAGCAAAAATGCTAATGCGATCGGTTAATGCTTCTTCGAGCGGCTGCAGACCATTCTGCGTCCGGCTCGAGACCATCAGCACGCGATAGCCAATTTTGCGATAGATATCCATTTGCTCATTAACGAAGTCCATGCCTTCGCTGTCGAGCAGATCGATTTTGTTCAGGACAATCAGCGGCTCTACTTGCAGGGTTTCACAAGCGACGAGATAACGGTCGATAATATTCAGCGACAGCTCGGGCAGGATCGCCGAGACAATGACGATCTGATCGATATTGGCGGCAATGGGTTTTACGCCGTCGTAGAAGTCCGGGCGCGTCAGAACCGACGTGCGTTCATGCACGGCTTCAACGATGCCTTTCACCGTCACGCCTTCTGCTGCAGCTTTACCCGGACGCCAGACCACGCGGTCACCGGTTACCAGCGAGCGGATGGTGCGGCGAATATTGCAGCGGTGAACCTCGCCATCACCCGATTCCACATCAGCATGCATACCGAAGCGGCTAATCACTACGCCTTCAGCGGGTTCGCCAAACAGGTTGTCGTCGTAATCGACCTTCTCCGAAGTGGTTTTAAGACGGCGCTGGTGATTGGCTTTCACGCGGCGCTGCTGCCCTTTGGAGAGTTTATTTTTACTCAATCGTGCTGGCTCCTGGTCGCCCATATTGGGCAAAACCTCTATGATACACACTAATTAATACTAGTTAACCTGCCACGGCCGGTTATACGAGAAGGGTGGAAAATAACATGAGTGCAGATGAAAACAATCTGATTTGGATTGATCTGGAGATGACCGGGCTGGATCCCGAGCGCGATCGCATTATTGAGATCGCCACACTGGTAACCGATGCGAACCTGAATGTGCTCGCGGAAGGGCCAACCATTGCCGTGCATCAGTCCGATGAGCAACTGGCGCTGATGGATGACTGGAACGTACGTACCCACACCGGCAGCGGCCTGGTGGACCGCGTGAAAGCCAGCACCCAGGGCGACCGCGAAGCCGAGCTGGCTACCCTTGAGTTCCTCAAGCAGTGGGTACCGCAGGGTAAGTCACCGATTTGTGGTAACAGCATCGGCCAAGATCGCCGTTTCCTGTTTAAGTACATGCCGGAGCTGGAAGCCTATTTCCACTACCGCTATCTCGATGTCAGTACCCTGAAAGAGCTGGCGCGCCGCTGGAAGCCGGAAATGCTGGATGGCTTTAAGAAGCAGGGGACGCATCAGGCCATGGACGATATTCGTGAGTCAGTGGCGGAACTGGCGTATTACCGCGAACATTTCATTAAACTGTAAGCGAGAACCCCGGCGGTGCTGCAGTTGCCGGGGCTAAACCGCTATAACGATTTAAAAATGCGCAATGTGACGAATATTGCAGCACTTGAATTAAATTTATAAAAAAACGCTTTTGGGGGGGTTGCAGCAGAAAGGATTTCTCGTATAATGCGCCTCCCGTAACGACAGAGAATTCATCGTTACGACAGCACAGATTTTGCGGGAATAGCTCAGTTGGTAGAGCACGACCTTGCCAAGGTCGGGGTCGCGAGTTCGAGTCTCGTTTCCCGCTCCAAATCTGTTCGCTGTGCAGTAAGACCACCAATCGCAGGCTTTCAGGTTGCAACAAAGCAGCAGCGTGAAAGACGAAGATTAAGCGGGAATAGCTCAGTTGGTAGAGCACGACCTTGCCAAGGTCGGGGTCGCGAGTTCGAGTCTCGTTTCCCGCTCCAAAATTTGAAAAGTATCGCAAGATACACACCACCAAAATCGCAGACTTTCAGGTTGCAACCAAGCAGCAGCGTGAAAGACAAAGATTAAGCGGGAATAGCTCAGTTGGTAGAGCACGACCTTGCCAAGGTCGGGGTCGCGAGTTCGAGTCTCGTTTCCCGCTCCAAATTTTTTCTCCTCTTCCAGATATCCACCGCGGCAAGCCCCGCCGGGGATGACTTGTTTCATTTCTGACAAACTCTTCTTAACAGACTTATCCACAGCTTTGTTAATTTTCTGCAAATAGCCAAATACTTCGCCCGATGAATAGTAACCTTATAATTTATTGAAAATTATAGAGAAAATATCATTTCAAAATGTTAAGCCGATCACTTGACCAATAGCCTGGCCCAGATGGTTTCTGGCTTTTAAATTTTATTCACAGGCTGTGGAAACATCATGCATCCCGCGGTAGCCCTTTTTCGACCACCCGGACCAGCCTGTTTTTTTGCGGTAATTGCACCTCTACGGCACAGGCGTTTCGCCTGGCGATTTGCTGCGCAACCGCCCATTCTATGTGTTCATCAAGAAGTGGGTGCTCACCTCGGCGACTTTCCAGAGCCTGAATATTGGCTTCATCCCAGGGAGCATTTCCCAGCGCGACGGCGATATTACGCAGCCAGCGCAAGTGCCCGATACGGCGAATAGCCGATCCCTCCGTTACCTTCAAAAACCAGGCTTCACTCCAGCCAAACAGCTCAATGAGCGGCGGAGCGTGCAGGGCCTTGCGCGGGCTGAAGTCGTCCTCTTCCGTTAACTGTGAATAACGGTTCCACGGGCAGATCAGCTGGCAGTCATCGCAGCCATAAATGCGATTGCCGATTAACGGCCTGAACTCTTCCGGGATCGCCCCTTCAAGTTCAATGGTCAGATAGGAGATGCAGCGGCGGGCATCAACGGTGTAAGGCTCTACGATGGCGCCAGTAGGGCAGATAGTCATGCAGGCGACACAGCGCCCACAGCCATCTTCAACCGGCTTATCCACCGGCAGGGGGAGATCAATCAGTAGCTCGCCCAGGAAGAAAAAGGAACCGGCGTCGCGGCTGAGGATAAGTGAGTGCTTACCTGTCCAGCCAAGCCCCGCTTTTTCAGCCAGGGGCCGCTCAAGAACAGGCGCGGAATCGACAAAGGGTCTAAAATTCAGCGTGGCGCATTGCTGCTGGATCATTTCCCCCAGCTTTTTGAGCCGGTTACGCAACAATTTATGATAATCACGCCCCAGGGCATAACGGCTGACGTATCCCAGCGTGGGGTCTTTTAGCGTGCTGGCAAAAGCGGCCCGGGCGGGAAGGTAGTTCATCCGCACACTGATCACGCGCAGCGTTCCCGGCAGCAGTTCATGCGGGCGGGCGCGCATCATGCCGTGACGCGCCATCCACTCCATCTCGCCGTGGTATTGATTATCCAGCCATGCCTGGAGTTTTGGCTCACTGGCAGAGAGATCGGTATCGGTGATACCCACGTGTTGAAAACCAAGCTCAGCGCCCCACTGTTTAATGTTTTGCGCTAACTGATTGAGATCGAGGGGCTGTGACATGACGGACCATACTGTGAAGAAAAACCCCGCAAGTATACCACATTCTGTCTGGCCCGCGGAGGCGCTACGTCGCGTCGAACAAGAGGCGGCAGACAGCATTGGTATGACGCTTTATGAACTGATGCAGCGCGCGGGTGAGGCAGCGTTTGCCGTTGCCCGCAGGGCGTATCCGCAGGCCAGACACTGGCTGATCCTGTGCGGCCATGGCAACAACGGTGGCGATGGTTATGTCGTCGCACGCCTGGCGCTGGCCGCCGGTATAACTGTGACGTTGCTGGCGCAGGAGAGCGACAAACCGCTTCCCGAAGAAGCAGCAAAAGCGCGGGAAACCTGGCTGGAGGCGGCGGGGGTGATCCACGCTGCAGATACGGCCTGGCCCGAAGAGGTCGATCTGATCGTCGACGGCCTGCTGGGAACGGGGTTACGTAGTGCGCCACGCAATGAGATTGCCAGATTAATCGCGCACGTTAACCACCACCCGGCCCCCATCGTTGCGCTGGATGTGCCCTCCGGGTTGAACGCCCAGACGGGCACCACGCCCGGCGACGTCATTCACGCTAACCATACGGTGACCTTTGTTGCCCTCAAGCCCGGCCTGTTGACCGGGAAAGCGCGTGATGTCGTCGGGGAACTGCACCATAACGCCCTCGGGCTGGAAGGCTGGCTTGCCGGACAAGAGACGCCCATCAGCCGCTTTGATGCTTCGCAACTGGCGCAATGGCTACCTCCGCGTCGTCCTACCTCCCATAAGGGCGATCACGGCCGACTGGTGATCATCGGCGGCGATCACGGCACCGCAGGGGCTATCCGCATGACCGGCGAAGCGGCGCTGCGAGCGGGGGCAGGGCTGGTACGCGTCCTGACCCGCCGCGAAAATATTGCCCCGATCGTCACCGCCCGGCCTGAGCTGATGGTACACGAACTGACCGCTGAGGCGCTGGACGACAGCCTGCAGTGGGCCGATGTGGTCGTAATTGGCCCCGGTCTGGGACAAGCGTCCTGGGGTAAAGAGGCGTTACGCAAGGTCGAGAACTTTCGGCACGCCATGCTTTGGGACGCTGACGCGCTGAACCTTCTGGCAATCAACCCGGATAAACGTCACAATCGCATCCTGACGCCGCACCCCGGCGAGGCCGCGCGTCTGCTTAACTGCAGCGTTGCAGAAATTGAAAGCGATCGCTTACATTCTGCCCAGCGTCTGGTAAAACGTTACGGTGGTGTGGTAGTGCTGAAAGGCGCTGGCACCGTCGTCGCCAGTGAAAGCGGAATGTCAGGTATTATTGATGCCGGCAATGCGGGCATGGCGAGCGGCGGTATGGGCGATGTGCTTTCCGGTATTATCGGGGCGTTGCTCGGACAGAAACTGGCGCTTTATGATGCCGCCTGCGCAGGCTGCGTCGTGCATGGTGCAGCCGCCGATCGGCTGGCTGACCAGTACGGTACGCGCGGCATGCTGGCAACCGATCTTTTTGACACGCTACGGCGTGTTGTTAACCCGGAAATAATTGACGTAGAAAATGATTAATCGAGTGATCCCTTTACCCGACGAACAGGCAACTTTAGATCTCGGCCAGCGCGTGGCGCAGGCCTGCAAGGGCGCAACCGTCATTTATCTGTATGGCGACCTTGGCGCGGGTAAAACCACCTTTAGCCGGGGCTTCTTACAGGCGCTGGGACATCAGGGAAACGTGAAAAGCCCAACCTATACGCTGGTGGAGCCGTACACCCTGGATAACCTGATGGTGTACCACTTCGATCTCTATCGCCTTGCCGATCCTGAAGAGCTGGAATTTATGGGGATCCGTGACTATTTCGCCAACGATGCCATCTGCCTGGTAGAGTGGCCGCAGCAGGGTACGGGCGTCTTGCCTGACCCGGATGTTGAAATTCACCTGGAGTATCAGGCGCAAGGGCGTGAAGCCCGCGTCACTGCTGTCTCCGCATCAGGTCACTCCATACTGGCGCGGTTGGCCGGTTAAAAGAAGAGATAACGGGATGATTAATCGCGTTAAAAGTTGGTTGATGGCTGCAACGGTGCTGTTTTGTGCCCAGACCGGGGCAGCAACGTTGTCCGATATTCAGGTGTCCAACGGCGACAATCAGGCCCGGATCACCTTCAGCTTTATGGGCGATCCTGAGTATGCTTTTTCGCAGGACGATAAGCGCAGCGTCGCACTGGATATCAAACAGACCGGCGTTATCAAAGGGTTGCCGCTGCAGTTCAGCGGCAATAACCTGGTGCATAGCATTCGTTCGGGTACGCCGAAAGACAATCAGTCCTTGCGACTGGTGGTCGATTTAACGCAAAACGGCAAGACCCGGGCGGTGAAGCAACAGAACGGCGCGAACTACATGGTGATTTTTACCATCAACGCCGATGCACCGCCGCCGCCTCCACCGCCACCGGTAGTGGCGAAGCGGGTGGAAGCGCCTGTGGTTGCACCACGTCCTTCAGAGCCAGCCCGCAATCCGTTTAAATCCGGCAGCGATCGTATTACCAGCGTCACCAGCAGCAATACCGTGACCCGTCCGGCGGCCCAGGCGCGCCAGACAAACGGCGATAAGGTTATCATTGCGATTGATGCAGGGCACGGTGGCGATGATCCTGGCGCTATCGGGCCGGGCGGCACGCGTGAGAAGAACGTGACCATCGCCATTGCCCGTAAGCTGCGAACCCTGCTGAACAACGACCCGATGTTTAAAGGCGTGTTAACCCGTGACGGCGATTATTTTATCTCGGTCATGGGCCGTTCTGACGTGGCGCGTCAGCAGAACGCTAATTTCCTCGTCTCTGTGCATGCCGATGCGGCTCCCAACCGCAGCGCGACGGGGGCATCCGTATGGGTGCTTTCCAACCGTCGTGCTAACAGCGAAATGGCAAACTGGCTTGAGGAACATGAAAAGCAATCCGAGCTGTTGGGTGGGGCAGGTGACGTGCTGGCGAACAGCCAGTCGGATCCCTACCTGAGCCAGGCTGTACTGGATTTACAGTTCGGCCATTCCCAGCGTGTCGGGTATGATGTGGCGACTAACGTCCTGAATCAGCTGCAAAGTGTGGGTTCCCTGCATAAGCGCCGCCCGGAACATGCCAGCCTGGGCGTGCTGCGTTCGCCGGATATCCCGTCCATTCTGGTGGAAACTGGCTTTATCAGTAATAACGGTGAAGAGCGACTGCTGGGCAGCGATAACTACCAGCAGCAGATTGCCGAAGCGATTTATAAAGGCCTGCGTAACTATTTTGATACGCATCCGCTCCAGTCTGCACCGCAGGGTGGCGCGGCGCAGACAGCCAGCGCCGTATTACCGGGCGAGTCGACCTCGACCAACTAAGGAGATTTCATGCCGATTCAGGTTCTGCCGCCGCAGCTTGCGAACCAAATCGCCGCCGGTGAGGTGGTAGAACGCCCTGCGTCGGTCGTGAAAGAGCTGGTGGAAAACAGTCTCGATGCGGGTGCGACCCGCATCGATATTGATATTGAGCGCGGCGGCGCGAAACTCATCCGTATTCGTGATAACGGCTGCGGCATCAAAAAAGAGGAGCTGGCGTTAGCGCTGGCCCGTCATGCAACCAGCAAAATCGCCTCCCTTGACGATCTCGAAGCCATCATCAGCCTCGGTTTTCGCGGCGAAGCGTTGGCGAGTATCAGCTCTGTCTCCCGCTTAACGCTCACTTCCCGCACGGCAGAGCAGCCGGAAGCCTGGCAGGCTTACGCCGAAGGCCGGGATATGGACGTGACGGTTAAACCCGCCGCGCATCCGGTGGGCACCACGCTGGAAGTGCTGGATCTGTTCTACAACACCCCCGCGCGGCGCAAGTTTATGCGCACCGAGAAAACCGAATTCGGCCATATCGACGAGATTATCCGCCGCATCGCGCTGGCGCGTTTCGATGTCACCATCAATCTCAGTCATAACGGCAAGATGATGCGCCAGTACCGCGCCGTGGCGCAGGGCGGGCAAAAAGAGCGCCGACTGGGTGCCATCTGCGGTACGCCCTTCCTTGAACAGGCGCTGGCGATTGAGTGGCAGCATGGCGATTTGACCCTGCGCGGCTGGGTGGCGGATCCGAAAGCGAGCAGCGCGGCATTTGCTGAGATCCAGTATTGCTACGTGAACGGGCGCATGATGCGTGACCGCCTGATCAACCATGCGATCCGCCAGGCGTGCGAGGATAAACTCGGTGCCGGAGAGCAGCCCGCTTTTGTGCTCTATCTGGAAATCGACCCGCATCAGGTGGACGTTAACGTTCATCCGGCCAAGCATGAAGTGCGTTTTCATCAGTCACGGCTGGTGCATGACTTTATCTACCAGGGCGTGCTGAGCGTGTTGCAGCAGCAGGCCGATCCGACCCTGCCGTTGACTGACGTGGCGCCTGCACCGCGTCCTATTCCGGAAAACCGCGTAGCGGCGGGTAAAAACCAGTTTGCAGAACCGGCTGTCGCACGTGAACCGGCCGCGCCGCGCTTTGCATCCAGCGGATCGGCCCCGCGAGCATCGGGTGCCAGCTACCCCCATGCCCAGCCGGGTTACCAAAAGCAGGCGGGCGCGGTCTATCGCACATTGCTTG
>Ga0058694_1000436_pt1 | contig 22119 bp, 19 predicted proteins | sample AgamicOrSfrz_FD_55041 | JGI IMG/M metagenome (GOLD analysis project Ga0058694, IMG submission 55041) | Agave microbial communities from Guanajuato, Mexico - Or.Sf.rz | ecosystem: Host-associated > Plants > Phyllosphere > Phylloplane/Leaf | place: Guanajuato, Mexico | collected 2012-05-30 | reverse complement strand
TCTAGTTTGTCTGTAATCGGCTTATTCGCTTTATCATAGAATAACCCTTCAAATCCAGGTGCTTCATTCGTCATATGACCCTTACTGTCGACTGGACAAAGAACTTCCAAACCGTATTTTTGACCAACGATAAAGTCGTCTTCCCCGTGTCCCGGTGCTGTATGAACACACCCAGTACCAGCATCCGTTGTTACGTGATCGCCAAGAACAACTAATGAATCACGCTTGTAGATTGGATGCTCAGCTACTACACGCTCAAGTTCTGAACCTTTTACCGTACGAAGCGTCTTATAGTCAGCCCATTCAATTTCTTTAGCAACTGTTTCAATCAGTTCAGTTGCCACTACATATTTTGCTGCATCTGCTTCAACTACGCTGTACTGAAGCTCAGGATTGACAGCAATCCCTTGGTTAGCTGGCATTGTCCATGGTGTTGTCGTCCAAATGATGAATTTTTCATCTTGTTCAAGCACACCTTTACCATCTTTTACGTTAAACGCTACGTAAATAGAAGCTGAACGCTTGTCATAGTATTCAATTTCCGCTTCTGCTAAAGCAGATTCACTTGAAGGGGACCAGTACACAGGTTTTAACCCTTTGTAGATGTAGCCTTTTTTCGCCATGTCACCAAACACTTTGATTTGCTGCGCTTCGTACTGCGGCTGAAGCGTTACATATGGATTATCCCAATCTCCGCGTACGCCTAAACGCTTGAACTGCTCACGCTGGCCGTTTACTTGTTCCCAAGCATACTGTTCGCAAAGCTTACGGAACTCAGCTACCGTCATTTCTTTGCGGTTTACTTTTTTATTTTTTGTTAAAGCTGTTTCAATTGGCAAACCGTGTGTATCCCAGCCTGGTACATAAGGTGCGCAGAAGCCTGACATCGACTTATAGCGAACGATAAAATCTTTTAAAATTTTATTTAATGCATGTCCCATGTGAATATCGCCATTCGCATATGGAGGTCCGTCATGCAGGACAAATAGCGGACGGCCTTCCGTACGTTTTTGTACTTTTTCATAAATATTCATTTCAGCCCACTGTTCTTGCATTTTAGGCTCGCGGTTCGGTAAATTTCCACGCATCGGAAATTCAGTTTTTGGCATCAATAATGTATCTTTATATTCCATGTTTTACCCTCCAAAAAAAAACGTAAATTTCATATCTTTTTGTACCATAACAAAAAGACCTCCTCATCCCAAAAAGGGACGAGAAGGCCTCCCGCGGTACCACCCTAGTAGATTTGCTGCACGCAAATCCTCTTTGCATTCGTAACGTGAATAAACCGCCACTGCTTACTATCATCAGTTCAGCAATGGTACTCTAGGGTGATTTTCACTTTTTTGTTTGTTATCGAGCTCACACCATCCTCGATTCGCTTTGACAAACTAAAAAAGCTACTGTCCCTGTCTCCGTACTGTTTGATATGAAATTTCATCTGTTACCAAATTATATGACAACAAAACGTGAGAAGTCAAGATGATGTCTGGACTAGTCAATTTTTTCTTCTAGCGCTGGCATCTCATAATCCATCAACTGATCCCAGTCGTCGCTGTTTAACATTTCAAGCTGTGCTTCGATTAACATTTTGAAACGAGTTCTAAATACTTTAGACTGCTTTTTCGTCTCCTCAATGTCCATCGCAATTTTACGAGACTTAGACAGTGCTTCATTAATAATACGGTCCGCATTTTTTTCTGCTTCTTTTATAATGAGCTTCGCTTCTTTTTCAGCGTTTCGCTTCACATCTTCCGCTGCTTCTTGAGCAATTAAAATTGATTTATTTAACGTTTCTTCGATGTTAGTAAAATGTCCAAGACGATCTGTTAATTCAGATACTCTTCCTTCTAACTCCTTTTTATCACGCATGACCAGCTCATAGTCTTTAATTACTTGGTCAAGAAACTCATTTACTTCATCTTCATCATATCCGCGAAATCCGCGATTAAACTCTTTGTTATGAATATCCAAAGGGGTTAAAGGCATCTAGGCCACCTCCGTGTTGTCTCATTACGTCATTAGTAATGGTTTATTCGACATATTTTTAAAATTTCCTGCTAGTAGATTTCTTTATTTCTGCTTTCCTACAACAATTCGCCATTTTTCTTTTTTAGTTTTGCCTTCAAGTGAAACGATACGACTTCTGCCGTGACCACGAAGTGACAAAATATCACCTTCATGACATTCAAAAGAAGGCTGTTCAATGACTTTAAAATTTACTTTTACCGCTCCATTTGCAATAAACGGCTGGACTTTTTGTCTTGATAAATTGTGAATGGTCGACAGCAAAACATCAAGCCTCATTGAAGAAACTGTATAAACGTGTTCAATCAGCTCTTCTTTTACCACATGCAGCTGCTCTCTTTGAATAGAAGAAAGTGAAACTTTGGCTTTTCCAATTGATGTTAAATTCATCTCAATATAAGAAGAAATTTCCTCTGCAGCTACAAGCTGAATATCGTCTCCCGCGACCAAAATATCGCCAAATTTTGAACGGCGCAGTCCTAAGGACATCGCCGAACCAAGAACTTGAGGATGTTCAATCGTCACAAACTTTTTAGGATAATTGAGCTCGTACATATGCAACTGAAAATCNTCGCTTTCAGGTACATAGTAATCCGGATATANCAGCGCACGCTTGCGTTCAGCAAACGGTTGTCCACCATCAAATGAAACTTGAACCTCTCCTTCAGTCCCGACAATAGCCNTCACAATCTGNTGCTCTCTTGGATCTAAAAAGTCCGTTAATTTTGGGCTGTATTGATGTAGGACATCTTCTTTCCACTGAAGAACCTGGTCAATAAATCCATGTTCTTCTTGCCTAAAATGTTCATAAATAGACATATTATTACTCCTACTATTGGTATGTAAAAAAGGAATCCAGCGATTCCTTTTTTAAATAAAACCCACCACATTATTAAGTGAATACACGCCTCTTTCAGCAAATCGCAATAAAAAGATTGCAACAAGAGGTGAAATATCAATCATGCCAATAGGCGGAATGATTTTACGAAAAGGCTCTAAGTAAGGCTCACAAATACTGCCAAGCAGCTGACCAAACTTAGACGCCCTTACATCGGGTACCCAAGACATCAAAATGTAAATAATCAGTGCCCATGAGTAAAGACCAATTAATTGCCCAAGAATCCCAAAAACGATGTCCAAAAACTACCACCTCTTTACGTTTGTTGTATCATGTTCTCCCATCATATCTGAAATGCTTCCGCTTACGTCTACATTATCAGGTGTACATAAAAAGATGTCGGTTCCAATTTTTTGAATGTCCCCGCCTAAAGCATAAACTGTACCACTTAAAAAGTCGACAATTCTCACTGCTTGATCTCGTTGAATGCGCTGTAAATTAACAACTACGACTTTACGATTTTTTAAATGATCCGTAATTTCTTGTGCTTCGGCATAGACGCGAGGTTCGCAAAGCATCATTTTTGATGATTTTTGAACGCTTTGCAAGCTAATCACATTTTGCTGCTGATTCGGCTGCTGACTAGCTTTGCTGGTCTCGACTGCTGTACAGGCTCTTCTACCGACTCTTCTTCTTCGTAATGTTCTTCTACATATTCAGTATCGTCATCAAGAGCAAAAAAACTTCTAAAGCGATTTTTCATACTCATCTTGAATTACACCTCCTTAACGTTCATTCCCAACTAACGTGGTTCCTAGTCGAATGAATGTTGCTCCTTCTTCAATTGCAATTGCATAATCGTTTGACATTCCCATTGATAGCTCTGTACACGGTGCATATGGCAAGTTTAGTTCTTGTATGCGATTCTGCAATTTTTTTAGACCTTGAAAACAGCTGCGAAGCGTAGACTCATCATCTGTGTGAGGAGCCATTGTCATCAATCCGACCACTTGAATATTTGTAAATTCTTCAAGGGATTTAATAAATGGAATTACGTCTTCTACAGCAAGGCCATGCTTGGATTGTTCTTCGGCAACATTAACTTGTACAAAACATTTTATACGATGTCCTGCACGTTTATCAATTTCTTTTGCTAAAGATAATCGGTCTAGTGAATGAATATAGTCAACTTTATCAATCACATTTTTTACTTTTCTTGTTTGTAAGCTTCCGATAAAATGCCAGGTCGCTTTCTCACCGATTGATTCATACTTTTCTAGAAGACCTTCATCCCTGTTTTCTCCAAGATGTAAAATGCCTGCATCCACTGCTTCTGCTGCTCGTTTTGTGGAAACGTATTTTGTTACAGCAATCAGCTCTACATCTTCTCGATTTCGATTAACTTTTTTACACGCTTCAGCAATTGCTTGTTGAACTGCTTCTAGATTTTCACTTACGCTAGCTGTCACTATGTAATTACTCCTCCTTAAAGCCTATGAAGTTAAACATGCGTCCTGTTTTCCCATGGTCGCGGCGATGTGAGAAGAACAGGTCATCTTCACAGCTTGTACAATACGACGATGTTAAAATTCGTTCCGGCAATACGCCTGCGTTTTGAATCAGCAGCTTATTGACTTTTTTTAAATTAAGCGCGTATTGTCCAGGGCTTACTTCTTGATATCCATTTTGGCCAACTACTTCGTTTACTTGTGTAATGACGCGGTTATCGACAACATAACAGCAATCTTCAATCGAAGGGCCAATCGCCACGTAAATATCTTCAACCGGAACATTTTCTTGCTCTACCCAACGTCGAATCATATTTCCTGCAATATCTTTCACTGTTCCTTTCCACCCAGCATGAGCTAGACCAACTAAATGGTGATCAGGCGCATAGAAGTACAGCGGAACACAATCTGCATAACATAAAGCTAACAAAATATCAGATTCATTTGTATAAATGCCATCCGTTGCTTTTATGCCCTCTTCATACTTGTAGAGTCCTTTTGCACAGTCGGCTTTTGTTACTTTTTGAACAGTTGCTTCATGTACTTGTTCAGCACATACAAAGCTTTCAAAAGACATGTCTAGTTCGGCTGCTAAAATTTTTCTATTTGTAATAACATCTTCTACGTTATCGTTTACGTGAAGCCCTAGGTTAAAAGAAGCAAATGGAGGTTTACTCACGCCACCATTTTTTGTGGTGAAACCAGCAACAAGCATATCATTCTTTTCTACCCAAGGGCTCAGCCACATAAACGACTCGTGATGGCTTTTTTTTAATGGCTCAGGATTCATGTATGTGACACATCCCTTGTTTCATTTGTTCTCACATATTGTACCACAGATTGCTAGGTGCTGTTGACAAAAAACTAATTCTCTTCAGGCTGAAATGCGTCTTTATAACGTACTAAAATGACATCAGAACCAATTTTCACAATATTTTTCCACGGAATCACAATTTCATCATCTTTTCCAAAGAAGCCCAATACACGAGAGCCTCCGATAATGACGGCCTGTATTTTTCCCGTTGTTAAGTCAATATCAATATCCCCTACATTTCCAAGTTTTTTGCCATCAGCTACATTCACTACATCTTTCAGCTGAAATTCTGAAATCTTTAACATGCTCTCTCCTCCTATAGCCAACTTTATTCCTTAGCCTATATATATTTTCAAATTTTCATTTCATGAAGGAAAAGCTTATTTTTTCTCTGCCATTCTCGTTCTATAGGCATTTTGTTCACTAATTACACATCTTTTCATCAAGAGACATTCTCAACGAGTAGCTAGAAGTCCTCACAGCAATAGGAAATCTGATATGAATATCTTTTGGTCATGTATTATACATTGATACATACAAAATAAGCACCGTGTCTGTTTTTATAGACACGATGCTTATTAAGTTGAACATCAAATAAAGTGAATGGTATTAATTGTATGAACGCGAGCAGCTGCCAGTTTAGATAGCTTTTGTTAACTTTGAATATTTTTATTCATCTGTTTAATAGCAGCTTTTTCTAAACGAGAAACCTGCGCTTGAGAAATACCAATTTCTTCAGCAACTTCCATCTGTGTTTTACCTTGAAAGAAGCGCTTTCGTAAAATTAGTTTTTCTCGCTCGTTCAATCTTCTCATACCTTCTTGCAAAGCAATTTCTTCAATCCAAGTTGAATCACGGTTGCGTTCATCGCTTAGCTGATCCATGACATAGATTGGGTCTCCACCATCATTGTAGATAGGTTCAAATAGAGAAACCGGATCTTGGATAGCATCTAAAGCAAACACAATTTCTTCATGCGGCACTTCTAGGACTTTTGAAATTTCCTCAGCTGTAGGTTCCTTGGATGTTTCACTCATAAGCCTTTCACGAACTTGAAGAGCTTTATAAGCAATATCACGAAGGGAACGAGAAACACGGATTGGATTATTGTCACGTAAATAGCGGCGAATTTCCCCTATAATCATTGGGACAGCATATGTAGAAAACTTCACGTTTTGACTTAAATCAAAATTGTCAATGGATTTCATTAATCCAATACATCCAACCTGAAATAAGTCATCAACAAATTCTCCACGATTGTTAAAACGTTGGATCACGCTGAGTACGAGACGTAAATTTCCGCTTACTAGCTTTTCTCTTGCTGTTCCATCTCCAGCCTGCATTTGTTTAAACAACTTTCGCATTTCTTCATTTTTTAATACGGGAAGTTTCGAAGTATCTACTCCACAAATTTCTACTTTATTTCTTGTCAACTCTTTCCCTCCTAACAGGAGATGATGTTCTGAATTCAGTATCTCCTCNGAAGGAAAAAATATGCACTTTTACAATTCTGACAATTCCACNCTAAAAAAGCTGATTGTATAAGATGCTTCTCAGCCCTTATANAATCAGCTTTTTTACTTAAACCATTTTATTAAATTCTTTTCGCAGCCGTTTAATAATTCGTTTTTCAAGCCTTGAAATATAAGACTGAGAAATGCCTAGCATATCAGCTACATCTTTTTGCGTTTTTTCTTCTCCGCCGGCTAGCCCAAAGCGCAGCTCCATAATTTGCTTTTCACGATCATTTAATTGGTGCAGTGCTTTCAACAAAAGTTTTCGATCTACATTGGCTTCTAGGTCTTTTGTGATGATATCTTCTTCGGTTCCCATCACGTCAGATAATAGCAGTTCGTTTCCATCCCAATCAATATTTAACGGCTCATCAAATGAAACTTCAGATCGAATTTTATTGTTGCGGCGCAAATACATTAAAATTTCATTTTCAATACAGCGAGAGGCGTACGTCGCTAGCTTAATTTTCTTTTCAGGATTAAACGTGTTTACTGCTTTAATTAAACCGATGGTGCCAATGCTAATTAAATCCTCAATATTGATTCCCGTATTTTCAAACTTGCGGGCAATATAAACAACAAGTCGCAAATTACGCTCAATCAACAGCGAACGTGCTGCTTCATCTCCTGATGGAAGTTTTTTTAAGAGCACTTCTTCTTCATCTTTTGTTAAAGGGGGTGGAAGAGCTTCACTTCCTCCTATATAGTACACTTCATCTGTTTTTAGCTTAAGTTTAATTAATAATTTGTACCACCATAATTGAAATCGAATTCGATATGTAGCCATTCTGTATCCTCCTTTATTTGTTCACACCTTTTACGATGCGGAACTTACTTCTCCAATAACAATAAGCTTCGGATGAACAATACACTCATATTGCTTCTCCACTGAAAGCGTTGTATGACTAATACCTACTAATACTTTAGTGACTTCAATCGTGTTGGACTGATGCACCAGCCTTACCATATCTGGCTTTAGAGCAAGCAGCAGCTGATTGGCTTGGCCCACGCTTCGATAAGGGACAAAGCGGACTTTTGAATACCACTCTTGATCAATATCTTCGCTGTGTGAAAAGGATTGGACATTTTTGCTTAATTCCATTAAGCCTTCAGGCAATATTTCTTTTAAAGAATCTGCTGTAACAATCATAACCGGGGTTTTCGTCAGCGGATCTACAAGCTGGTTTCCACTATCAATAAGTCCTTTCATCGACAGCGTCTGTTCGTTTAAAATAACTTCCACATCTACCAGCTGATCAAATGTAATATTTTTCATTCGCAAATCATCAACTCGTGCTTTTGAAAAATAAGATAATAGCGGAAAACCGATAAGAACAAATATCCAGCTAATAGGATCACCAAACTGTGGAGATTTCGTATCAACCATTTGATTAAGAACAAGGAACTGATCTTGAAATAAAAAGTGAACGCCCATTAATCCTCCACCAACAACAAAGGTTGCAAAATAAAACGTTAATAAATTCTCAAAGAAAAAGCGCAGTCGTTTATAACCAAACGTCATCAATACCATAAAAAAAGAGAATAAAATTTTAATAGCAGGGTGAACCATAAGATGAGAAAAAGGCGTAAACATAAGAAGGACAATCAATGAACCGATAAAGCCGCCAAGCAAAAGCCGCCACCACTTGTAATTCCGTTTAAGTACAACTGCACATAACATTAGTAAAATCGTATCTAACCCAAAATTCAGCATCCATATTAAATCTAAATAGATTGGCAATGTTTATAACCTCTCCATTCTTTCTGAATTTTTCTGTTAAAAATTAGTATATAGTACATCCTATTAGAAAGTCTGTCAGTTCATGCCGAGAAACAAGCAGTATTTTTGAGGAAATCATTCGATATTTGTCACACCACTTTTAGAAAGAAAACACAAACCCTTTGAAGGCATCATATTGACCATGTCGAATGTTTTTTATATTCTTTTGGAGTTTTCTAGCTTCATGGCATAAAAAAAGACCTCTGTATAAAACAGAGGTCTTGGCTTTTTATTTTCTTAGCGTCTACGATTACGGTTTCGTAAGAATGTTGGAATATCTAGCGCATCTTCAGACTGTGGCTGAGATGGACGCGTATATTCTTGCTGTACAGGTTCTTCACGCTTTACTTCACGCTTCGGCTGTGGAGCCGGCTGCTGTGTCGATTGCTGCATGCGATTCGCCGATAACGAAGGACGACCTGGTTTTGGCTGTGATAAATCTTGGTCACTAAAGCCAGTTGCAATAACTGTAACAACAATCTCGTCTTTTAGGTTTTCGTTAATAACAGATCCAAAGATCATGTTCACTTCTTGGTCAGAAGCCGAAGCAACGATATCTGCAGCTTCTTGTACTTCGTAAAGACTTAGGTTTGTACCGCCTGTGATGTTCATTAATACACCTTGAGCTCCATCGATAGATGTTTCAAGAAGTGGACTTGAAATAGCTTTTTTAGCCGCTTCAGCAGCGCGGTTTTCACCAGTTGCAATACCGATACCCATAAGGGCAGATCCTTTGTTAGACATAATTGTTTTCACGTCAGCGAAGTCTAAGTTAATTAATCCAGGAACTGCGATTAAATCTGAAATACCTTGCACACCTTGTCGCAATACGTTATCCGCTTCACGGAACGCTTCTAGCATTGGCGTGTTTTTATCAACGATTTCCAATAAGCGATCATTTGGAATAACAATCAGCGTGTCCACTGCTTCTTTCATTGACGCAATGCCGCCTGCCGCTTGAGTAGAACGCTTACGGCCTTCAAACGTAAACGGACGAGTAACAACACCTACCGTTAGTGCTCCTAGCTCACGAGCAATTTGGGCAATGACTGGAGCTGCACCAGTTCCAGTTCCTCCACCCATACCAGCTGTTACGAAAACCATATCTGCACCTTTTAGGGCTTCTTGGATTTGTTCCTTACTTTCTTCAGCTGCTTTTTTACCAACTTCTGGATTAGCACCTGCACCTAATCCTCTTGTTAATTTAGCGCCGATTTGCATTTTTGTTTCAGCTTTTGATAAATTTAATGCTTGTGCATCTGTATTAACTGCAATAAATTCTACACCTTGGACGCCATGTTCAATCATTCGGTTAACCGCGTTGTTACCGCCGCCTCCGACACCGATTACTTTAATCGTCGCTAATTGGTCTACACTTGTATCAAACTCCAACATGATAGTTCCTCCTAATTCTTCGAAATTACCAATCCGTAACGTTAATCAAAGAAGTATCCAAAAAACTTCTTCATTAAATTTTGGTCATTTTTCTTTTTCGGCTGCTCAGCTGATTGTTGCGGCTGCTGTGGTTTCGGGCTAGGTTTGATCATTTCTTGCTCAATCGGCTCTTCTTCCACAACTGGCGCTCCAATTTCCCGGCCTTGTATTTTAGCATTTTTGTATGCAAATTTTATTAATCCTACGCCTGTTGTATAATGCGGCTCACGTACTCCAATATAATCAGGCACTGCTATGCGCACGTTATTCTTTAAAATCACTTGAGCTAGCTCAAGAATACCAGGCATCGCTACTACTCCGCCTGTTAAAACAAATCCTCCTGGAATATCTTTGTATCCTAGGCGATTTACCTCTTGCGTAATCATATCTAAAATCTCTTCTAATCTAGCTTCAATAATATCAGAGATTTCGAGCTGATTAAACTGCTGATGCTGATCGCTTCCAATGATCGGTACACTAAATACTTCTTCTTCAGAAGCATGATCGTAGAAAGCATGTCCATGCTTTATCTTAATATTTTCCGCATCTTCAGTCGATGTGCGAAGGCCAATCGATAAATCCTTGGTAATGTGCTCTCCGCCAACAGCTAGTACATTTGTTACTTTCAAATGTCCTTGGTCAAAGATCGCAACCGTTGTTGAACCTCCACCGATATCTACCAGTGCGACACCTAAGTTTTTTTCATCACGAGATAATGCAATTGAACCAGCGGCTAGAGGCTGTAAACAAATATCACTGATTTCTAAACCAGCTCTTTCTACACAGCGTAATAAGTTATGTAAAACCGTTCTAGATCCTGTTATGATTGTGCCTTCCATTTCTAAACGTACCCCAATCATACCTCTAGGATCGTTAATACCTTCTAAGCCATCTACAATAAATTGCTTTGGAATAACATCAATGATTTCACGATCTGGCGGGATAGACATGACTTGAGCAGCATCAATTACTCGATGAATATCTTCGTTTGTAATTTCACGATTCTCGCTTGACACGGCTACTACTCCGTGACAATCCTGTAAAAATACATGATTTCCGCTTATGCCCACTACAACCTTTTTAATTGTAATGCCTACCATTCGTTCAGCTTGTTCTACTGCTTTTCTAATAGATTGAACTGTTGCATCTATATCAACGATAGAACCTTTTTTTAGTCCGTGTGATTTAACATTCCCTACACCAATGATATTCAATGAATCGTTACTCATCTCTCCGATGATTACTTTCACACTGGATGTACCGATGTCTAAACTAACGTATATTTCATTGCTGTTCATTCTTTGGCACCTCCTTTTTCTTTCTGCACATGTCATCTTAATAAATTAAGAAGAACAACAATATTAATTTTTTATTATATGAAAATATTCAACAAATACATCTGTTTCCCTTTTGTAAAATCAATTTTTTTCAAGTTTTTCACAGACTTTATCTCTTTCAAAGAACAAAACGTTCTGGTTTTGACTTTTTTTTAGATTTAAGCCTAAAATTCACTGAAAAAAAGCTATTTAACTACAAGTCTACACTAAGATGTACACTGAGAAAAGCGAAACTTACCTAGAACAAATATTACATTTCCATTTCACAGCAACGGAGAAGAAAATCATATGTATGCAGAATACTTGCATGTGATTATACAATGTACGAGGGCTAGTTTGCCAGTCTCAACTCATCTATTTCCTTTAATTAACACTTATAAAAAATAATTACTGCTTGCTCTTTTTATAAGGTTTAAATGCATATCCTTCTTCTAAATCAATAATACCTTTTTGATCATCACTCAATTTACTTGCAATAGCTGGGTAATGAACAATTTTATCAGAGAAGTTGCTAATTTTCCCGCTTACTTCACGCGTATCATTCATAAATACCTCGATGTGAAGAGGTTCTGATTTTGTCGGCGCATAGTAAATCTCAGAAATAGCCCCTTTTATGCTCTTAGGCGTTTTAGCTAATTCTTGAACCATGCTTTGTATAGCGTCTCCGTCTTTCCAGTCAATTAGCAGCGGAGCGTCGGATGACACTTTCTTAGCACTTACTTCTTTTAAAACTTTTCCATTTTCATTCACAGGGAAATATTTATTCCCCGAGGTTACATATGCAATTCTTGCATACTCTTTTACGTCGATTACGACCTTATTAGGAAATGTTTTGTGAATGACAGCTTCCTTTACCTCAGGGTTTTTTTCGACTTTTTCTTGAATTTGATCAGCATCAGCTTTCCAGTAGCTGGTTTTTTTGGACAGACCACTCGCTTTGACAATATCCTTATCACTTACATGTTTATTCCCTTGTACTTCAATGTTAGAAACATTACTCAGAGAAGATTGAGAATATACAATAAATAAAATAAGGATGAAAAAGAGTGATAAATACAAAATAAGCCGTCTATTTGCTTTTTGCTTTCGCTGTTCTTGCAGCTTCGGTACCCGATCTTCTAAAACAATTAACTTACCTTTTTCCATTTTTTTCACCCTTATCCATTTGAGAAAATAAACGAGGAATTACCATCTATTTATTTCCAATCTTTGCTTCATGAGAATATCCCCATTATAGCATAGAATAAACACATAAAAGCTACCTTTTCACGCATAACCATACAGCCACGGGCTGGGTAATTAGCGNCCGATAATCTCAACTTCTGTATGAATATCAATATCGAATTTCTCTTTAATTGTTTTCTTAACATGAGCAATTAAATTCAGCACGTCTGAAGCCGTTGCATCTCCTGTNTTGACAATGAAGTTCGCATGCTGNTCACTAATTTGCGCNCCGCCTACTGAAAAACCTTTTAAGTTGGACTTTTCNATTAAGTCTCCTGCATAATTTGGAAGCGGATTTCTAAAAATACTTCCNGCACAAGGNAAATTCCAAGGCTGTGTTTCGCGGCGATAGTCTTTATTTTTCTGCATGACCGCCACAATATCATCTTTCGTTCCCTTTTTCAAACGCAGCACGGCTTCTACACATACTCCAGGACGGTCTTTTTGTAGAATTGAATGACGATACGAAAATTGAAGCTCTTCATTTGTCAGCCACTCAAGAGTGCCATCTTCAAATAAAATCAGCGCTTTTTCGACTACATGAGACATATCAGAACCATGGGCACCTGCATTCATATAAACAGCGCCTCCCACAGATCCAGGAATTCCACTTGAAAACTCCAGTCCAGACAGACCTTGTTTTGTAATAACTGTTGCAAGCTTGATGCTAGGGTATCCCCCACCTACAGTAACCGTCTCTCCATCTACTGTTAAATCATCTAATCCGGCTCCGAGCTTAATGACCACACCTTCAATTCCCTTATCAGAAACAAGAAGATTAGATCCTCGACCAATCGCTCTCCATTTCACGCCGTGTTTTTTAATAATATCCATTGTAACTTTTAAGTGATCAACAGAATCAGGTTCTACAAGCACATCTGCTGGACCACCAATTTTCATTGTTGTATGTTTTGCTAGCGGTTCATTTTCACGAACCTTTCCAATATTCGCTTCGACTAACTCTTTTACTAACGCTTCCATAAGAACCTCCTAAAACCCTCTTTGCTGTTATAAAACTTTCATGTCAATGCGCCCTTACTTCTAATGCATAAGAATAATAAGAACAGATTCATAACTAAGCAGCAGCACCTTGTAAGATACCTTTTTTCTACGAAGGCACTCTATTCTGTTGTCAATTTCATCATTTTTATTTATCGTATGACATTCACCCATAGAATGTACGTTCATCTGCTATATAAAGTAATTTTGATTGTTTTTTTATCGTTTTTCATTTAGAAGTTAAACACATGCTGACAGTCATAAAAAAACGCTACGCTCATAAGTGCACATACGTTCACCTACTCACTAAGATAAAACATTTAACCTTACACATCATACCATAGTTGGACTCAAAATTGGTTATCACAACATTACATTTTAAAAACATTTCATACAAAAATATCATCTACCTGTAAAAAATCGAAAATAAACCGCCAACAAAATCCGGCGTGCACTTGGATTTAAGATGACGGTTTACTTCAGTAGACCATTGCCTACTTGACATTATACAATTTTTTTCAATTAATAGCGAGAATATCTACTAACATTTAACAAAACTCCAACTGCTGCCAGCATGAGCGTCAGCGATGATCCGCCGTAACTTAAAAATGGAAGCGTAATTCCCGTAACAGGCATAAGACCTGTTACCACGCCTATATTAATCATGACTTGAATCGCAACCATTGAAATAATTCCTAAGGCTAAAAACGTTCCGTAAAGATCAGGAGCTCCGAGCGCTACTTTAATTCCTCTCCAAAGCAATAAGCTAAACAAAAGCAGAACAAGCGTTCCGCCGATGAAACCGAGCTCTTCTGCCAGAATAGCAAAAATAAAATCAGTTTGAGGCTCCGGCAAATAAAAGAACTTTTGTCTACTTTGCCCTAACCCTAATCCAAGCAATCCCCCTGGCCCAATTGCATAAAGAGATTGAATGATTTGAAACCCGCTTCCAAGCGGATCTTCCCAAGGATTTAAAAATGAGGTGATGCGTTTAATCCGATAAGGAGCCGATAAAACAAGCCCTACAAAACCGGCAACGCCAAGCAACCCAAGACCTGCAAAGTGACTTACTTTTGCTCCTGAAACAAAAATCATGACTAAACAAGTTCCAACAAGCACCGTTCCCGTTCCTAAATCCGGCTGCATCATAATAATGCCAAACGGTAAGAAAACCAGTAATAACGCCGGTAACATTCCTTTTCTAAAAGATGTAATTTTCTTCTGGTTTTCTGATAAATATTTCGCTAAAAATATAATCATAGCAAACTTCATAAATTCTGAAGGCTGAATCGAAAACGCTCCAACTCCTATCCAACTTTGCGACCCATTCCGTACTAGCCCTACTCCCGGAATCAATACAAGTACCAGCATAACAAAGCAAATGATTACAATTGGCTTCGCCCACGTACGCCACATCCAATAATCAATATTCATGATGACAAACATTGCGCATACTCCAAGCCCTGCAAATAAGAGCTGGCGTTTAGCAAAGAAAAAAGAATCATTAAACTTGTATGTAGCCCATACCGCACTTGCGCTGTATACCATGATAAGGCCGATGGTTAGCAAGGAAAGCGTAACGATTATGAGAAAAAAATCTGGGGTAGACCTTTTTGTCGACACTGTCACACACCTCTAAAAATAGATTAGGGCTAGTGTATTTTCTAGGTGTTTAGACAAGCCCTTATTTCAGTTTATGCACAGATTCAATAAAGATGTCACCACGTTCTTCAAAAGTTTTAAATTGATCCCAGCTTGCACAAGCAGGAGATAATAAAATAACATCTTCTTCATCTGAACAAGCATATGCTTCTGAAACTGCTTGTTTAACATTATCGACACGTTTTACAATTTGTATTCCCGCTTCTTTTGCTACGCGTTCAATTTTAGGAGCCGTTTCACCAAACGTAATAACAGCTTTCACATTTTTAAACTCTTCTTTTAAATCATCAAACTCATTGCCGCGATCGAGTCCACCTGCAAGTAGAATCGTCGGCTGCGAAAAAGCGGAAAGAGCTACTTTTGTAGCAAGCATATTCGTAGCTTTAGAGTCATTATAAAACTTACGTTTGTTGATTGTCGTGACATATTGAACGCGGTGTTTAACACCAGCAAACGTTGTGAGCACGCGGTAGATAGCTTCATTTGAACAGCCGTACAGCTTCACAACGGATACAGCTGCTAAAATGTTTTCTTGATTATGTTTGCCTGGCAGCACCACATCTTTTAANGACATCACTTCTTCATCTTTAAAGAAAATNGTTTCGTTTTTAATATACGCTCCTTCTGTCGTTTGAGCTGTAACAGAAAAAGGTACTTTTGTCGCTTTAACATCTGCACTAGCTTTCATCACTAGCTCATCATCCGCATTAATAACGGCAAAGTCTTCACTTGTTTGATTGTTAAAGAGATTTGCTTTCGCTTTGATATATTCCTCTTTTGTGCCATGATAGTCTAAGTGAGCATCAAACAAATTCAATAATAAAGAGATTTTCGGACGGAATTTTTCAATTCCCATCAGCTGAAAAGAAGAAAGCTCCGTTACAATTACATTGTCCTTTGTTGCTTTTTGCGCCACTTCACAAGCTACTGTTCCAATATTTCCAGCAATCAACGGCTGCTTTTGATCTTCTTCTAACATTTTATAAATTAGCGTTGTTGTTGTTGTCTTCCCATTGCTTCCCGTAATTCCGATAAAAGGAGCTTCGCTAATTTCATAAGCCAATTCTACCTCTGTTAAAATCGGAATATTTCGCTTTAATGCTTCTTGCAATAGAACATTTGAATACGGAATCCCAGGGTTTTTTACAATAACATCCGCTTTGTCTAAAAGCTCAAGCGGATGATGTCCACAGACAACTTCAATGCCCGTTTTTTCTAATTCCTGTGCTGCTACGTTCTCTTCGTACGGTTTTTGATCATTAACGACTACTTTAGCACCAAGCTGTTTAACTAACTGAGCGGCTGCTAAACCGCTCTTGGCTAATCCTAAAATAAGTACTTGTTTACCTTGATACGTATTGACTGATTTCATTTAAATCCACACCTCGATATAAATTCCAAGCATTGCAAATAATAGTCCTACAGCCCAAAAAGTCATAACTACGCGCCATTCCGACCAGCCGCTTAGCTCGTAATGGTGATGAAGCGGGCTCATTTTAAACACACGTTTTCCTGTTGTTTTGAAAGATGCGACTTGAATAATAACAGATAGTGTTTCAATAACAAACACACCACCGATAATAACAAGCAAGAATTCCATTTTCATTAAAACAGCCACCGTAGCGATAGCTCCTCCTAGCGCTAAAGAACCCGTATCTCCCATAAATACTTTTGCAGGATGGGCATTAAAAACTAAAAATCCTAACACAGCTCCTACTACAGCAACTGAGAAAATAGATAATTCAAACTGCTCTGCATTCCAGGCAAGAACTGCAAATGCACCAAAAGCAATCGCACTTGTACCAGATACAAGTCCGTCTAATCCATCCGTCAAGTTAACCGCGTTTGAAAAACCAACAAGCCAGATGATGAGGAAAACAACATAAAACCAACCTAAATCGATTGGGTCTTTAATTCCAGGAATCGTCACTTCAGTTGAAAACTCAAACTGTCTTGCAATAAAGTAAAAAATAATTGAAATGACAACCTGACCTAAAAACTTTTGTTTAGATGTTAATCCAAGGTTACGCTTTAACACTACTTTTATAAAATCATCTAAAAATCCTAATAAACCAAATCCGATTGTGACAAATAATAATAGAAACGTCTTATATGTAAGTTCTGCATACTGATTGACCATAATAAGAGTTGCCACAATAATAGATAATAAAATCATGATACCGCCCATTGTAGGTGTACCTGATTTTTTCTGGTGAGATTTCGGGCCTTCATCACGAATACTTTGACCAAACTTTAATCTTCTTAAGAAGGGAATAAAAATCGGCGACAATACAACCGTAATCAAAAAGGCTACGCCGATTGTCAATAAAATTGATTGTTCTAGCACGATGTTCCCTCCTTAACTTCCAACTCATTCCGACTCATTTTGTTCTCTACCCATTTCATTACTACTTTCGCTCCTCAATCATTTTGCGTGCTACTTCTCGATCGTCAAAATCGAATACTTTTTTACCAATAATTTGATAGGTCTCGTGCCCTTTTCCAGCAATGACAATAACATCATCTGCATGCGCTGCTTCCACTGCATAGCGAATAGCTTCTGCACGATCAGCAATCGTCACATAGTTATCTGTATCCAAACCTTCTTCCATATCTTTTAAAATAGCCAATGGATCTTCACTTCGTGGATTATCAGATGTCAAAATAGCTTGTGTACTGTATTCAGCTGCAATTCGAGCCATGATTGGTCGTTTTGTACGATCTCGATCTCCGCCACAACCAACAATAACATATATATTGCGTTTTGCGAATTCTTTTACAGTTTTTAACACGTTCTCTAAGCTGTCCGGCGTGTGGGCATAATCAACGATAACCGTAAAATCTTGCTCCGCATCAACCACTTCAAAACGCCCAGACACGCCTTCTAACACTTTTATTTCCTCGACAATAACTGACAGAGGAATACCTGATACTAAACATGAAGCCGTAGCCGCTAATACGTTGTAGACGCTGAATTTCCCAATAAGCTTCATTTCTACACGAACCGTTTCTGTCGGTGTTGTCAAGTCGAACGTTGTGCCGCTGTTTGTAATTTGAATATTGGTTGCACGAATATCACTGTCACGGTCAATGCCATAGGTAATCACTGTAGCAGCCGTGTTTTTAATATATTCCTCGGTTGCCGCATCATCAGCATTAAGAACAGCAAATTTAGGACGATTATGGTTATAAGCGTTTCCTAACTGTGCAAATAGCAACCCTTTCGCACGACGATAATCTTCCATTGTATGATGATAGTCCAGGTGATCTTGCGTTAAGTTACTAAATACCGCCACGTCAAAGTCGCACCCGTGTACGCGTCCTAAGTCAAGTGCATGAGATGATACTTCCATCATCGCTACTTCTACATTCTCCTCCACCATTTGGTGAAATGTTTTTTGGAGCGTAAGCGATTCAGGCGTTGTGTTTTTCACATCATAAGACGTATCACCAATACGAATTTCAATCGTTCCAATTAGACCCGTCTTTTTATGTTGTGATTTAAAGATATGCTCAATTAAATGTGTAATCGTTGTTTTTCCATTTGTGCCTGTTACACCAATTAAATGCATTTTTTGTGTGGGCTGATTGTAGAAAGCATCCGCTAGCACTGCCATTGCTCGTTTTGTACTCTTTACGCGTACAACAGGTACTTCTACATCCACAGGCTTTTCTGCTAAGATTGCTACTGCCCCTTTTTCCACAGCCATCTGTGCAAAGCTATGTCCATCAACTGTATAGCCGTCTATACAAATGAACAATGCTCCGGGCTTAACTTCTCTTGAATCCATTTCAATTGACGTAATATCAATATTCTGTTCAGGAAGCTGAACAAAATCATGTAAATGTGTTAGTAGTTCTCGTAAATCCATTCCTACCATGTCCTCTCTATTTGTAAAGTGAAACGTTTGTTATAAGACGCTATGGCAACTATTCTTCTTTTTCTAGCACCTAACCTATTACATTTTACAGAAAAAGAAGCCCGGAGGGAACACCCCCAAGGCTTATTTGTTGATTTCATGTTCACACGCAGAGTAACCTGCTGATTATCATGCAAGGAAGAATAGTGGTTTATAGAGATTTTTATTTTCCCATATAAATTCTAACCGTTTCGCCTTCTTTAACTTTCGTTCCGGCTGCAGGAGACTGCTTGACCACTTTATCTCCTTCGCCACTCACATCTAATTTTAAATTAAGTAGCTGTTCTTGTAACTCTTTTTTTGACATTCCTACGACATTTGGTACTTTTATCATTGGTGTGTCCAGCCACGTTAACTCTTTTTCAATTTGTCCTTTACGCGGTTTAACGTCCATCACACGCAAACTGTCTTCAATCATTTTACCTACAATCGGAGCTGCTACAACTCCACCAAACTGAATGGTGCCTTTTGGGTTATCAACCGCAACATACACGACAATTTCAGGGTTATCTGCTGGTGCAACACCGATAAAAGAAACGATGTGATTATTTTTTAAATACTTTCCATTTTGAGCTTTCTGCGCAGTACCCGTCTTTCCTCCAACGCGGTACCCTTCCACAAAAGCTCCTTTTCCGCTTCCTTGTGCTACTACACTTTCAAGAGCAAAACGCACTTGCTTAGACGTTTCCTCGGAAATAACTTTTCGCTTAGCAACCGGCTTATGACTGCTTACAACTTTTCCGGTAGTTGGATCTACCCACTCTTTTGCAATATAAGGTTCATAAAGCGTTCCACCGTTTACGGCTGCTGAAACAGCAGCTACTTGTTGAATAGGCGTAACAGCAACCCCTTGCCCAAAAGCTGTTGTAGCTTGTTCAACCGGCCCTACGCGCTCAAGCGGGAACAAAATTCCTTTTGCTTCCCCTTGTAAATCAATACCTGTTTTTTGACCAAAGCCAAATTCTTTAATGTATTTGAACAATTTCTCTTTTCCTAAACGTTCCCCAAGCTCCACAAAACCAGGGTTACATGAGTTCTGTACAACTTCTAAAAAAGACTGCTGTCCATGTCCGCCTTTTTTCCAGCAGCGAAGTCTCGCTCCTCCAACTTCCGCGGCTCCATCATCGTAAAATTGATCTTTTAGTAAATCCACTTTCTTTTCTTCAAGAGCAGCTGCCAGTGTAATAATCTTAAACGTTGATCCGGGCTCATATACGCTCCAGATTGGAAGATTGCGATTATACACCTCAGGCTTCACATTTTTAAAATCCGTAGGATCAAAGCCCGGACGACTTGACATACCTAAAATTTCACCGTTTTTAGGATTCATGGCAATGGCAATCATACCATCTGGATTATAAGCTGTCTGAGCATTATCCAACTCACGCTCCATGATCGTTTGCACACGTGAATCAATGGTCAATCTCAAATCCAGCCCGTCCACAGGTGCTGTGTAGTCATCGGCTATATTGGGCATCTTTTTACCTTTAGCATCAGAATACAATTTAACTGAACCTTTTTGTCCTTTTAGCTCTTTATCATAATATAATTCAAGGCCTGTTAACCCTTGATTATCTACTCCCGCAAAGCCTAATACATGCGACAAATAACTTCCAAACGGATAGTACCGCTTCGAATCCTCAGCTATATATACGCCTTTTAAATTTAAATTTCGCACTTCATTTGCTTTCGCATGTGAAATTTTTCTTCCTTCAGGACGCAAATATACGCTAGAAGAAGCTTTTGTTATTTGTTCATATACTTTTTCTTTTGATGCTCCCAGCACTTTTGCTAACTTTTCAGCCGTAACAGCTGGATTTTCAACTTGTCTTGGCATAACTAAAACGGTCGGTGCACTTTTATTTGTAGCAAGTGCCACATCATTGCGATCTAGTATCTTTCCTCTTTCAGGTTCAAAAGGAATATTCCGACTCCATAAGTCTTTGGCTTTTTCAGTTAGCGTATCCCCAGTCAGCAACTGTACATATCCAAGCCTTGTATCAATAATCAAAAACACAATAAAACCGACAAACAAAACAATGGCTAGCCTTTTACGAACTGTGACTCCTGATACCCGCATATATTAGAACCTCCTCTGAATCGGCTCGTTCCAATATATGCTTGTACAGGATTCACTAGAACTTAATTTCTAGTCAAGTTGCTTATCGTCTTTTTTACTATCAGACTCACTTTTTTCCGTTTCTTTTAACTTATTTAACGTGCTTGAAAATTCTTTAGGCGTTTCAAGTTCCACTTTCAGATACGTTCCTGCTTTTAGCGGATCGCCTGCTTTAATACTTTGACTTACAACATAACCATTTTCAAGTGCGCTAGGTCGAACGTTGACAAATTCACTAAAGCGAATAACATCACGATGTGAAAAACCTGTTAAATCAGGCATTGTGGCTTTTCCATTTGTCTTAATAAACACGCGTTGACCAGTGACAATGGTATCAGAAGTAGGTGATTGGCTTTCTACCGTATCTCCTTTACCTATTACAACAGGAACAAGTCCTTTTTGTTTTAAGTCTTTCACGGCACTATCAACTGATTCGTTAACGTAAGACTTAAGCGTAATTTCTGAATCTACTTTTTTATCTTCTGTTTTCTTTCCGTCTTCGTCTGTTTTTTCAGGCTCCACCCCTAAGTACTGCAGGCTGTTTTTCATCACCGGATTAAATACGGCTGTAAGCGGTGCAGTACCCGTCTCTTGAGGCGTGAGAGTTGGATTTTTAACAGCTACATAGACAAGCAGCTTTGGATCTTTAGCAGGTGCAAAGCCCATAAAGGAAATGAAATTTTTCCCGTGTCCATGCAAGTAGCCTCCGTTAGGACCAGGAATTTGAGCTGTTCCCGTCTTTCCAGCGACATCGTATCCTTCAATCGCGTAAGGTTTCCCTGTTCCGTCATCAGAAGAAACAACGGTTTCTAAAATATCTAGCGTTTCGTTCGCTGCTTTTTTAGAAATAGGTTGTCCTACTACGGTAGGTTTTGTTTTCTTAATCGTTTTCTTATTTGTTTCATCGACTACTTGTTTAATCACGTAAGGCTTCATCATTTT
>Ga0058694_1000432_pt1 | contig 22172 bp, 25 predicted proteins | sample AgamicOrSfrz_FD_55041 | JGI IMG/M metagenome (GOLD analysis project Ga0058694, IMG submission 55041) | Agave microbial communities from Guanajuato, Mexico - Or.Sf.rz | ecosystem: Host-associated > Plants > Phyllosphere > Phylloplane/Leaf | place: Guanajuato, Mexico | collected 2012-05-30 | reverse complement strand
ACAAGCATGTGGGTCTGTCGCCCGTCGGCTGTTATGCGGCCAACGGGTTCAAGCTGTACGACATGATCGGCAATGCATGGGAGTGGACCAGGGACGTCTACACGGGCGAACACCAATCGCATACGAATGGCGATACCGCGGCAATTGCACCAGCCACGCGCAGACACGATACGCCGATGGTCATCAAGGGCGGCTCGTTCCTGTGCTCGCGAGATTACTGCGTGCGCTACAGGGCGTCTTCGCGCGAGCAACAGGAAGCGGACCTGCCGGCATCGCATATCGGTTTCAGGACCATCTTGCGGGACACCAAAGGATGAATCCGCGACGTGTTGTTAAAGCAGCGATCAGCGCGGTATTGATCGGCGCGGCGGCTATGTGCGGACCAGCAGTTTTCGCGGATGCCGCGCAGCCGGTTGTGAAAGTCGGCGTCACGCGCGGCACGCATGCCGAAATCATGAACGAAGTGCGGCGCGTCGCAACCGCTCGCGGACTCGACATCGACGTGGTGACGTTCGATAGCGGTGCGCAGATCGACGCGGCGCTTGCCGCGCATCGTATCGACGCCGCGAGCTTCGAAGACGGCCCGGGTTTCGAAGCGTCGCGCAGAAAACACGGCTATCCGCTTTATGAAGTGGCGACGACGGTCACCCTGCCTATGGCGCTCTACTCGCGCCAGCTGACGAGCCTCGCGCAAATCCGGCGCGGCGCCAGCGTCGTCATTCCTGACGACCGCGAAGGCATGGCGCGGGCGCTAGTCCTGCTGCAGAACTACACGCTGCTGACGTTCGACGACCGCGCCGGCCTTCACGCGACGTTGCGGGATGTGACGGGCAATCGCCTGAACCTGACGCTGCGTGCGCTGCCCCGCAACCGGCTTGTCGCGGCGTTGAATGCGGCAACGATTGTCGCGATGGACAGCGAGAGCGCGCAACGGGCCGGACTTTATCCTGCACGCGACAGCATCGGCATTGAGGACGCCCGCTCACCGTACGCCGGCGTGCTGGCGGTGCGCGAGGCCGAGCGGGGCGAGCCGTGGGTCGCGCAACTGGTCTCGGCTTATCACTCGAACGATGTAGCGCATTTCATTCTGACGCGCTATCAGGACTCGGTGCGCCGGCCATGGTGAGCGCGTTCCCGCTCGCATCCTGCACGCGCACGGGACCGGCTCTCGAATCCGCTGCTGCTATGAGGCGTCGGCCACGTGGCATGAGTGATCGAGCAGACCTTCGGCGGACCCGCTGCCATTGTCTGCATCGAGGCCGCTGTTCACGACGAGCCAGCCATCTTTCTCTGCCGATGGTCCCGCACCCGTGACAAGGATGGTTTGCAGCGCCATTGCATCGGCGTTACGGTTGTCGCGCGAAACAAGGCGAAACGGATCGCTCGTGCCGCTCAGCGCGGTAATTCGCATGATCCGGTAACGGTTGCCGTCGAGCGTGTCCCAATGCCATTCGCCGGGCGCGTCTTTCGCGTGGCGCGCGAGCGCGTCGCTGATATCGCGGCGCATGCAATCGATATGAATATGCAACTGGTTTTGCGAGCGGCGGAACTGGGAGTTGATTTCGAGCCCCAACTGATCGTCGCGCAGCGTCCGCTTGACCGAGCGATTCACGTAGTCGCGTGAGGTCCACGCGTCGGCCCAATAGCTCTGCGCATGTGGCGCGAGCACGAGCGGACTTTCAATGCCGCTGATACGGTCGGTCGGAATCAGCAGATACTGCGAGCGGCCGACGATATCCTTCAGGATTGCATAGCGTTTGTCGAGATCCACGAACGTGCATTGACCGGGCGTGCCGGTCGCCTGTTGCGAAGGCACGCAGCGCATGTCGACGATCTTCCATAACGCATTGGAATCGACGGCCGCAAGACGCGCGCATCCGGCGGCGGCAAGCGCGATGCCCAGCGCCGCGACGACGCGCCGGAAGTAACGCGCGCGTTTCTCCGTTGGTCGGCGACCATCGGATCCGGAAAATCGAGGCGTATCTGGAGGTGTTCTTATCGGCGCTTGAGCCTGAACGTGAGCATGATCTTGAGCGTGAGCTTGAGGGCGAGTTATTTCTATCGGCATGTTTTATTTTGCTTAAAGCACGGGCGGCGGCAATGTGCCCAATAACTGTTCGAACGCCACGCCGATGGCGAGCAGACGCCTGTCGCTGCCAAGCGGCCCATCCAGTTCGAGACCGACCGGCAAACCGTGTGCGCTCATTCCCGCGGGCAAGGACAGTCCGGGAATGCCCGACGTGCTGGCCGGATCGGTATTGCGCAGGAACGCTTCCATCGTATCGATGGGCGGCGCGCCGTCGATGGAGACCGTCGATGAACCGTTGATCTCGTCCATCGGCACCGCAGTGAGCCGTGTGGTGGGAAACAGCAGCGCATCGAGACGTTCGTCGGCAAAAGTAGCGGCGATATAGGCTGCAGCAATGGCCGCCAGTGATTGAGCGCCGCCTCGTAATGCGCGTCGAGCGAGCCTGCGATCACCGCGTCATAAATTGCACGCACATCGGGGCTCGCGATGCGAGCCGCCAGTTCGCTGACGGTCTGCACCGGCGCCTGGTTGGCGACGAGCCAGGCGTTCACATCGTCGCGCGCTTCGTGAATAGCGATCGGGCCGCCGACCATGCCGTTGAGGTCGTTCAGTTCGCTCATCGCCACCGGCACGAAAACAACGCCCGCTGCTTCGAGCCGTTTCAGCGCGGCGCGCGCGACGTCCTCGACCTGCTGCGCGAGACCTTCCCACAGCGGCGCCGGCAAGCCGATGCGCAAGCCGTTCAGCGCGACGGTGGGCAACGCACCCTCGCCGGTAATCACGCCGTCGAGCAGCGCGATATCGGCTACTGTGCGCGCCATCGGTCCGACGGTGTCGCGGGTATGGCTGATCGGCACCACGGCGTCAGGGTCGTGATAGCGCCGCTCGGCGCCGCCATTGCCAACCGACGGACGAAAGCCCGCGGTGCCGGTCAACGCGGCGGGGATGCGAGTCGAGCCGCCGGTGTCGGTGCCGAGCCCCGCGGGCGCAATGCGTGCAGCGATTGCCACCGCCGTGCCGCCCGACGAGCCTCCGGGAATCAGCGTGGGATCGTACGGATTGCGCACCGGCCGGGCATGCGTCGCGAGATTGGTACTCGTGATGCCGAACGCGAGCTCGTGCATGTTGGCCTTGCCGAGAATGATCGCGCCGGCGTCGATGAGACGTTGCACCGAACGCGCGTTGGTGCTGGGCACGAAACCTTCGAGAGCGGGCGTGCCTGCGGAGGTCTGCAGTCCCGCGGTATTGATGTTGTCCTTAACGACGATCGGCAGTCCGGCAAGCGGCAGTTGCGCTCTCGCCGACGCGGGCAGCGCGTCGATGCGCCGGCCGGCGGCAAGTGCGCCGTCGAGATCGATCACGGTCAGCGCGTTGAGCGTGCCGAGCGCCGCCGCTCGCGCGAGAAGTGTCGCGACGTAATCTGTTGCCTTGAGCCTGCCCGACTGGATCGCGGCGACTGCGTCGGTTGCACTCAACGCAAGCTGTTCATCGACGGTCCATGTCATGGACGTGCTCCTTATCATGCAGTGTTTGTTCGACGCGAACGGGTGATGAAACGCAACGCGAATCGCGCGAGCGTGGGCACGAGCCGCGGACGCAGCAGCCGCACGTCGTAGCCGCTCATGCGGCGCTCGTTCTCCGCGAGGCATAGCTCGATGAGTTCGGGCGTTTCGAGCCCTTTGCCGATCACACTGCTGTTCGCGGGCAGGAAGTTCGAGTCGTGCGCGACGCCGTTCGCGTCGATGCCTCTCGCGATCGCCACGCGTTCCCAGATCAGCACGGCCCAGATCGCGGCCACGCGCAACGCGTGCCACGGCCTGCGCCACAGCGGCATGTTATGTCGATGCCACGCGACCCAATTAACGAAAAACAGAATGTGACGCGCTTCTTCCTGGATCACGGGCTCGAAAGTTTCGACGAGTGCTTCGGGAAAATAGCCTGACTGCTGCGCGGCGCGAAACAGGCCGAACGCAAAGAAACTGTCGATGCACTCGCTGTAGCCCGTGCGCATCCATGCCCATTCGGGATCGCGCGGCGGCGGATAGTGCGGTTCGGGCGCGATCTCGATGCCGTATGCCGCAATCAGTTTTGCAAGCACGCGTTTGTGACGGGCCTCTTCGTCGCCGTCCATCGTGATGGCTTCGCGAAGCAGCGGGTCGCTCAGTTGCTCGGCGTAAGTGTGAACGTTGATCGACGCGCGGCCTTCGGTCTGCACCGCAATGTCCCAGATGGGCAGCGAGCACAGCCGCTCGAGCGCATCGGGCGACAGCGCAGGCCAGTCGATCACGGCGGGTTTGTAGGGATCGTGAGTCTCGAGCAACATGCGGCAGAACATGTGCTTGTGCGCCTCGGAGCCGATCTTCACGCGGGCGGTGCCGGTGAAGGTCCAGTGGCGCAGGCTGTGGTCTTCGGCTACATCTATCAATGAGTCGGACATGGCAAGCGTACAGAGAGCGAACTCGATGTGTCGCCTATTCTGTCACATTGCCCCGCGATACGGCGCCTGCGGTGCACTGCAGGCGCCCGATGATTGTGGCCACTGGGCGGCACTGCGGGTCACTGCGGGGTCACTGCTGATTATCGACCCACATGCGTCCCCAGCGAAACGCGTANTCGAGCGCGTGTTCTTCGTCGAAGAAATAATCGAGCGCGTCGAAACAATATGCCTGGCTGCGGCTCGCGCTGGCTTTTTCGATGGTCAGGTTGGCGGCGAACAGCCCATTGGGCAAACGTTGCGCGGCCGGTGCAACTTCGTAGCCCTTGTAGCGAATATGTGAATTCATAGTTGTGGCAGTGAAGATGCCCGCTTATGTTGCAAGGAGCCGGTGCATATGACGCCACGCGTTTGCGTGGGCATCAGGCGGCGGATGAGTCGGCGGGCAGGCTCAAGCGTAGGCCGCACTGAAGGGCCCGTGAACCAATCTTTCTTCGCAAGCAAATTAGCGGAGGTCCGGAACGCTTGTCAGAAGACCGGGTAACGGCATGTTTGCCGGGTTCGGACACACTATCCCGCGCGCAACGTTATTAGTCTGTTATGTGGCGCACGGTTCGTACAAGCGCGAGTGCCCCCGGTCCGCGAATGCGGCCGGGGGCGTCGTAGGCGAGGGGATTAAACCGCGTGCAGCAGACGTGCGGGTTGCGCGTGCTGCTGTGAGGTGCCCGATGCATTCGGGCTNGCCGCGCGATGCGCGTTGAAGGCCAGCGCGAATTGCGCGGCTTGCTGGCCGACNGTAGCGAGTTGATCGACCACCTTTGGGTCGGAACAGGTNTCGACACTATCGAANCGCGTTTCNAGCGTGTTGATGCCGGCCCCGAATGGCGTCGGCCAGCCGCGCAACGCGTGCACGATCGAGCGCAGAGACGTCAGCACAGAACCCGCGGCTTGCCANCCATAAGCGGTCACGATGCAGCCGACCGCGCGGCCGTCCAGATACGGACGCTCGTCGGCGCGTAGTTCCTCCAGCGTGTCGAGCGCGTTCTTGACGAGTCCGGAGACGCCGCCGTGATAGCCCGGCGTCGCGATGATCAGCGCGTCGGCGTGGCGCACGGCTTCGATCAGTTCGAGCTGTTCGTCGGTGCGTTCGCTGTGTTCCGGCGCGTAATGCGGCAGGCTATGCAGGAACGTGCCGCCGAACAGCCGGGTGGTGGCACCCGCCGCCTGGGCGCCGCGCAGCGCAAAGCCGAGCGCTCGCTCGGTCGACGAGGCCGCCCGCGTCGTGCCGCCAATGCCGACAACGAGCGGCCGGCGGTTATGGTCGAAACTGGTCAACGAAATGCTCCTTCTGTAGCGGATCACGGCGCTTTTGCGCGAGTCCGCGCTGAGGCGGGCCCGGCTAAACCGGACTTTGAAGCACCATCTTAATGAGCGCGAGGCCCCGCACGAAGCGACTTTTTGTTCTAACCATATAACCGCGAGGCGTGGGTGTGCGCCTGGGTGGCTCCGCCCGTGTCGATTTGCGCCGATCGCATCTGATTGTCCACGCTTCACCGGCCCCGATAAGCATATGGCGAACAATTGGTTGGGGGCGCAAGTGGGTGGCCGCTATGATCGAAGCGTCTCCTCCATGACACTCCTTGACATGGGACTCGGCCTCGCTACGTTAGTGGCGGGGCTTTTTTTTGTCCGCCGGTTGGCACGACGTGCAGACGCCGCGCGTTCACGGTCCAGCCGTTTATCGCGTGCTACGATGGTCCGCGACACGATACCCGGCGAGTTCGAGCAGGCAAATGGCAACCCTCTATGACACCCTCGGCGTGCCCATGCACGCCACCGGCGAAGAAATCAAACGCGCGTACCGCAAGGCCGCGATGAAGTGGCATCCCGACCGAAACGTGGGCTCCGAGGAAGTTGCGCGCGCCACCTTCCAGGAGATTAGCGACGCCTACGCGATCCTGTCCGACGCGCAGCAACGCAAGGTGTACGACGCGGTCTACGCCGAGCAGATGCGGGAATGGGAGCGGCAGCGCTCGCGCCATCAACAGGCACAGGCGGAGCGCGAGGCAGCGGCACGCGCGGCAGAAGAGGCGGCTTACGCCAGAATGGTCGCACTTGCAATGCGTTTCGCCGACGAAGGCCATAACCGCGATGTCGTGTTCGGCGTACTGCTCGGGCGGGAATGCGATCCCGCGCGCGCCGCGCAGATCGCGGATAGCGTGGCGGCGTTGCAGGCTTCGCGGCGCGAGACAACGGTGAACGCAACTGCTACTGAGGCCGCGTCCGGCGAAGCGAGCGCCGACAGGTCATTTGAACCGGCAACGGCGGGCGGTCATAGCGAAGAAACTGCCGATCGCGACGCGCATGCCGCTCGCGCAGCCCACGGCAAACGCGAGGAAGCGGCAGGGGAGACACATCCGGCCGGAGGCTTGGGCGGGCTGTGGTTTCAGTTCCTCAATGGGCTGAAGTTCTGATTATCTGGCTTCGCTCGCCCACTTCAGGGCGTTTCCAGGGGCAAATTCCCGTAGCGCGCGGATTAAAGACATCGTACTGTCACGGGGGCGCAAGACTCAGCGGGCACAATCGCACCTAGAAGATACAAAAACAGAGTACGGGGTAAGCGTGACCAGGAAATATAAAGTGCTGTTTCTCTGTCGTGAGAATTCAGCACGCAGCATCATGGCGGAAGCTTTGCTTCGGGAACTGGCTGGGCACCGGTTCGAGGCATTCAGCGCAGGGCCCGAGCCGGCCTTGCGGGTTCATCCATTGACGGTCGCGCAATTGCGGCCCGGCGTGTCGGACCTCGGCGTGCTATGCCCGAAAAGCTGGCTTGAATTCACCGGCGAATGGGCGCCCCGCATGGATCTCGTGGTCGCGCTCGACGCGAGCGTTGCGGCTCCGCATGCGCCCGCCTTTCCGGGAGACCCCGAACTCGCTGCCTGGCATTTTGCCAATCCGCTCGCCGACGGTATATCCGAGTCAGAGCGCGTTCGCGTGTTTCAAAAGGTGTTCTGGCAAATCGTGCGTCAGTTAAGCGCCTTTATTGAAGCGCCGCAAGATGCGCTGCTGTCGCGAGCGATGTCGGCCCGCGGTGCACGCACTCGTGCTCCTGCCAGTTTGCCCAACCTGTAACGTATAGCGATAGCGCGGCGCCGGCCACTCAGTGCTCGTTCGAGCGCGCGAGCGGACTGCCTGCAAATGGATCGTTCTTCCAGTCGACGCGCTTTTTCGGCTGCGGCGCGGGTGCGGGCGGAGCCGATAATTCAAAATGGTCGATTGATTGGCCTGCGCTGATTGCCTGCTTGAGCCATTGGGGCATTTCCCCCTGGCCGTCCCAGCTGTCTCCTGTCGCGCTGCGGTAGCGTGCGTTCTTTTGCGNGGCAGGTTCGGATGCTAGCAGGGCGGCAAGGTCTTCCGGTTTGATGCCAAACTCTTCCATGCGATGGCGGAGATACGCAATCATGCTATCTCGCTTCCTTTCGTCCATAAGATATTAGTCCTTCTAAAGCGTCCAGCGTTCTGTCAAATGCAGATTGCGAGGAAAACCCGCGAGAGCTTCGAGTCCAATTAAATGGCGCCGGTCCGCGGTGAGGTTATTGATCGAAATTGGAAACAACGATGATGACGATGCACTGATTTGGGCGGCTGGTCTCGCGTCCACGCACTGTCTTACGACGGCGTTCCGCGCGCGGCCCTTTCTTGTGGTTATGACAGCATCATAACGCACTGCGCGCGCAATGCACGCACCGTTTTAACTGATTTTGTCGCATTTGAACGCTCATGCGAAGGTTGTTCGCTCCGCCCCCAGTATTGTTCACCGTTTCCGTGCGCCGATTTGAATTCCGTGGCGGCCGAACTATAAAAGAATAGCGGAGAGAACAATCCGTGTTTTCCAGCCTGAGGCGCCTGATCCCGCATCGCACTAGCGTATCCGGCGCCGGCCAGGGCGCGGGCGACTCGTTGCTGGTTGCATTCGACGGGTCGACGCAGCGGGCCCGCGTCGCTATTGGCACTTGCGTCGGCCTCCATCGGCCAGAAAGTTTTTTACGCAGATCGATTATTGGGGAGGGGCGATACTGCTGCGCCGGATTCAAGGAGTCTGGACCATGAAACTTCGTTTATTGATGGCGGTGGTGAGCGCCGTTCTTTTCCTCGCGCCGCGAGCCGCAAACGCCGACGACGCGCCAACTCAGCCGGGCGCCGGCACAACCTCCGGCCACAGGCTGATGCAGCACGCGAACGAATCGGCACAGGCAACGACCGACATGTCGTTGATAGAACCCGCGGGAACGGCTTCTCAGTCCGTTCAGAATGTCTCTTATGGCGGGACGGCGGCCGGGCGCTCAGAATCGGGAACCCGGCAAAATATGCCCTGTTCGGGCGGCCCGCAATGCAGGATTTACTTCGGGCGGTAAGCCGCGCAATACGTCGAGGTGGCGCGCTCCGAGCTGGCGCACCGCCTCGCGTTTCCGTTCATGCCAGCGCGGGTTGCGCGCTTGTGTCTTCGGAGCTTTCGACGATGCGGCTCACCATCGCCTCGACTCCCGGTCCTTGCATCGCGGCGCGCTCGCCGAAGCGGCGAAACTCGTCGAGCAGCGAACGCCACGACGCATGCCAGCGCGTTTCCTTGATACATGTACCCGACGGATCGGCGATCCGCAATATGCCGCTGTCGGGATAAAAGGTCAGGGTGACCGGCATGCCGTCGATGACGCAGGTCGCGGTGCAGGGGCGGGTGCTAACCATGTTCGAATTCCTTTGAGTGAGCGATGAGTGCGCTAGATGCTGTCCGCGCATTCAGCAAGCGTCATGCCCAACGCTGCCGTGCGTCGCCGTCGCAGGAAAGGTGAGCGCACAACGACGCTCGATTCGCTCGAATAACCCCACCCGCAACTGCAATTTTTCGCAGGGCTCAGCGAGCGATTTAATACGATGTTAAGGTGTGTTCCGTCCAGCATGCACCCACCACTTCGTCGATCGAAATTCAGAGCAGGCCAATATGGCCTGCTTTTTTACTCGTGCCGTACAGCCTGCGAGTCGATCTTCGAAGGTGATTAGCAATGTGCAGTCGCTCTAATCCCATTCGTTGTTAATAACTCGCAAACAATACTATGTTAAGAGAAGATAATCTGCCGGCGAGCGCCGTCGCGCCCGGCGATGCGCCATCGTCGTCGCTACGTTCGTGGCTCGCAGTCGTGGCCGTTGCGATCGGCGCCTTCGCGTTCGTCACCACGGAGTTTTTGCCGGTTGGCCTGTTGCCGCGCATCGCCGCGGATCTCGGCGTGTCCGCCGGTACGGCCGGTTTAATGGTCACTGTGCCCGGCGTTATCGCCGCGATCTCGGCGCCCGGCTTGATGCTGGTCGCCGGTCGAATGGATCGGCGGCTCGTGTTTCTGTTACTCACGGCCTTATTGCTTGCGTCGAATCTGATTTCCGCATTTGCGCCGAACTTCGGTTTGATGCTGGTGGGCCGCGCATTACTCGGCGCTGCGCTGGGCGGTTTCTGGACACTCGCGACTGCGGCGTCCGGGCGCCTCGTGCAGCCGAAAGACTCGGCCCGCGCAATGGCCACCATTCTCACCGGCGTGACCTGTGCGACGGTGATCGGCGTGCCGCTCGGAACCTTCATTGCGAGTTTCGCGTCGTGGCGTGCGTCGTTTATGGCAACGGGCGGTCTCGTCGCGGCTGCGCTCATCGCGCAGTTCCTGTTCGTGCCGTCGTTGCCGTCGAGCGTCGCATTGCGGCTGAACGATCTGGTTTCGCTGCTGCGCAGGCCCTATCCGCGCCGGAGCATGTTGATGGTCGGGCTTGTGTTCGGCGCGCATTTCTCGTCGTACACGTACATCACGCCGTTCCTGCTGCGCAATGCAAATCTCTCGATGGCGACTGTCACCTGGTTGTTGCTTGGCTTCGGCATCATCGGGTTCTTCTCGAACTTTGCGGTTTCGTCGACGGTCACGCGCAGCCTGAAAATCTCGCTCGGCGCAATGATCTCGCTGCTGATGTTCGCGCTCATTCTGCTGCCCATGTTGCAGCATTCGTCGATCGGCGTCGTCGCGCTCGTGCTCGCGTGGGGCGTTTCTTTCGGCGCGTTGCCGCTGTGCTTCAGCATCTGGATTCAGCAGGCAACGCCCGATTCGCCGGAAGCGGGCTCTGCGCTTTTTGTGAGCATCATTCAGGTGGCGATCGCGGTGGGCTCGCTAGTCGGCGGTATCGTGGTCGATCAGGTCGGCATTTCCACCGACTTCCTGTTCGGCAGCGGCCTCGCGTTGCTCGGCCTGGCGGCGCTCGTGAGCTTCGGCCGAAGCGGCGCGGGCAAACTCGCGCCGAAAGCGGTAGCTTGCGCCGAGTGCAGTGCGGCGTGTGGAGACTAGTCACGCAATCAGGTCTGCGGGCGTCGACGCGGTATTGATTTTCAAGCGCGCGCCCGCAATTTCGTTTGCTGACTATCTATACATTTGACACGCCCGGCGAGTGCTGATGAACGAAGCACAAGCCGTAAGCCAGGCGAAAGCCGGACGCCACCCACGCAAAAGACAAGCGGATGAAACACACGGAATCGACACGACCCTCTGCCACGCGCGCGGAACTGCTGTGCTTTCTCGTAGCGATCGCAGCGGCCTCCTATGCACTCAGTGCGGACTGGCGTGTGGATCACGTCGTCCAATGCTGCCGCCAGTGGCTCGCGAAAAACAACATGAGCATGGACTGGCTCGAACGCGTGAACATCGGGCAACTCGCTTTGAAGATCGCGAGCCGGGATCTGAAGGACGCGGGCGTTGCCGTGCGACTGTCGAATGTACAGGCGCTCTTCACNAGCGAAATGGAGCTGAACGAAGCAAGCACGATGGTTCAGCGAATGATGGCGCTTTGCCAGGAAGCGCTTTGATGTGGNCTTATTGATGNACGGNCGCGACGGCGCTCGCGGCCAGACCNCGCAGTTGCCGTAACCTTTCCCCCAGTCCTTTCCCAAAGTCCTGTCGCATTGGCGCCTTGTGCGCCGCCACGCCCCGATCCGCTTTTGTTATCGACCTTTCCAATTCTCGGATTGTTGAGGCATCGCGTCGCTCGTATATTGGCGTGAAGCGCAACACGGACGCTAACGGCTACAACAACTTGGGCGCACGTGAACCGTGCGACAGGAGACACAAATGAATCGAATCGATCTGGACGGACGCGTTGTCGCCATTACCGGTGGCGCTCGCGGCATCGGCTACGCGGTGGCGCAACGGGCGCTGCAATCGGGCGCGTCGGTNGCNCTATGGGACGTCGACGCCGAACGTCTNGCGCGCAGTCAGCGCGAACTNAGCGAATTCGGCAAGGTGACGGCAGTGACCGTCGAGCTCACACAGGAATCGGCNGTGGCGCAAGCTGTCGAACGGACCGTCGCCGATCACGGNGCGATCGACGTACTCGTCAACTGCGCGGGCATTACNGGCGGCAACGGCACCACGTGGGAACTGGAGCCGGACGTCTGGCGCCGCGTGATCGACGTAAATCTGATCGGCCCGTACCTCACGTGCCGCGCGGTCGTTCCGCAGATGCTGAAGCAGGGCTATGGACGCATCGTTAACATCGCGTCGGTGGCGGGCAAAGAGGGCAACCCGAACGCCTCGCATTACAGCGCGTCGAAGGCAGGGCTGATCGGCCTCACGAAATCGCTCGGCAAAGAGCTTGCGACGAAGAACATTCTCGTCAACGCGGTCACGCCCGCTGCGGCCAAGACCGAGATNTTCGATTCGATGTCGCAGCAGCACATCGACTACATGCTCTCGAAGATTCCGATGAACCGTTTNCTGTTGCCNGAGGAAGCGGCGTCGCTNATTCTTTGGCTCGCATCCGAAGACTGCGCGTTCAGCACCGGTTCGGTATTCGACCTTTCGGGCGGACGCGCCACTTACTGAGCATTCGCGCGGGCGTCGCGCGGATATACGGCGCCCCGAAAAATACGAGCCGCAAGCAGCACGATATACAAGAACCGCGCAGCCGCCAACGCGAGTTGCGCGAAGGAGACGACATGGACCCGCATGCGAGCGCTTCACTGGAGGCGATCAACAGCAAGGTAATGCGCCGGCTGTTGCCCTTCCTGCTGCTGATGTACGTGCTGGCGTTTCTCGACCGCGCGAACATCGGCTTTGCGCAAAAAGCGCTGCAACACGACACGGGGCTCTCGAATGCGGCGTTCGCATTCGGCGCGGGCGTGTTCTTTGTTGGCTATGCATTGTTCGAAGTGCCAAGTAATCTGCTGCTGCATCGTGTCGGCGCGCGTGCGTGGATGTGCCGCATCATGGTGACATGGGGACTCGTATCGGCAGCAATGTGTCTCGCTCATACCGCCACCACGTTCTACACGCTGCGCTTCTTGCTGGGCGTTGCCGAAGCAGGCTTTTTCCCCGGCGTGATCTATTACCTGACGCACTGGTTTCCGCAGCGCGCGCGTGCACGCGCCGTCGGCATGTTTTATTTCGGCGCACCGTTGGCGTTCATTTTCGGCAGTCCATTGTCGGGCTTGCTGCTCGAACTGAATGGCGCGCTGGGTCTCGCGGGCTGGCAGTGGCTTTTTCTCGTCGAAGGCATTCTGGCGACGCTCGTCGGCGTCTGGGCGTTCTGGTATCTCGACAATCGTCCGGAAAACGCCCGCTGGCTTAACGAGCAGGAGCGCACAAGCCTGCGCTCGGCTCTCGACGAAGACGCGCGTGCGGCGTCCGCGCATGGGCCGCATCGCCTTCTCGCCGCGCTGGTGGATCGTCGCGTGCTGCTGCTCTCGCTGATCTATCTGCTGATTCAAATGAGCGTGTACGGCGTGATCTTTTATCTGCCGCAACAAGTCGCAGCTCTGCTCGGCACGACAGTGGGATTTCATGTCGGCCTCGTCGCGGCATTGCCCTGGCTGTGCGCGCTCGTGGTGACCTGGTATGTGCCGCGCCGCGCGGATCGCACGGGCGGACACCGTCTGTGGGCGTCGGCATTGCTTGTCGTCGCGGGCCTTGGCATCGGCGTGTCGGGTCTCGCTCATGACCCCGCGATCGGGCTTGTTGCGTTGTGTTGCGCGGCGAGCGGCTTTATCGCGGCTCAACCGCTTTTCTGGACCTTCCCGACACGCCTGCTAACCGGTGCGGCCGCCGCGGGCGGCATCGCGCTGATCAACTCGCTCGGCAGCCTCGGTGGCTTTATTGCGCCCAGCTTGCGCACCGCTGCGGAACACGCGTTTTCCTCGACATCTGCGGGACTGGTCGTGCTGGGCGCGTCGAGTCTCATCGCCGCGCTGCTGATCGGCACGCTGCTGCGTGGTCACGCACAGGCACCCGGCAAAACCCACGACTTGCTGCACCGCGCCCGCTAAGGGCACATTTCCGGCGACACGTTCGACGCCTATCACGGAGCCCCTCTCTCATGGCCATGCCTACTATCCGGCACGTGCGTGCCTTCATCGTCCGCGGCGGCGGCGCGGACTATCACGATCAGCCCGGCGGACACTGGATCGACGATCACATCTCCACGCCGATGGCGCGCTATCCCGAGTATCGTCAGAGCCGCCAGTCGTTTGGCATCAATGTGCTGGGCACGCTGGTGGTCGAGATAGAAGCAAGCGACGGCACGGTCGGCTTCGCGGTGACGACGGGCGGCGAAATCGGCGCGTTCATCGTCGAGAAACACCTTGCGCGTTTTCTTGAAGGTCAACTCGTGACCGACATCGAGAAGATGTGGGATCAGATGTACTACGCCACGCTTTACTACGGGCGCAAGGGCGTGGTTCTCAATACGATCTCCGGCGTCGATCTCGCCTTGTGGGATCTGCTCGCAAAGGTGCGCAAGGAGCCCGTGTATCAGCTATTGGGCGGTCCCGTGCGCGACGAACTCATGTTCTATGCGACCGGCGCACGTCCCGACCTGGCGAAGGAGATGGGTTTCATCGGCGGAAAACTGCCGTTGCAGCACAGCCCGGCAGAAGGGGAAGCCGGGCTCAAACTCAACCTCGAAAAGCTCGCGGACATGCGCAGCCGCGTGGGCGACGACTTCTGGCTGATGTACGACTGCTGGATGAGTCTCGACGTGCCGTACGCAACGCGCCTCGCGCACGCCGCGCACGAGTACGGGCTCAAATGGATCGAAGAGTGCCTGTCGCCCGACGACTACTGGGGTTACGCCGAACTGCGCCGCAACGTGCCGCGCGGCATGATGGTGTCCACGGGCGAACACGAGGCGACGCGCTGGGGCTTTCGCATGCTGCTGAAATGCAATGCTGCGATCTGATCCAGCCGGACGTGGGCTGGTGCGGCGGCATTACCGAGCTGATCAAGATATCGGCACTTGCGGATGCTCATAACGTGATGGTGGTGCCGCATGGTTCGTCCGTGTATAGCTACCATTTTGTCGTCACGCGTCATAACTCGCCTTTCTCCGAGTTCCTGATGATGGCGCCCAAGGCCGACGAAGTGGTGCCCATGTTCACGCCGCTTCTGCTCGACGAACCGGTGCCCGTGAATGGACGAATGAAGGTGCCGGACACACCGGGCTTCGGCGTGAGGCTCAATCCGGAATGTGCGCTGGTGCGGCCTTATCCGCGTTGATGGGCCGCAGTCAGGATCACCCAGCAAAGGAGAGTGACGTGCTTCTCAAGGACAAGGTCGTGATCGTCACCGGCGGCTCACGCGGCATTGGCCGCGCGATAGCCGTTGCGTGCGCAACGGAAGGCGCGGATGTGGCGATCAACTACTGGGGCGATAACGACGCGTCGTACGGACGCCGTTCCGCGGTCGCCGAAGTGGTCGAGCAGATCGAAGCGCTCGGGCGGCGCGTGATCGCAGTGGAAGGCAACGTTGCCGCGCGCGAAACGGGCCAGCTACTCGTGCGCCAGACCGTCGAAGCGTTCGGCAAGGTCGACGTGCTCGCGAGCAACGCGGGCATTTGTCCGTTCCATGCGTTTCTCGACATGCCGGCGGAGGTGCTGGAGTCGACAGTCGCGGTCAATCTGAACGGCGCGTTCTACGTCACGCAGGCGGCCGCGCAGCAAATGAAAGCGCAAGGCACCGGCGGGGCGATTGTGGCGACCAGTTCGATCAGCGCGCTAGTGGGCGGCGGCATGCAGACGCATTACACGCCGACCAAGGCAGGCGTTCATTCGCTGATGCAGTCATGCGCGGTTGCGTTAGGACCGTACGGCATCCGCTGCAATTCAGTTATGCCCGGCACGATCGCAACAGATCTGAACGCCGAAGATCTCGCCGACGAAGCGAAGAAGGCCTACTTCGAAAAGCGCATTCCGCTGGGCCGGCTGGGCCGTCCCGAAGACGTGGCCGAATGCGTGGTGTTCCTCGCGTCCGACCGCGCGCGTTATGTGACGGGCGCGTCGTTACTGGTGGACGGCGGCCTGTTCGTCAATCTGCAATGACGCGCGATGCCGAAATCAACTGACCGGAGCGGAGGCAACAGCGGCTTGCGCGGACGCAGCGGTATCTTCGCGTGCGAGCAGCCGCGAGAAGCCGCGCAGCAGTTCGATGAAGCGCAGCGCGGGTTCGGCGAGCGTTTCTTCCTTGCGCGTAAGAATGCCGAAGCCCGCAAGGCTCTTGCCGATCTCGAGCGGCAGCGCAACGAGCAGCTTGCCGCGCAAATGATCGCGCACTACCGACTCCGGCAGCATCGCCACGGCGTCGTAGTTTTCCAGCAGCTGCAGTGTGGCGAAGATCGACGCGCATTCGGTGAGATTGACCGGCGTGGCAAGTCCTGCACGCGCGAGTTCTTCCTCGAACAGCACGCGCGCCGGACTGCTTACCGGCTGCGCAACCCAAGGCCAGTCGATCAGTTCGCGCAGTGTCATGCGCGCGCGGCTCGCAAGCGGATGCACCGAACGCACGACGAGCAGCAAGGTCTCGCGCGCGAGCGGCTCGAAACTGAAATCGTTGTGTTGCAACGGACTCGTCAGTCGTCCAAGCGCAAGGTCGACTTCGCGGCGATGCAGCAATTGCACCACCTGGTCGCTGGTCTCGCCGAGAATGCGCACGTTCAGCAACGGGCTTTCGGTTTTCAACGCGGCGACGGCCATTGCCAACAGATCGGGCGCCGCGCCCATGATCGCGCCAACGGTCAACTGTCCATGTCCGCCGCGTCGTTTGACTTCCAGGTCTTCGGCGAAACGCGTGAGTTCGGCGAGCGCACGCCGTGCGTAGGCCAGCGTGACGACGCCCAGCGGCGTGGGCGTCATGCCGCGCGCGTTGCGCTCGAACAGCAGAAAGCCGAACGCCTCTTCGATATCGCCCAACATGCGGCTGGCGCTCGGCTGTGCAACGTTCACCGCTTCGGCAGCCTGGTGGAGGTTGCGCGCGTCGTCGAGCGCGACGAGCAGCGCAAGGTGCTTGAACTTGAGCCGATTGACGAGTGCGACAGTTGCTGAGAGTTGGCTCATGGTTGCCGTGCGATTCGGTTTGTGGATCGCCCAATCCCAACTACGGATTGAGATGCTATCGACGCACGAATTATAGTCTTTGCAGGCGCCTCGCCGCGAAGGCGCCAATAACGACGAGACAGCCGCAATGGAGACAATCGCTTTCCGGATGGTGCTCAACCCCGGCATGCGCGAGGAGTACGAGCGCCGTCACGCCGAGATCTGGCCAGAACTTGTTGACGCGTTGCACAACGCGGGCGTGCGCGAGTACCGGATTTTCTTCGACCCCGGCACCGATCATCTATTCGCCGTGCTCACGCGAACCACGCATCACACGATGGACGCGCTCCCCGAACTCGAAGTCATGCGCAAATGGTGGGATTACATGGCCGACATCATGCATACAGCGCCGGACCACACGCCGCATCAACAACCGCTCGAACAGGTGTTTCGTCTGAGTTCGCTCGGCTGAACTTCGGGCTGACGTTCACGCTGAATTGCACGCTTGAAACGACGGAGGCATCGCATGCAGGTTGTCGATTCGCATATTCACTTGTGGGACCTGAAGACGCATCGCTATCCGTGGCTTGAAAATCCCGGCGTGTCGTTTGTTGGCGATGCGCGCGACCTGAAGCACGACTATCTGCTCGCCGATCTGCTCGGCGAAGCCGGGGATATCGATGTGAAGAAAGTCGTGCACGTGGAAGCGAATCACGATCCCGCCGACCCCGTCGAGGAAACGCGCTGGCTGCAAGGCATTGCGGATCGTCATGAATCGCGCGGCATGCCGAACGCGATTGTCGCCGCGGTGGATCTTTCTTCAGCGGATGCGCCCGCGTTGCTCGAAGCGCATGCGTCGTTCGCCAATACGCGCGGCATCCGGCAGATTCTCAACGTGCACGAGAACAGGCTGTTCGACTATGTGGGCCGCCATTTCATGCGCGAGCCGCAATGGCGTGAGAACTTTGCGTTGCTGCGCCGTTACGACATGTCGTTCGACCTGCAACTTTATCCGTCGCAAATGGAAGAGGCAGCGGCGTTGGCGCGTGCGCATGGCGACACGCGCTTCGCTGTCAACCANGCAGGCATGTTCGTCGATCGCGACAGCGTCGCCGGCTATCGNGCATGGCGCGACGGCATGCGCNTGCTGGCGGNTTGCGAGAACGTCTGCGTGAAGATCAGCGGACTTGCGATGTTCGATCATCAGTGGACTGTGGAAAGCTTGCGGCCCTACGTGCTCGAAACGATCGACACGTTCGGAGTCGAGCGCGCAATGTTCGCGTCGAACTTTCCCGTCGATCGCTTGTTCGGCTCCTACGCGGGTTTGTGGCATGCGTATGCAGCGATTGTCGAAGGTGCGAGCGCTGCAGAGAAAGAGGCGCTCTTTTGCGGTAACGCCGAGCGTTTCTATCGCATCTGAAGCGGGTCGCGTGAACGCAAGCAGGCCGCGCACGCCATAACGTAAAAGAAGGAGACACGCAGTGCAGCAACCTATATCCGCCGTGCCGAGGCTCGAATTGCGGCACGCGAGCAAATCGTTCGGCCGGGTCCGCGCGCTATCGGACGGCGATCTCTCGTTGTGGCCGGGGGAAGTGCACGCGCTGCTCGGCGAGAACGGCGCGGGCAAGTCGACGCTCGTCAAAATCCTTGCAGGCGTGCATCAGCCGGATAGCGGGGAACTGCTGGTGGACGGCGTCGCGCGCCGCTTCGCCACGCCTGCTCAAGCGCGCGATGCCGGGCTCGCGGTGATCTATCAGGAACCTACGCTGTTCTTCGACTTGTCGATCGCGGAAAACATTTTCATGGGACGGCAACCGGTCGACCGGTTCGGGCGCATTCAATACGACGCGATGCGCCGCGAGGTAGACGGACTGCTCGCCTCGCTCGGCGTCGATCTGCGCGCGGATCAACTGGTGCGCGGCTTGTCCATTGCAGATCAGCAAGTCATTGAAATCGCAAAGGCGTTGTCGCTGAACGCCAATGTACTGATCATGGACGAACCGACAGCGGCCTTGTCGCTGACGGAAGTGGAACGTCTTTTTGCAATCGTGCGCAAGCTGCGCGAGCGCGACGTGGCGATACTCTTCATCACGCACCGTCTCGATGAAGTCTTCGCGCTGACCCAACGCGTCACGATCATGCGCGACGGCGCGAAGGTGTTCGACGGCATGACCGCCGATCTGAACACCGACGCCATCGTGTCAAAAATGGTCGGCCGCGATCTGGAGACGTTCTATCCGAAAGCGGAGCGACCGCCTGGCGAAGTGCGCCTGTCGGTGCGAGGGCTCACGCGCGTGGGCGTTTTCAAGGACATTTCTTTCGACGTGCGGGCAGGCGAAATCGTGGCGCTGGCGGGGCTGGTCGGCGCGGGTCGCAGCGAAGTCGCGCGTGCGATTTTCGGCATCGACCCGCTCGACGCGGCCACATCCAGATAGGCGGCAAACCACTTACGGCCGGCAGTCCCGCTGCCGCCGTGCGCGCCGGCCTCGCGCTCGTACCGGAAGACCGCCGGCAGCAAGGACTCGCGCTGGAGTTGAGCATCGCGCGCAACGCGTCGATGACAGTGCTCGGCCGTCTCGTCAGACANGGTCTCATCACGACGCGCAGCGAGACGCAGCTCGCGAACCAGTGGGGCACGCGCCTACGGCTGAAAGCGGGCGATCCCAACGCGCCGGTCGGCACGCTGTCGGGCGGCAATCAGCAGAAAGTCGTGCTGGGCAAGTGGCTCGCCACGAACCCGAAAGGTTTTGATCATCGACGAACCCACTCGCGGTATCGACGTCGGCGCGAAAGCGGAGGTGTATAGCGCGCTTGCCGAACTGGTGCGCGACGGCATGGCAGTGCTGATGATTTCGAGCGAATTGCCGGAAGTACTGGGCATGGCCGACCGCGTACTGGTCATGCACGAGGGGCGTATCAGTGCGGACATTGCACGGGCCGAGGCCGACGAAGAACGCATCATGGCCGCGGCGCTGGGACAACCGATTCCACCGTTAGGGAACGCGGCATGATGCGCCATTCTTCGACTCACCCCGCGCCGGTCCAGGCGCCGCCGCCTTCCAAGCGCCCGCCGGCCACAGCGGGCGGCTTCGCAGCGAACCTCGCAAAGAGCCGCGAGACGACGCTGTTCGTCGTGCTGATTCTACTGATCGTGGGCACCGCTCTCGCGAGGCCGCAGTTCCTGAATCTGCAGAATCTGCGCGACGTGCTGCTCAATGTGTCGATCATCAGCCTGCTGACCGCGGGCATGACGGTGGTCATTCTGATGCGTCATATCGATCTGTCGGTGGGCTCGACGGTCGGCATCAGCGCCTATGCCGTGGGCAGCCTGTACGTCGCATTTCCGCAGATGCCGGTGGTCGTCGCTCTCGCGGCGGGGCTCGGCATCGGTCTCGTGGCGGGCGGCATCAATGCGCTGCTCGTGGCGGTGGGGCGCGTGCCGTCGCTCGTTGCAACGCTGTCCACACTTTATATATTTCGGGGTGCAGATTATGCGTGGGTGCACGGCGGACAGATCAACGCCACCAGTCTGCCCGATACCTTTTCGCGGCTTGCGACCGGCACCTTCTTCGGCATACCGACGCTTGCGCTGATCGCGCTCGTCGTGCTGCTTGCTCTCGCTATTTACCTCAAGCAGTTTCGCGGCGGCCGTGAGCACTATGCGATCGGCTCGAATCCCGAGGCGGCGCGTCTCGCGGGCGTCAACGTCGAACGGCGGGTCATGGCGGGTTTTCTGCTGTCCGGTGCAATTGCTGGCTTCGCGGGCGCGCTGTGGCTTGCGCGTTTCGGCACCGTCGACGCCAGCACCGCAAAGGGCATCGAGCTGCAGGTCGTCGCGGCTGCCGTGGTCGGCAGCGTCGCGATCACGGGCGGCGTCGGCACGATACTCGGTGCGACGCTCGGCGCGCTCGTGCTGGGCGTGATCAGCATTGCACTGGTCGTGCTGCACGTCTCTCCATTCTGGGAGCAGGCGATCGAAGGCGCGCTGATCGTCGCGGCTATTACCGCCGATACGTTGCTCGCCCGCTCCGTCGCCAAACGCATGATGAGGAAACGCGATCATGGCTAAACCCGATTCCGCGCTGCTCACGCGCAAACGCGAAACGCCGCTGCAATGGGAAGTATTGCTCGTGATCGTGCTGATTCTGTCGATCGCGCTCGGGCGAGTGCTGTCGCCGGTCTTTCTGACCGGTGCGAATCTCAGCAACGTGCTGGCGGATCTCACCGAGATCGCGTTGATGGCACTGCCGATGACGTTGATCATCGTTGCCGCTGAAATCGATCTGTCGGTGGCTTCGGTACTCGGTGCATCCAGCGCGTTAATGGGTGTGCTGTGGCACATGGGCTTGCCGATGCCTGTCGTGATCGCGCTCGTATTGGTTGCCGGCGCTTTGGCGGGCCTGCTGAACGGGCTCGTGATCGTCAAGCTGAACCTGCCATCGCTCGCGGTGACCATCGGCACGCTCGCACTCTTTCGCGGGCTTGCCTACGTGCTTCTCGGCGACCAGGCCGTCGCCGATTTTCCCCCGGCCTATACGGCGTTCGGCATGGATACGCTCGGCGGAACTTTTATCCCGTTGCCGTTTGCGATCGTGATTGTCGGCGCAGTGCTGTTCACCGTGTTGCTGCAGTCCACAGCGTTTGGCCGCAGCCTGTACGCAATCGGCGCCAATCCGACTGCCGCCGCGTTCTCCGGCATCGAAGTCACGAAGATCAGGTTGCGTCTTTTCGTGCTGTCCGGTCTGATGAGCGCGCTTGCGGGCGTGGTCTACACGCTGCGTTTCACCAGCGCACGGGGCGACAACGGCGAGGGCTTCGAGTTGTCGGTGATCGCAGCGGTACTGTTCGGCGGCGTGAGCATTTTCGGTGGACGCGGCTCGATGATCGGCGTGCTGCTGTCGCTGCTGATTATCGGTGTGCTCAAGAACGCATTGACGCTCGACGACGTTTCGAGCGAGACGCTCACCATCGTCACCGGCGTATTGCTGCTTGCATCGGTGCTGATACCCAATCTGGTTGCGCGCTGGCGCGCGGCGCGTGACCGGCGCTTCATCGCGAGGTCCGCTTCTTCTCAATAACGTCATCATCAAACCCGGACAGTACAACGTCCAACTACACGGCAGGAGACACTTCATGTTCAAACCACTACGTCACACCGGCGCGGCGGCGCTCTGCGTTGCGTTGCTCGCGATCAGTTGCGCGGCGCCCGCCGCGGGCCTGAAAAATGGCCTGAAGATCGCATTCGTGCCGAAGCAGATCAACAACCCATACGAAGTGATTGCCGACGACGGCGGCCTCGCCGCAATCAAGGAGTTCGGAGGCGTGGG
>Ga0058694_1000401_pt1 | contig 23217 bp, 18 predicted proteins | sample AgamicOrSfrz_FD_55041 | JGI IMG/M metagenome (GOLD analysis project Ga0058694, IMG submission 55041) | Agave microbial communities from Guanajuato, Mexico - Or.Sf.rz | ecosystem: Host-associated > Plants > Phyllosphere > Phylloplane/Leaf | place: Guanajuato, Mexico | collected 2012-05-30 | reverse complement strand
GAAGCTGATGAGAAAGATGCAATCGCAACTGTTAACAAACAGGAAGATGCAAACTTCTCTAACAACGCAATGGCTGAAGCTTTCAAAGCAGCTAAAGGCGAATAAGTTACTCGTAGAGTAACTTGACAGATTGCAGGATTCGTCCTGTAATCAATAACAAAGGGCGGCTACGGCCGCCCTTGTTTAAGCTGTTTAGCTAATGGGTTTGAAGGAACCGGAGGAATCATGACCAAGTCAGAATTGATTGAAAGACTTGCCAGCCAGCAATCGCACATACCTGCTAAAGCAGTGGAAGATGCCGTAAAAGAGATGCTGGAGCATATGGCGACCACTCTTGCACAGGGCGAGCGCATTGAAATCCGCGGTTTCGGTAGTTTTTCTCTGCACTATCGTGCTCCACGCACCGGGCGTAACCCGAAGACTGGCGATAAAGTAGAGCTGGAAGGTAAATACGTTCCGCACTTTAAGCCGGGTAAAGAATTGCGCGATCGCGCCAACATTTACGGCGACTGAGTTTGGCCTGTGGGCGAAACTGAGTAACCAAAAGAAAGCACCTGCGGGTGCTTTTTTTGTTTTTGTTTTTGTTTTTGTTTTTCCTGAACCTGAACCTGAACCTGAACCTGAACCTGAATCGGCATCGCAAGTTTTGCTGCCGGTTGCTGCAAAGCGAACATTTCCCACCAGCCTGCGCTGCAATCTGATTTTTTCACACCTGACTTGCTAAACAGCCCGCTGCACACTGCCCGGATACAGGGAGGTGTAAATGCGTTTGTCTGCGTTAGCGACATGTTTGATTCTCGCCATCTTACCGCTGCTCTGGTTGCCCACGCTGCCAGCGCTGCCGCTTATCCAGGCCATGATTGTTGCCGGGTTCTTGCTCGCTTTAATTCGCCATACCATGGCGCGATACATCGGCCTTTGGCTGCTCTTTTTTGCCTGGGGCGGGCTCGCCGCGTTAAGCGCAGTCTGGCCGATGCAGCACCTGACCCACGGACCGCAGAAGGCAGAGCTGGAGATTATGGCGATCGGGAGCGATAAGATGTATCAGGCCCGTATCGTCAGGCTTAATGGCAGGGCAATGCTGCCTGCGGTGGGGGTTACGCTGTATGGCAATACGCTACCGCAGCCAGGTTGTGCCGGGCAGCGCTGGAAGATGACCCTGATGTTACGGCCTGTTCACGGTCAACTCAACGAGGGAGGATTCGATGCCCAGCGCTATGCTCTGGCGCAGCATCAGTCCCTGACCGGGCGTTTCACCAACCCGGAAGTCACAGATGACCGCTGCAGCTTACGCGCCCGGTATCTTGCCACGCTGACGGCCAGGCTTTCGTCTTATACCTGGGGGCCGGTTCTGCTGGGGCTGGGGATGGGAGAGCGTCTGGCATTGAGGCCAGACATTAAAGATTTGATGCGGCAAACGGGTACGGCGCATCTCATGGCGATTTCGGGATTGCATATTGCCCTTGCGGCATCGGTTATCTGGCTGCTGGTACGAGGTATGCAGTTTTTTGTTCCGGCTCGCTGGGTGAACTGGCAAGCACCGCTGGTGGCGGGATTCTGCTTTGCTGCCTTTTATGCCTGGCTTACCGGCATGCAGCCCCCCGCGCTGCGTACCGTCGTTTCACTGGGCACCTGTCTGGCGCTGCAGCTGAGCGGCCGTCTCTGGTCGCCCTGGCAAGTATGGCGAGTCTGCATCGCTGCCATTCTGCTGGTCGACCCGCTGGCAGTGCTATCGCATAGCCTTTTACTTTCGGCCTTTGCGGTGGCAGCGCTGATTTTCTGGTATCAATGGGTACCTGCCCCCCGTTTATCCGGGCCGTGGATAATCAGGGCGGGAGGCAATCTGCTGCACCTGCAGCTCGGCATGCTGTTACTGTTGCTACCTGTGCAGGTGATGGTCTTTCACGGATTCAGCCTGTCATCCCTGGTGGCGAACCTGGTGGCGGTGCCGCTGGTGACCTTTGTCTCGGTGCCGCTCATTCTGCTGGGGATGTGTCTGCATCTCGGGCTATGGCCGCTCGCGGAACATCTGGTCTGGCGGCTGGCAGATGGTTCACTCTCCCTGTTGTTTGGCTTCCTGACCTCGCTGCCTGACGGTTGGATCGGGGTCGATAAACGCTGGTTGTGGCTAACTCTGTTGCCCTGGGCGGCGATTATCGCCTGGCGGATGCGCGGCGCACGAACCTACCCGGTGGTCTGTGTGTCGGCACTGGTGCTGGCGGCCAGTCCGTTATGGCGAACAAACAAAACGGAAGGGTGGTCGGTGCATATGCTGGATGTCGGACAGGGACTGGCAATGGTTATCGAGCGTCAGGGGAAAGCGATTTTGTATGATACCGGGCCTGCGTGGCCAGGCGGGGACAGTGCGCAACAGGTTATTATCCCCTGGCTGCGCTGGCATCACTTACGCCCGGAAGGAGTGATAGTCAGCCATGAACACCTTGACCATATCGGCGGGCTGGTCTCGTTACGCCAGGCGTGGCCGAATATGTGGATACGCAGCCCACTGCGCCAGAAGGGACATGATGCCTGTTTTCGCGGCGAACGCTGGCAGTGGCAGGGGCTGACCTTCAGCGCGCATTGGCCTCTCGCCACCGCGCCGCAGCACGGTAACAACGGCTCCTGCGTGGTCAAAATTGAGGACGGCACCCATAGCCTGTTGTTAACCGGGGATATTGAGGCGCAGGGAGAAAAAGCGATGCTCAGTCGTCACTGGCAATATCTTGCGTCTACACTTATCCAGGTGCCGCACCATGGCAGTAATACCTCTTCATCACTCCCTCTGGTGCAGCGTGTGGGTGGGCGTATCGCCCTGGTGTCCGCATCCCGCTATAACGCGTGGCGACTGCCTTCGTACAAGGTGGCGCGCCGCTACAGAAAGGAGGGGTATCTCTGGTTAACTACGCCCCGATCTGGACAAATCACGGTTTCGTTTTCGCAACATGGCTGGCAAATCCAACGCTTACGGGATCAAATTTTGCCCCGTTGGTATCATCAGTGGTTTGGCGCGCCCGGAGATAACGGGTAGAATATGCGGCTATTTCAACAAATGCTGGTTTTTTGAATGCATAACGACAAAGATCTCTCCACGTGGCAGACCTTCCGCCGGCTCTGGCCGGTGATTGCGCCCTTCAGAACGGGCCTTATCGTGGCGGGCGTAGCGTTAATCCTCAACGCAGCCAGCGATACCTTCATGTTATCGCTCCTCAAACCGTTACTGGACGACGGTTTTGGTAAAACGGATCGCTCAGTGCTGCTCTGGATGCCACTGGTGGTTATCGGCCTGATGATTTTACGCGGCATCACCAGCTATATCTCCAGCTACTGCCTCTCATGGGTATCGGGCAAGGTGGTAATGACCATGCGTCGTCGCCTGTTCAGCCATATGATGGGCATGCCGGTGGCGTTCTTCGACAAGCAGTCGACCGGTACCTTGCTGTCGCGTATTACCTACGACTCCGAGCAGGTTGCGTCTTCCTCCTCCAGCGCGCTCATTACCGTGGTGCGTGAAGGGGCCTCGATCATTGGTCTGTTTGTCCTGATGTTCTGGTACAGCTGGCAGCTGTCGTTGATCCTTATCGTGCTGGCGCCCATTGTGTCGATCGCCATCCGCGTGGTCTCCAAACGTTTCCGCAGCATCAGTAAGAACATGCAGAACACGATGGGGCAGGTCACTACCAGTGCAGAGCAGATGCTGAAAGGACACAAAGAGGTGTTGATTTTTGGTGGCCAGGAAGTGGAAACCAAGCGCTTCGATAAGGTCAGCAATAAGATGCGTCTGCAGGGGATGAAGATGGTTTCTGCCTCTTCCATTTCCGATCCCATCATTCAGCTTATCGCCTCTCTGGCACTGGCATTTGTCCTCTACGCCGCCAGCTTCCCGAGTGTAATGGAAACCTTAACCGCCGGTACTATTACCGTGGTCTTCTCGTCGATGATTGCCCTGATGCGCCCGCTGAAATCGTTAACCAACGTTAACGCCCAGTTCCAGCGCGGAATGGCAGCCTGTCAGACCCTGTTTGCGATCCTCGATTCCGAACAGGAAAAAGACGAAGGTAAACGCGTGATTGAGCGCTCAACCGGCGATGTAGAATTCCGCAACGTGACCTTTACCTACCCGGGTCGTGATGCGCCAGCGCTGCGTAACATCAATCTGAAAATCCCGGCAGGCAAGACCGTCGCGCTGGTGGGCCGCTCTGGCTCCGGTAAATCGACCATTGCCAGCCTGATCACCCGCTTCTACGACATCGATGAGGGAGAAATCCTGATTGATGGTCACGATCTGCGCGAGTACACCTTGCGTTCGTTGCGTAACCAGGTTGCTCTGGTCTCGCAGAATGTGCATCTCTTCAACGACACCGTGGCCAATAACATCGCCTATGCCCGTAACGAAGAGTACAGCCGTGAGCAGATTGAAGCTGCAGCGCGAATGGCCTACGCCATGGACTTCATCAATAAGATGGATAATGGTCTGGATACCATTATCGGTGAAAATGGCGTGCTGCTCTCCGGCGGCCAACGCCAGCGTATCGCTATTGCGCGCGCGCTGCTGCGTGACAGCCCAATCCTGATCCTCGATGAAGCCACCTCGGCGCTGGATACGGAGTCCGAACGTGCCATCCAGTCTGCGCTGGATGAGCTGCAAAAGAACCGCACCTCTCTGGTGATCGCGCACCGTCTGTCGACTATCGAAAAAGCCGATGAAATCGTGGTGGTGGAAGATGGCTATATCGTTGAACGCGGTAGCCATACCGATCTGCTGGCGCATCAGGGCGTGTACGCGCAACTTCATAAGATGCAGTTTGGCGCATGATTGCCCGCATCTGGTCCGGTGAGTCTCCACTCTGGCTGCTGCTGTTGCCGCTCTCCTGGCTGTATGGCCTGGTGAGCTGCCTGATCCGCCTCAGCTATAAAGTGGGGCTGAAGCGGTCCTGGCGTGCCCCGGTGCCGGTGGTGGTGGTGGGGAACCTCACCGCTGGCGGCAACGGCAAAACGCCGGTGGTTATCTGGCTAGTGGAACAGCTGACCCAACGCGGTATCCGTGTGGGGGTTGTCTCCCGGGGCTACGGCGGAAAGGCGGAGCGCTATCCGTTGCTGTTGACCGGGCAAACTACCACCGCGCAGGCGGGGGATGAGCCGGTGCTGATCTTTCAGCGCACCGGTGCTCCGGTCGCGGTCTCACCGGTGCGCAGCGAGGCGGTTCAGGCCCTGCTAAGTCAGACGGACGTACAGATGGTAATCACCGACGATGGGCTGCAACACTACGCACTGGCCCGGGATAAAGAGATTGTGGTGATTGACGGCGTGCGCCGCTTTGGCAACGGCTGGTGGTTACCCGCCGGGCCGATGCGCGAGCGTGCTTCTCGCTTAAAATCTGTGGACGCGGTCATCGTCAACGGCGGTACCGCACAGGCGGGAGAGATCCCGATGCAGCTGCGTCCTGGCCTGGCCGTGAATCTTGTGACCGGGGAAAGGCGTGATGTTGCTGAACTCCCAAACCTGGTGGCGATGGCCGGCATTGGTCATCCCCCGCGCTTTTTCTCTACGCTCGAAGCTTGCGGCGCCCGGCTCCTCAATACGGTACCGCTGGCCGACCATCAGGCGCTGAGCCAGGCGCAGGTTGCAGGTTTTACTGCGCCCGGTCAGACGCTGATCATGACCGAAAAAGATGCGGTGAAATGCCGCGCCTTTGCCCGCGATAACTGGTGGTATTTACCGGTTGATGCTGAACTGCAGGGCGAACAGCCTGAACGACTGCTGCAGGCGCTCATTGCCCTGGCAGAAGAGGGTTCACCCGCGCACTAACACACAGGAAATGGCATGGCTTTACCGCAACTCACGCTTTCAGCCGCACGTCATCTTCACCTTGCCGCGCAGGGGCTTTTGAAAAAGCCCCGTCGCCGCGCGCAGCCCGCCGATATTCTTACAACCATCCAGCGCATGTCGCTGCTGCAGATCGACACCATCAATATCGTTGCCCGCAGCCCGTATCTGGTGCTGTTCAGCCGTCTCGGCCACTACCCGCCCGAATGGCTGGATAGCGCGCTGCGTCAGGGCGAACTCATGGAGTATTGGGCGCATGAGGCGTGCTTCCTGCCGCGCAACGATTTTGCCCTGGTGCGTCATCGGATGCTCTCCCCCGACAACATGGGCTGGAAATACCGCCAGGCATGGATGCAGGAACACGCAGAAGAAATTGAACAGCTGATCGCTCATATCCACGAGAAGGGGCCGGTACGTTCCGCCGATTTCGAACATCCTCGTAAAGGCACCAGCGGATGGTGGGAGTGGAAGCCGCATAAACGCCATCTTGAGGGGCTATTTACCGCCGGAAAGGTGATGGTGATCGAAAGACGTAACTTTCAGCGCGTCTACGATCTTACTCACCGGGTGATGCCGGAGTGGGATGACAGCCGGGATATGCTGACCCAGGCGGCGGCCGAGACCGTGATGCTGGAAAACAGCGCCCGTAGCCTGGGCATTTTTCGCGGGCAGTGGTTAGCCGATTATTACCGCCTGCGCCAGCCGACGTTGGGGCCTCTGCTTGAAGGCTGGCAGGCGCAGCAGCGAGTGGTGCGTGTCGAGGTAGAAACCCTGGGCGAAATGTGGCTGCATGCCGATCTGCTGCCGCTGCTTACGCAGGCGCAGGCGGGCAAACTCACCGCCACTCACAGCGCTGTCCTGTCGCCGTTTGATCCGGTGGTCTGGGATCGTAAGCGTGCGGAGCAACTGTTTAACTTCAGCTACCGGCTGGAGTGCTATACCCCGGCACCGAAACGTCAGTACGGCTATTTCGTTCTGCCGCTGCTGCATAAAGGGCAACTGGTGGGGCGAATGGACGCAAAAATGCACCGTAAAACCGGTGAGCTGCAGATTATCGCCCTCTGGCTGGAAGAGGGTGTGCGGGTCAGCGCTGGGCTGGAAAAGGGGCTGACCGCTGCGATAAGTGATTTTGCGGGCTGGCAGGGCGCAACGCGGATAGCGCTGGGCCATCTTCCTGACGGACTTTTTGCGGCCTGTCGAAGTGGCTGGGAAATAGACGCGGTCTGAAAATGGAATATGGTAAACTTTAACGATTATTGATACGGAGGAACTATGGATCACCGTTTACTGGAAATTATTGCCTGCCCGGTGTGCAACGGCAAACTCTACTACAGCCAGGACAAGCAGGAGTTAATCTGCAAACTGGATAGCCTTGCCTTCCCACTGCGCGACGGCATTCCCGTCCTGCTTGAAACCGAAGCCCGTTCGCTGGCGGCCGAAGAGAGCAAACCATGAGTTTTGTTGTCATCATTCCGGCGCGTTTCGCCTCCACCCGCCTGCCGGGTAAACCGTTGGTCGACATTAACGGTAAGCCGATGATTGTCCACGTGCTGGAACGTGCACGTGAGTCCGGCGCTGACCGCATCATCGTCGCCACCGATCATGAAGAGGTAGCGCGTGCGGTTGAAGCGGCGGGCGGCGAAGTGTGCATGACCCGCGCCGATCATCAGTCCGGCACCGAGCGCCTGGCGGAAGTGGTCGAAAAATGCGGCTTCAGCGATGACACGGTGATTGTCAACGTGCAGGGCGATGAGCCGATGATCCCGGCGGTGATTATCCGCCAGGTTGCAGAAAATCTGGCCCAGCGTCAGGTTGGTATGGCGACGCTGGCCGTGCCGGTACACAGCGCCGAAGAGGCATTCAACCCGAATGCCGTGAAAGTGGTGCTGGACAGGGAAGGCTACGCGCTCTATTTCTCCCGCGCGACCATTCCCTGGGATCGCGACCGCTTTGCCGCTTCCCGCGACGCGATCGGCGACAACATACTGCGACATCTGGGTATTTATGGCTATCGCGCCGGCTTTATTCGCCGTTACGTGACCTGGCAGCCGAGTCCGCTGGAAAATATCGAAATGCTCGAGCAACTGCGCGTACTGTGGTACGGCGAGAAGATCCATGTTGCCGTCGCGCAGGAAGTTCCCGGTACAGGCGTTGATACGCCAGAGGATCTCGCCCGCGTTCGCGCTGAGATGCGTTAATCCCCCCTCATCCCCTCGGCTGAGGGGATATTTTATCTTCTGTATTTCTTCTCAAGAATCGTCGCATAAGAGTGACATTCGCCCGCCAGACGCTCATTATAAAAGCAGTAGTCTTAATAGGGGTAATCTGAAATGGAACAGCTGCTTGTCGAACTCAGCCATCTGCTGGGTGAAAAACTGAGCCGTGTGGAGTGCGTGCATGAAAAAGCAGATACCACGCTGTGGTCGTTATATGACAGCCATGGAAACCCCATGCCGTTACTGGCGCGAAGCTTCACTTCACCGGATGTTGCCAGACAACTGGCGTGGAAAATCTCCATGCTGGCCCGCAGTGGCACAGTCAGAATGCCGACCGTATATGGTGTGATGACCCACGAGGAGCATCCGGGTCCTGACGTACTGCTGATCGAGCGCCTGCGGGGCGTCCCGGTTGAAGCCCCGGCCCGCACCCCGGAACGCTGGGAACAGCTGAAAGATCAGATCGTCGAGGCGCTGCTGGCCTGGCACCGGATGGACAGCGGGGGGCTGGTCGGGTCGGTTGACAGCACCCAGGAGAATCTGTGGCCGCTCTGGTATCGCCAGCGGGTTGAGGTGTTGTGGGGAACGCTAAACCAGTACCGCAATACCGGCCTGACCATGCAGGACAAACGGATACTGTTTCGAACCCGGGAATGCCTGCCCGCCCTGTTTGAAGGCTTCAACGACAACAGCGTGCTGATCCACGGCAACTTTACCCTGCGCAGTATGCTCAAGGATCCCCGTAGCGATCAGCTGTTGGCGATGGTCGGGCCAGGGGTGATGCTGTGGGCGCCGCGGGAGTATGAACTGTTTCGCCTGAGCGAGAGCGGGCTGGCAGAAGATCTGCTCTGGCACTATCTGCAGCGCGCGCCGGTCTCAGAGTCCTTCCTCTGGCGGCGCTGGCTGTATCTGCTGTGGGACGAAGTGGCGCAGCTGGTGAATACCGGGCACTTTAACCGCGCCAACTTCGACCTGGCCTCGAAATCACTGCTTCCCTGGCTCGTCTGACGGCCCTTTGAGCCATTGCCAGATGCGCCCGAGCGTCTCATAACCCACGCGATCGCTGTGCATTAGCCAGACCGGGGACGGAATAATCCGTTCCCAGGGGTTGAGCGGCGCGCTAATCGCCAGCTGGTTAGCCGGGGCGGGCAGCGGGTGTAACCCCTGCTGTTCAAAGAAGATCATTGCCCGCGGCAGGTGTGAGGCGGAGGTCACCAGCAGGAAGGGAGCATCACCGATCGCCTGCTTCACCGCTGCGGCTTCCTCTTCGGTATCTTTTGGGCTGTCGAGGATGATGATGTCCTCCCGTGGCACTCCCAGTGACTGCGCCACACGTGCACCGGCTTCTGCGGTGCTCACCGGATTGCTTTTCGCCGCCGCCCCGGTGAAGATCATTTTCGAACCCGGATTGGCCAGCCACAGGCGTATCCCTTCATTGAGTCGCGGCAGGCTGTTGTTAATCAGATTGGAACTCGGTGCCCAGTCAGGATCCCAGGTATAACCTCCGCCGAGCACCACTATGTACGCAACCTTTTGATTTCCCTGCCAGGTCGGGTATTTGTCTTCTATTGGACGTAATAAGCCATCGGCCACCGGTTGCAGGCTCAGCAGCAGCAGCACCAACCAGCCTGCCGTCGCGATAATCTTGCCGGTTTTCTGAAAGCGGCTGAACCACAGCAACCCCAGGCCCAGCGCGATACACAGCAGAAGAAGAGGGAGGGGAAGCATCATGCCGCCAATATATTTTTTTAGGGTAAAAAGCATCCTTTCTGGCTCCTTTTTTGACCATACAGCTGAGGATTGTCAGGGATATTACACCAGAGAGGTTCATTATCCGTCCGGCTGTGACAAAATAGCGGTTTTGTTGTTAGTGGGTGGAGCCTCTCCCAATGCGGGATCGCAATTTTGATGACATCGCGGAAAAGTTTGCCCGCAATATTTATGGCACGACCAAGGGCCGATTGCGTCAAACGATCCTCTGGCAGGATCTGGACATCCTTCTTGCCCGCTTCGGGTCAAAAAAATTGCGCGTTCTCGACGCTGGCGGCGGTGAAGGTCAGACGGCGATAAAAATGGCCGAGCGTGGGCACCATGTCATCCTGTGCGACCTGTCGGCAGAGATGATCGCCCGTGCCGAAAGCGCCGCGGCGGAAAAAGGTGTGAGCGATAACATGCAATTTATACATTGCGCCGCTCAGGACATCGCTCAACATTTGGAAAGCCCGGTTGATCTGATATTGTCTCATGCGGTGCTGGAGTGGGTCGCCGATCCCCAGGCGCTGTTACAGACGCTCTGGTCGATACTTTGCCCTGGTGGCGCGCTGTCGCTGATGTTTTACAACGCCAATGGCCTGCTGATGCGTAACGTGCTGGTGGGCAATTTTGGCTATGTGCAGCAGGGCATGTACAAAAAGAAACGGCGCACGCTTTCACCGGACTTTCCGCGCGATCCGCAGCAGGTCTATGGCTGGCTGGAAGCGATGGGCTGGCAGATCGCCGGTAAAACCGGTATCAGGGTGTTTCACGATTATCTGCGTGATAAACAAAAGCAGCATGACTGTTTTGACGCCCTGACAGAATTAGAGACGCGGTACTGTCGCCAGGAACCCTGGATTAGCCTTGGCCGCTACATACACGTCACCGCGCACAAGCCGCAGAGCAAGGATAACTTATGAGTGAATTTTCCCAGACAGTCCCCGAGCTGGTTGCCTGGGCCAGAAAAAACGATTTCTCCCTCTCGCTGCCGGTAGACAGACTCTCTTTTCTGCTGGCGGTTGCCACGCTGAACAGCGAGCGGCTGGATGGAGAAATGAGCGAGGGCGAACTGGTGGATGCGTTCCGCCATGTCAGTGATGCGTTTGAGCAAACCAGCGAAACCATTAATGTGCGTGCCAATAACGCGATTAACGATATGGTGCGTCAACGTCTGCTGAACCGCTTTACCAGCGAGCAGGCGGAAGGAAACGCCATCTATCGTCTGACGCCACTGGGTATCGGCATCACCGACTATTACATTCGTCAGCGCGAATTCTCGACCCTGCGCCTTTCAATGCAGCTCTCCATTGTGGCGGGCGAACTGAAGCGGGCGGCCGATGCCGCTGAGGAAGACGGTGACGAGTTCCACTGGCACCGCAACGTCTATGCACCGCTGAAATACTCGGTGGCTGAAATTTTCGACAGCATCGACCTGACCCAGCGCATCATGGACGAGCAGCAGCAACTGGTGAAAGACGATATCGCCCAGTTGCTGAACAAAGACTGGCGGGCGGCGATCTCCAGCTGCGAAATGCTGTTATCGGAAACTTCCGGCACCCTGCGTGAACTGCAGGATACGCTGGAAGCTGCGGGCGACAAGCTGCAGGCCAACCTGCTGCGCATTCAGGATGCCACCCTGGCCCATGACAACCTGCATTTTGTCGATCGTCTGGTCTTCGACCTGCAAAGCAAACTCGACCGCATTATCAGCTGGGGTCAGCAGGCCATCGACCTGTGGATCGGCTATGACCGCCACGTGCATAAATTTATCCGTACCGCTATCGACATGGATAAAAACCGCGTCTTTGCCCAGCGTCTGCGCCAGTCGGTTCAGACCTACTTCGATGCACCGTGGGCACTGACCTACGCCAGTGCCGACCGCCTGCTCGATATGCGTGACGAAGAGATGAGCCTGCGCGACGAAGAGGTGACCGGTGAACTGCCAGCCGATCTTGAATATGAAGAGTTTAACGAAATACGGGAACAGCTTGCGGCGATGATCGAGGAGCAGCTGGCGATCTTCAAAGCCAAAAACAAACCGCTGGATCTCGGTCTGGTGGTGCGTGACTACCTAGCACAATACCCGCGTGCGCGCCATTTTGATATCGCCCGCATCGTGGTTGACCAGGCGGTACGCCTGGGCGTCGCGCAAGCAGATTTCACCGGCCTGCCGCCGAAGTGGCAGCCAATTAACGATTACGGAGCCAAGGTACAGGCGCATGTCATTGACAAATATTGAACACGTGATGCCAGTTAAACTGGCCCAGGCGCTGGCAAATCCGATCTTTCCGGCGCTGGACAGCCAGCTGCGTGCCGGTCGTCACATTGGTCTCGACGAGCTGGATAATCACGCCTTTTTGATGGATTTCCAGGAATACCTCGAAGAGTTTTACGCCCGCTATAACGTGGAGCTGATCCGCGCCCCGGAAGGTTTCTTCTACCTGCGCCCGCGTTCCACCACGCTTATTCCGCGTTCGGTGCTGTCCGAGCTGGACATGATGGTCGGCAAAATTCTCTGCTACCTCTATCTCAGCCCGGAGCGTCTGGCTAACGAAGGTATCTTCACCCAGCAGGAGCTTTATGACGAGCTGATGACGCTGGCCGATGAAGGCAAGCTGCTGAAGCTGGTGAACAACCGCTCCACCGGTTCCGATGTTGACCGTCAGAAGTTACAGGAAAAAGTACGCTCTTCCCTGAACCGTCTGCGCCGTCTGGGCATGGTGTGGTTTATGGGCCACGACAGCAGTAAATTCCGCATCACGGAATCGGTATTCCGCTTTGGCGCCGACGTGCGCGTGGGTGACGACGCCCGTGAAGCGCAGCTGCGCATGATCCGTGATGGCGAAGCGATGCCGGTGGAAAACCATCTGCAGCTCAATGATGAGCATGAAGACACTCAGCCGGATAGCGGGGAGGAAGAGTAATGATTGAACGCGGTAAATTTCGCTCACTGACGCTGATAAACTGGAACGGTTTCTTTGCCCGCACCTTTGATCTCGATGAGCTGGTAACGACGCTCTCGGGCGGTAACGGGGCAGGGAAATCCACCACCATGGCGGCGTTCGTCACTGCCCTGATCCCGGATCTGACGCTGCTGCACTTCCGTAACACCACCGAAGCCGGTGCAACCAGCGGCTCCCGCGATAAAGGTCTGCACGGCAAGCTGAAGGCGGGTGTCTGTTACTCGGTGCTGGACGTGATCAACTCCCGTCACCAGCGCGTGGTCGTCGGCGTGCGTCTGCAGCAGGTTGCCGGGCGTGACCGTAAGGTGGACATCAAGCCGTTTGCCATTCAGGGGTTGCCAACGTCCGTTCAGCCGACCTCGCTGTTAACGGAAACCCTCAACGACCGTCAGGCGCGTGTGCTGACGCTCCAGGAGCTGAAAGACAAGCTGGAAGCCATCGAGGGCGTGCAGTTCAAGCAGTTCAACTCCATTACCGAATACCACTCGCTGATGTTCGATCTGGGTGTGGTCGCACGACGTCTGCGCTCGGCTTCGGATCGTAGTAAGTACTATCGCCTGATTGAGGCCTCGCTGTACGGCGGGATCTCCAGTGCCATCACCCGCTCCCTGCGCGACTACCTGTTGCCGGAAAACAGCGGCGTGCGTAAGGCCTTCCAGGATATGGAAGCGGCGCTGCGTGAAAACCGCATGACGCTGGAAGCGATCCGCGTAACCCAGTCGGACCGCGACCTGTTTAAGCATCTGATCAGCGAAGCCACCAACTATGTGGCGGCGGACTATATGCGCCACGCCAACGAGCGCCGTATCCATCTGGATCAGGCTCTTGAGTATCGCCGCGAGTTGTTTACCTCGCGTAAGCAGCTGGCGTCCGAGCAGTACAAGCACGTCGAGATGGCGCGTGAGCTGTCCGAACATAACGGGGCGGAAGGGGATCTGGAGGCCGATTACCAGGCCGCCAGCGATCACCTGAACCTGGTCCAGACCGCGCTGCGCCAGCAGGAAAAAATTGAGCGCTACGAAGCGGATCTCGATGAACTGCAAATTCGTCTGGAAGAGCAGAACGAAGTGGTGGCCGAAGCCGCCGACAAGCAGGAAGAGAACGAAGGCCGCGCAGAAGCCGCCGAGCTGGAAGTGGATGAGCTTAAAAGCCAGCTTGCCGATTATCAGCAGGCGCTGGACGTGCAGCAAACCCGCGCGATTCAGTACAACCAGGCGTTGCAGGCCCTGCAGCGTGCGAAAGACCTCTGCCATCTGCCGGATCTGACCCCGGAGAGCGCCGATCAGTGGCTGGAAACCTTCCAGGCAAAAGAGCAGGAAGCGACCGAGAAACTGCTGAATCTCGATCAGAAAATGAGCGTGGCGCAATCCGCTCACAGCCAGTTTGAGCAGGCTTACCAGCTGGTGGCGTCTATCAACGGTCCGCTGGCGCGCGCTGAGGCGTGGGAAGTGGCCCGCGAGTTACTGCGTGATGGCGTCAATCAGCGTCATCTGGCAGAACAGGTTCAGCCGCTGCGTATGCGTCTGAACGAGCTGGAACAGCGCCTGCGCGAACAGCAGGAGGCGGAACGTCTGCTGGCTGAATTCTGCAAGCGTCAGGGTAAACGGGTCGATATTGACGATCTGGAAGCCCTGCATCAGGAGCTGGAAGCCCGTATCGCGTCGCTGTCCGACAGCGTCTCTAACGCCCAGGAACAACGCATGGCGTTGCGGCAGGAGCTGGAGCAGCTGCAGTCGCGTATTCAGACGCTGATGCAGCGCGCCCCGATCTGGCTGGCCGCCCAGAGCAGCCTCAGTCAGCTTAGCGAGCAGTGCGGCGAGGAGTTTGAATCTGGCCAGGAAGTAACAGAGTACCTCCAGCAACTGCTGGAGCGTGAACGCGAAGCGATTGTTGAGCGTGATGAAGTGGGCGCGCGCAAGCGTGCCGTCGATGAAGAGATCGAACGCTTAAGCCAGCCGGGCGGGGCAGAAGATGCGCGTCTGAACACCCTGGCAGAGCGTTTTGGCGGCGTGCTGCTGTCCGAAATTTATGACGACGTCAGTCTGGAAGATGCCCCGTACTACTCGGCGCTGTATGGCCCGTCCCGCCACGCTATCGTGGTGCCGGATCTGTCGCTGATCGCTGACCAGCTTGAAGGCCTGGAAGATTGCCCGGAAGATCTCTATCTGATCGAAGGGGATCCGCAGTCGTTCGATGACAGCGTCTTTGGCGTCGACGAACTGGAAAAGGCCGTGGTGGTGAAAATCGCCGATCGCCAGTGGCGTTATTCGCGCTTCCCGTCGTTGCCGCTGTTTGGCCGCGCCGCACGTGAAAGCCGCATCGAGAGCCTGCATACCGAGCGTGAGGCGCTGTCTGAACGCTTCGCCACGCTCTCTTTCGATGTCCAGAAAACCCAGCGTCTGCACCAGGCGTTCAGCCGCTTTATTGGTAGCCATCTGGCGGTGGCATTTGAAGCCGATCCAGAGGCGGAGATCCGCAAGTTCACGACCCGTCGTACCGAGCTTGAGCGGGCGCTTTCCGCGCACGAAAACGATAACCAGCAGAGCCGCGTTCAGTTCGAACAGGCCAAAGAGGGTGTCGCTGCGCTGAACCGCATCCTGCCGCGCCTTAACCTGCTGGCGGATGACACCCTTGCCGATCGTGTTGATGAGATCCAGGAGCGTCTCGACGAAGCGCAGGAAGCCGCGCGCTTTGTGCAGCAGCATGGTAACCAGCTGGCGAAACTCGAACCGCTGCTGTCAGTTCTGCAAAGCGATCCCGAGCAGTATGAACAGCTAAAAGAAGATTACGCCTGGTCACAGCAGGTTCAGCGCGAAGCCCGTCAGCAGGCGTTTGCCCTGACCGAAGTGGCCCAGCGCCGGGCGCACTTCAGCTACTCCGACTCGGCGGAAATGCTGAACGGTAATAGCGATCTGAACGAGAAGCTGCGCCAGCGTCTGGAGCAGGCGGAAACGGAACGTACCCGCGCCCGTGAAGCGATGCGTAGCCATGCCGCGCAACTGAGCCAGTACAGTCAGGTGCTGGCATCGCTGAAAAGCTCCTTTGATACCAAGAAAGAGCTGCTGACCGACCTGCATAAAGAATTGCAGGATATCGGCGTGCGGGCCGACAGTGGGGCAGAGGAGCGGGCGCGTATCCGTCGCGACGAACTGCATGCCCAGCTCAGCAACAACCGTGCGCGCCGCAACCAGCTGGAAAAAGCGCTCACCTTCTGCGAAGCGGAGATGGATAACCTGACCCGTCGTCTGCGCAAGCTGGAGCGCGACTACCACGAGAAGCGTGAGCAGGTCGTCACCGCCAAAGCGGGCTGGTGCGCCGTGATGCGGATGGTGAAAGACAACGGCGTCGAACGCCGTCTGCATCGCCGCGAGCTGGCCTATCTTTCTGGCGACGAACTGCGTTCCATGTCGGATAAGGCACTGGGTGCGTTGCGTCTGGCGGTGTCTGATAACGAACACCTGCGCGATGTGCTGCGCATGTCTGAAGATCCGAAACGCCCTGAGCGCAAAATTCAGTTCTTCGTGGCGGTCTATCAGCATCTGCGCGAGCGTATTCGTCAGGATATCATCCGCACCGACGATCCGGTCGAAGCCATCGAACAGATGGAAATCGAGTTGGGCCGTCTGACGGAAGAGCTGACCTCCCGTGAGCAGAAGCTGGCGATCAGCTCCCGCAGCGTAGCCAACATCATCCGTAAGACGATCCAGCGCGAGCAGAACCGAATCCGTCAGCTGAACCAGGGTCTGCAGAGCGTCTCCTTCGGCCAGGTCAACAGTGTGCGACTGAACGTCAACGTGCGTGAAGCCCACGCCACGCTGCTGGACGTACTGGCTGAACAGCACGAGCAGCATCAGGATCTGTTCAACAGTAACCGCCTGACCTTCTCCGAAGCGCTGGCGAAGCTGTATCAGCGCCTCAATCCGCAAATCGACATGGGCCAACGTACACCGCAAACCATCGGTGAGGAGCTGCTGGACTACCGCAACTATCTGGAGATGGAAGTAGAAGTTAACCGTGGCTCAGACGGCTGGCTGCGTGCAGAATCGGGCGCGCTGTCTACCGGTGAAGCTATCGGTACCGGGATGTCGATTCTGGTGATGGTGGTACAGAGCTGGGAAGACGAATCCCGGCGTCTGCGCGGCAAAGATATCTCGCCATGCCGCCTGCTGTTCCTCGATGAAGCGGCACGTCTGGATGCCCGCTCCATCGCCACACTGTTTGAGCTGTGCGACCGTCTGGATATGCAGCTGATTATCGCGGCGCCGGAAAACATCAGCCCGGAGAAAGGCACCACCTATAAACTGGTGCGTAAGGTCTACCAGAACAGCGAGCACGTTCACGTTGTCGGTCTGCGCGGTTTTGCCCCGCAGCCCCCGGAGTCCCTCCCGGGAACGGCTGACGCTTCCTGAAGATTCCTAAAATTACCCATGGCGGCCTTCGGGCCGCCTTTTTTTTACCTTGAGCTTGTACTGGCGGTTGCGTTAACTTTAAACTTCTTTACATAAGGCAAGGCTGGTACCGGTCTGTCTTCCTATAATGAAAATGAAGCCCCGGTGATGAGGGCGCGACGTAAAGCAAACAGGGGGCAAGGGATGTTGCTGAATAAAATGTATGGTCGTCAGCTGTCAGCACTCAGTTTATGCCTGACAGTAGTAGTGGCTCCACTGTTTAACGCCCGGGCCGATGAGCCCGAACTGGTTCCTGTCGACAGCTCCGCCACTATGGGCGCGCAGCCTACGTCGCTGTCACAACCGCTGGATCAATCGCCAGCCACCGCCATCATGGCCGGGATTCGACCGCTGCCTGCCGATGTCAGCGCGGAACAACGCCGCGAACAGTTGCTGTCGACCCTGCCTGCGGGATACTCCCCGGTCTATCTCAACCAGCTTACGCTGCTGTATGCCGCCCGCGACATGAAACCTATGTGGGACGATCGCGAGGCCGTGCGGGCGTTCCAGCAACAGCTTGCTGAAGTCGCTATCGCCGGTTTCCAGCCGCAATTTACTGCCTGGGTGGAACTGCTGACCCAGCCTGCGATAACCGGAATGGCGCGGGACGTGATTCTGTCGGATGCTATGATGGGCTATCTGCAGTTTGTGGCGGGGATCCCGGTCAACGGTAACCGCTGGCTCTACAGCACCAAGCCGTACAAGATGGCAACACCGCCGCTGTCAGTGATAAACCAGTGGCAGCTGGCACTGGATAACGGGACGGTGCCACATTTCATTGCCGGTCTTGCGCCGACCCATCCGCAGTATGCGGTAATGCACGAATCACTGCTGGAACTGGTGGCCGATACGAAACCCTGGCCGCAGCTACGGAGCACCACCAAACTGAGTCCAGGGCAGTGGAGCAGCGACGTACCGGCCCTGCGTGAAATCCTGAAACGCTCCGGCGTACTCGACGGTGGGCCTAAAATTGCTCTGCCGGGTGACGATTCGCAAAGCGTGGTGGTCAGCCCGTCCGCCCCGGCGCTCGAAAAGAAAACGAAGCCCGTCTCCAGCAAACCGGCTTCTTATGACCGCAGCCTTGTCGAGGCGGTAAAAGCCTTCCAGATCACTCAGGGGCTGGGTGCGGATGGCGTTATTGGCCAGGGCACCCGTGATGCGCTGAATCTCACCCCTGCCCAGCGTGCCGGGGTACTGGCGCTGAACATCCAGCGTCTGCGCCTGCTGCCGGGAACACTCTCTACCGGCATTATGGTGAATATCCCGGCCTTTTCACTGGTCTATTATCAGAACGGCAATGAGGTGCTGGCATCAAGAGTGATTGTCGGTCGCCCGGATCGTAAAACGCCGATGATGAGCAGCGCGCTGAATAACGTGGTGGTTAACCCGCCATGGAACGTGCCTCCGACGCTGGCGCGCAAAGATATTCTGCCGAAAGTGTGGAATGACCCGGGTTATCTTGAACGTCACAACTACACCGTTCTGCGAGGCTGGAACAGTAAAGAGGCCATCGATCCGTGGCGAGTAGACTGGGCGACCATTACCCCTGCGAATCTGCCATTCCGTTTCCAGCAGGCACCTGGGGCGCATAACTCGTTGGGGCGGTATAAATTCAATATGCCTAGCTCGGATGCTATCTATCTGCACGATACGCCTAACCACAACCTGTTCCAGAAAGACGTTCGTGCGCTTAGTTCCGGTTGTGTACGTGTAAATAAGGCGTCTGAACTGGCGAACATGCTGTTACAGGATGCAGGCTGGAACGACACACGTATCTCCGACGCGCTGAAGCAAGGCGACACGCGTTATGTGAATATCCGCCAAAATATTCCGGTTAATCTGTACTATCTGACTGCCTTCGTGGGTAAGGACGGTCGAACCCAGTATCGTACAGATATTTACAATTACGATGAGATTGCCCGATCTAATACCCAAATCCTGACAAAGGCTGAACAATTGATCAGATAAATGAACAAGTTCGGAAAATTCTGCTGTTTTAAGTGGTGAAAAGATACGGGGCTTGCGGCTGCAAGCCCCGTATTTCCTGGTTTTGCTACCTTGACGCTGACAGGTTTGCCCGGTAAGGTGCCTTTCGTGCGCTGTATTGCATATATACGATAACACTGACCTGTAGACCTGATTATCATGGACAAATTCGACGCTAATCGCCGTAAGTTGCTGGCGTTAGGGGGCATTGCGCTGAGCGCTGCCATCTTACCGACGCCATCATTTGCCACGCTCTCCACCCCCAGACCTCGTATTTTGACGCTCAATAACCTGCATACAGGTGAGTCTATCAAAGCCGAGTTTTTTGATGGACGGGGCTATATTCAGGATGAATTAGCAAAGCTGAATCACTTTTTCCGTGATTTCCGCGCAAATAAGATTAAAGCCATCGATCCAGGATTATTCGATCAGCTTTACCGCCTGCAGGGCCTGCTGGGAACCCGCAAACCGGTCCAGCTGATCTCTGGTTACCGCTCCCTTGATACGAATAACGAATTACGCGCCCACAGCCGTGGGGTCGCTAAAAAAAGTTATCACACCAAAGGGCAGGCGATGGATTTTCATATTGAAGGCGTTTCGTTAGCCAATGTTCGCAAAGCTGCGTTATCTATGCGCGCAGGTGGTGTAGGATATTACCCACGTAGCAACTTTGTGCATATTGATACCGGGCCATTGCGGCACTGGTAATAACGAAATCAGGAGCAGTATGAACTATCGTATTATTCCGGTCACCGCGTTCTCCCAGAACTGTTCGCTTATCTGGTGTGAGCAAACCAAACTGGCAGCCCTGGTCGATCCCGGTGGTGATGCAGATAAAATCAAACAGGAAGTCGCAGCCGCTGGCGTGACCTTAATGCAGATTTTACTGACTCACGGTCACCTCGATCATGTGGGGGCTGCGGCCGAGCTGGCGCAACATTATGGTGTGCCGATCGTAGGCCCGGAAAAAGAAGATGAGTTCTGGCTGCAGGGCCTGCCGGCACAAAGCCGTATGTTCGGTCTGGATGAATGTCTGCCTCTGACGCCCGATCGCTGGCTGAATGAAGGTGAGCGCGTCAGCGTCGGTAATGTGACTTTACAGGTATTCCATTGCCCCGGACATACGCCAGGCCATATTGTCTTCTTTGATGACCAGTCGCGTCTGCTGATTTCCGGCGACGTGATCTTCAAAGGCGGAGTAGGGCGCAGCGATTTCCCCCGTGGCGATCACGGTCAGCTGATTCGCTCCATCAAAGAGAAGTTATTGCCGTTGGGCGATGATGTGACCTTTATTTCCGGCCACGGCCCGATGTCCACCCTGGGCTACGAACGGCTGCATAATCCGTTCCTCCAGGATGAACTGCCGGTCTGGTAACGAACAAATAAAAAAGCCTGCTCAAAGCAGGCTTTTTTTTGCCCGGTGGCGCTGCGCTTACCGGGCCTGCATCATGTAGCCGGGCAACCGCAGTGTCGCCCGGCTTAAAGCATTACAGCACCGCGACGATCGCTTCGCACAGTGGCGCCATGTTATCCGGCGTCATACCCGCCACGTTAACACGACCAGAAGCCACCGCGTACACGCCAAACTCTTCACGCAGACGCAGAACCTGATCTTTGGTCAGGCCGCTGAAGGAGAACATGCCGTTCTGCTTGATGATGAAGCTGAAGTCGCGATTCGCGCCTTTTTCCGCCAGGGTATTCACGAACAGCAGGCGCATGCGCTGAATACGCTGACGCATGTCGTTCAGCTCCTGTTCCCAGATAGCGCGCAGTGCGTCATTGCTGAGAATGGTTGCCACCACAGACGCACCGTGAGCCGGTGGGTTGGAGTAGTTGGCGCGAATAACGGATTTCATCTGGCTGAACGCACGATCGACAGTCTGCTCATCGGCAGCGACCAGCGTACAGGCACCTACGCGTTCATTGTACAGACCGAAGTTCTTGGAATAGGAGCTGGCAACAATCAGCTCTTTATGCAGCGCAGCGAACGCGCGCAGGCCTTCGGCATCTTCTTCCAGGCCACGGGCAAAGCCCTGGTAGGCGAAGTCGAACAGCGGCAGCCAGCCTTTTTCGACGGAGAGCTTCGCCAGCTGTTCCCACTGCTCAAGCGTAGGATCGATGCCGGTTGGGTTATGGCAGCAGCCATGGAACAGAACTACATCACCCGCCTGCGCTTCGCTCAGGCTGGCCAGCAGACCGTCAAAGTCGAGAGCGTGATTCGCCGCGTCGTAGTAAGCATATTCACGCACTTCCAGACCTGCAGAGTTGAAAACGCTCTTATGGTTCGGCCAGCTTGGATTGCTCACCCAGACCGTTTTTACGCTGGTATTTTTAGCGAGGAAATCCGCTGCCACGCGCAGGGCGCCAGTACCGCCAGGGGTCTGTGCGGTGCGGGCGCGTTTATCGTTGATAATCGCGTTGCCTTTGCCGAACAGCAGCTCCTGAGTGCAACGACCAAATTCCGGAATACCGTCGATGCCGAGGTAGTTTTTGGTATTTTCGTTTTCCAGCAGATACTGCTCAGCTTTTTTAACGCTGGTCAGTACCGGGGTCTTGCCGGTCTCATCTTTATAGACACCAATACCCAGGTTGATTTTTCCAGGGCGGTCATCGGCACGAAACAGATCGGCCAGGCCCAGAATTGGGTCGGCAGGGGCGGCGGTAATGTTCTCAAACATGACGAAGTTCCATTGTGGTTACGGAAGTGAAATCCGCTATCAGGTTAACGATAGTTCTACAAAATGCCAACCGTTTGCTACAAAAAGCGTGCGGCTTTTCAAAAGTCGCCATTTTTAGCTTTCAGGCATAAAAAAACAGGGCCGAAGCCCTGTTTTTTAGACATATAACAAAGTGGTGTACTGATTAGAACTGGTAAACGATACCAACACCCGCCTGGTCGTCGGTAGACAGGCCAGTTGCTTCAGTGTAGCTGTTGTCGTCCAGCAGGTTGAAGCGGTACGCAGCGTACACGTTCATGTTCTTGTTGAAGTAGTACCAGGTACCCACTTCTACGTATTTCACCAGGTCAGCATCGCCACCGCTGAAACCGTTACGAGCAGTCAGATCTTTACCTTTGGACTGTACGTAACCCACGGATGGACGCAGACCGAAGTCGAACTGGTACTGAACCACAGCTTCAACGTTCTGAGTTTTGTTAGCGAACTGGCTGTCGTTTTCACGAGTCATGTTCTGAGATTCGCCGTACATTACCGCTGCGTACAGGTTGTTTGCGTCATACTTCAGGGAGGTTGCCCAGCCTTCAGCACGTTCGCCTTTACCGTCTCGGCTCTGCGTAGCAGTACGATCGGAGTTAGAGTAGGCTGCAGTTACGTTGAAGCCTTCAGCGAAGTCATAACCCAGAGAGTAGCTGCCGCCGTCGCCGTTCTGACGCTCGGTATCGTGGTTAGACGTGTTTGTGCCCTGGTACTGCAGACCCAGCGCCAGGCCGTCAACCAGACCGAAGAAGTCAGAGTTACGGTAGGTAGCCAGACCGGTGCTACGGCCAGTCATGAAGTTGTCGGATGCAGCCAGGGAGTCGCCGCCCCAGATAACGAACATATCGGTAGAAGCCAGCGCATCGTAGAACACGCCGTAGTTACGACCGTAATCGAATGAACCGTATTCACCGGCTTTCAGGCCTGCGAATGCCAGACGGGTTTTAGTACCCTGTTTGCCTTCCTGACCGGAGGCGTCCATGTTGTATTCCCACTGACCGTAACCAGCCAGTTGGTCATTAATCTGGGTTTCACCCTTAAAGCCGATACGCGCATAGGTGGTGTCAGCGTTAGAAGTATCACCGTTAGTGGTCCACTGGTGTTCGCCTACTGCTTTACCGTAGAAGTCCAGCTTGTTAGCGTTTTTGTTATAGATTTCTGCTGCGTTAGCTGCACCGGCTGCCAGCAGGGCAGGGATAACCACTGCCAGGATATTGCGCTTCATCATTATTTATTACCCTCATTGGTTTTTTTATGACACTCGCCACTGCCGTCAATAAATTCTGTCAATAAATATTTCCGGAACTATTGA
>Ga0058694_1000368_pt1 | contig 24205 bp, 26 predicted proteins | sample AgamicOrSfrz_FD_55041 | JGI IMG/M metagenome (GOLD analysis project Ga0058694, IMG submission 55041) | Agave microbial communities from Guanajuato, Mexico - Or.Sf.rz | ecosystem: Host-associated > Plants > Phyllosphere > Phylloplane/Leaf | place: Guanajuato, Mexico | collected 2012-05-30 | reverse complement strand
GTTTTTTTGTGAGCGCGACGTTTCAGCTTGTAACGAAAGTGACGGCGCGAACGCGTGCTCGGTATACTCGGGCGTCCGCATTTCTCTTCGTGATTGGGCGTGTTCCCTGCGAGTGGTTTCAGCGAGGTTTCAGCGAGCGCACAACGCAAGTGAAAGGCGGCTTTGTCGCGAAGCATCGCATTGCATTGATTGCTGTATGACTCGGTGCGTCAACCGCGCTATGCTTCGCCCGCACAAGATTCCCGCAAAAAATGTTCGGGGACGCCGACGACCTCACCATGAAACGAATTTTTCTGCTTGCTCCCGCCGCCGTGGCGATCGCCACTCTCGCGGCTTGTGGTTCCTCTAACGGGCCTTCCGCACGCGACGCGTCGCAGCCCATGATCTACGTGTCGTCGCAACGTGCTCCCGCGTACATTGCCAGTTGCCTGGAAAGCCGCTTGTCGAGAGTTCGCCTGTCGCGCGTGGGCAGCGCGACCGAGATCGCGGTCGGCTCAGATTCGAACAATTCATATTTCGTCACGTTGACGCCGTCGAACGCGGGCTCCGTGATCAAGGTCATGCATCCGGCCAACGCGCCCGACGATCCGCCGGAACCGGAAATGCGCTTCAATATCGCACGTTGTGCGACCTGAGTATTGCAGCCGGCGCGCGTGATTCCGTTGAATGCGCCGTTGTTTAATGCGTGACACGCGATGCCGCGACACGTTTCTACGGCGTCCCGGCTATTTTTCTGCGCGTCTATCTGCGACCATAGCCGCCCCTCTTCTTCACGCGACGCGCTGCGTCGTGAATTCCGATGGCATCCAGCAAAGCACATCACGCAACCGGTTTCGCGGCGGGCGTCATTGCCGCGGCGGTCGTGGCGCGCATCGGCGGCGGCCACGACGGCGCGTTTTATATCGGCGTACTGATGAGCTTTATCGCGGGCGTAGCGGGAAGCACCGCGCCGGACTGGCTCGAAGTCGCGTGGTGGTCGCGCGCACGCCGGCTGTGGATCGCGCATCGCACGTTGACGCATTGGGGCATGGCTGGATCGCGCTACTCGCCGTTTCGTACCGTGGACTCGGGCATTCGATTTATGCGGCGCCCGCGTTCGGCTTCGCATGCGGCGGCCTGATGCATCTGCTCGCCGACTGGCCCAACCCGCTCGGCGTACCGTGGATCGCCGGACGGCATTCGCTGAATCTATGGAATAGCGGACATTGCGACCTGATCGTAGTCGCGGCTTCGTGGGCGGCGGCCTGGTTTGTCGGCCGTCATGTCGGACTGCCCGGATTAGATCTTTGGCAGCACCTGCGCTTGTGAATCCCGCGCTCGTGTGGGCGCAGCGTGAGTTTGCGTCAACGCATCGCCGCAGCGTAGTTCGCGGGCGTGACGCCGAGCAGGCGCACAAAAGCCCTCGTCATGTGACTCTGATCGGCAAAGCCCGCGGCGGCAGCCGCGTCGGCGAGCGACACACCACGCGCTATCCATTGCCGCGCCAGCACCACGCGCCGTTGCATCCGGTATGCATGCGGCGGTAAGCCGATTTCATGCGCAAACGCTCGCAGCAACTGGAAGCGGCTCATGCCGGCTTCGCCGGCGAGATCGGCGAGTGTGAGCGGCGCTGACGGATCGTCGTCGATGCGCGCTTTCGCGCGTGCAATCGGCCCCGCGCGATGCAACGATAAAACATGCGTTTCCCTGCTCGCCTGCGTGGTTGCGTGAGCGCCAAGCAGATGCGCAAGCAGTTCGAGCAACGCCTGTTCCCGCGCCAACGCATCGCGTGCGCCCGGCGCCTCTACCGCCACCGCGAATAATCGTTCGAAAAGATGTTTCAGCAGCGGGTCGTGCACCACGGGCTGCGTGAGTTCTATCTCGCGCGCCGCCGCGCCGCTCAATTCGGCCGCCGCGCTCACCAGCATCGACGGCTCGAAATAGAGCATGCGCCACGCGCGGCCGCGTTCATCGAGCGGACTGCCGTCATGCACTTCGCCGGGGTTCACCATGATCGCGTCGTTGGCGCGCGCTTCGACGGGGCCGCGACCGCTCGCCGATTTATGCCCGCCACTGACAATCACGCCGATCCCAAAGCGGTCGTGCGAATGGCGCGGAAACGCATGCGCGGTTTGCGCCACCGTCGCCTCGACGCCTGCAATCGCGCAACGAGGCATGTGGACGCGGCCACGCGACGCGTCGCGCCCGCGCATCAACGCCGCCCTTCTTCGCCCCGCTCCCCTTCGCGGACCTTGCCTTGCGACACGCTGCTGCCCGGCGGGACGCTATGCGTGAGCCACACATTGCCGCCGATCACCGAGCCGCGGCCAATTGTTACTCGTCCGAGGATCGTCGCGCCGGCGTAGATCACCACGTCGTCTTCGACGATTGGATGCCGCGCATTGCCCTTGATCAGCGCGCCGTCGATATCCGCCGCGAAGCTCTTCGCGCCCAGTGTCACCGCCTGATAAACGCGCACATGCTCACCGATGATCGCCGTTTCACCGATCACGACGCCCGTGCCGTGGTCGATGAAAAAGCTCGGACCGATCGTCGCGCCAGGGTGAATGTCGATGCCGGTCGCCGAGTGCGCGATCTCGTTGATGAAGCGCGCGAGCAACGGCACGCCGAGACGATGCAGCGCATGTGCAAGGCGGTGATGCGTCATCGCCCATACGCCGGGATAGCAGAGCAGGATTTCGGTGATGTGCTGCGCGGCCGGATCGCCTGTGAACGCCGCCTGAATGTCGCTGACGAGCAGCGCGCGAATGCCAGGCAACTGCGTGCCGAACTGGCGCGCAACCTCGAAGGCACGCTCGCGCAGTTCCGTGTCGGGCGTTTGCGCGTGTTCCGGCAGAAACCGCAGCGCGCGGCGGATCTGCTCCGCGAGCAAACGCAGCGTGCTTTCGAGCGTGTGTCCGACGTAGTAGTCGACGGTTTCGTCAGTCAGATCCGGCGCGCCGTAGTGCGTGGGAAATAGCGCCGCGCGCAGGCCCGCGACGATGTTGACCACCGCTTCGCGCGACGGCAGTTCGCGAATGCCGAGCGGATGCCGCGTACGATGCAACTCTTCGCGCGACGCACGCAGGTCCGCGACGATCTGTTCAAGGCCCCAGTTGTGGGTAGGCGCGTTAGGCATGAGGGACAGCGCCGTGCGGGGAGCACGGTATCGAGTGAGTGTCCCGAGAGATTACCGCGTTTTGCCGCGGCTCGCGCAGCGTTGCGCGCAAGGCAAAGGCGAAGGTGCGCTCAGATGGTCAGACTGCTTGCGTCGATCCAGCGCACCGCCCAGTCGCGCGCATGAGCAATTGCGGCGGCCTCGTCGCGAAAGCACAGGTCCGTCGGGAAAAAACGGTTGGCGACGAGTTCACCGTCGCTCGACCGCGAGATGACGACGTAAGGTTGCCAAGTGCCGTCGCCGGCGCGCGCCGGTGCGCAATTTAACAAATAGCCGCGATGTGTGAATGCAGCATCGAAGTGCATGTGTCACCCGCCCTGACGGCCCCGTAGAATGTTTTGAGTAAGCCCGCGCTCGTTGCACCGGTGTTGATAAACAGCGATGTGAATCTCGCGANAACCCGATTAAGCGCTGTTGCAGAACACGCCCCGCTCGCCGGAGTATGATCATACTCTGTAGAAAATGCGCGTTCATTAAAAAAAACGAAAGACGCGCGCACGCAATCGCCTTGGTGAGGGAACGGACCTTGCAGTTCTGAACCCAACTTCTTGAAAGGAGAATGCATATGAACACCCATTTCGACAAGGCAGCAGACGCCGGCAAGCCAACTGTCCCGAACGGCCCGCGTACCGCCGAATCNCACAATGACCGGACACACGACAGCACGGTCGACACCGACGGCAAGAATCACGAAGCCGCGCGCATTGCGGGCCAGAGCCCGATAGCAGTCGACGAAATTACGACCAGCAACGCGACGCTCGTCAACAGCGTGCCGGAAGCGCACGACGGCATGGCCGGGTTCGACAGCCGCGTGGGCGGCAATCATCTGCTGCTCGCGCTCGAGCCGGGCTATACGGTCATCGACAAAGGCATGTTCGAGCCGCAGGCGCTCCATTCGACCGATGATCTGTTCGACTATTCGCGCCCAGGCGAAAACCGCCATGAACGCGGCCGCATCCATTACGCCCTTAATCATTTGCGACCTACACGGGTGATCGAAATACAGCGGGTGAAATAATCTGCCGATTTGCACTCGCGTTTGAATCTGGGCGAAGAGGCCGATTTGTCGGCGGATATCAACGCGCGCATTGTTTAAATAACGATGCGCGTTTTTTATCGCCTTGCGTGGATTAGAAACCGACGGTTCGAAGACCTCCTCCCCGTCGCGGCTTTTTGTACGACCCGGCGCGGCGCACAATCGTGGCACATCAAACTCAACGGAGCGGTAGATGAAAAAGATCGTCGTGATTGGCGCCACGGGCACGCTGGGCCAGGCTGTCACTGCGGAGCTGAAGGCTCGCCATGAAGTTATCGAAGTAGGCGCGACGCGCGGCCAGTATCAGGTGGACAGCACCGATCCGGCGAGCGTCGAGCGGCTCTTCCGCGAACTCGGCAAGGTGGATGGCGTCGTCACCACAACGGGCAAACTGCATTTCGGCCCGCTCCAGCAAATGAGCATCGAACAGTTCTGGGTCGGCCTGCGCGACAAGCTCATGGGACAGATCAATGTCGTGCTGGCGGCGCAGAACTACGTGAACGACGGCGGCTCATTCACGCTGACGAGCGGCATCGTGGGCGATGAGCCGATTCGCGAGGGCGCGAATGCGACGACCGTCAATCTCGCGCTCGAAGGTTTCGTGCGCGGCGCGGCGATCGAACTGCCGCGCGGTATCCGCATCAACGTCGTAAGTCCGACAGTGCTGACCGAATCGATGGGCGCGTATGCGCCGTACTTTCGCGGCTTCGAACCGGTCACCGCGCAACGCGCCGCACAAGCGTACCTACGCAGCGTGGAAGGCGCGCAGACGGGCCGTGTGTATCGCGTGGGCTACTGAGCGCCAGCTTGCGATACGCGTAACGCCGCTCAATGCTTCTGTTCCTTCACGCGCGAGACGATCTGGGTGGGGCTCACGAACTGCAGCGCGATCAACACCCAGACCAGCGTGATCGCCATGTAGATCATCGCCATGGCGTCGATGGATTGCGGCGCGCGCACGCCGGTTGAGAACACCGCGTAGTACAAGGCGACCACGAGCGTTTGCGTTCCGGGCCCCGCGGTGAAGAACGTGAGTTCGAACATACCGATGGTGCGCACCAGCACCAGAAGCGCCGCCGCCAGCATGCCGGGCACGAGCAGGGGCAGCAGCACGTAGCGGAAATAGCGGAACGTGTTCGCGCCGAAAATCCGCGCGGCCGCTTCGAGGTTCGGATCGATCTGTTCGATGAACGGCGTCATCACGAGAATCACGAACGGCAGCGCGGGCACGAGATTCGCAAGTATCACGCCGCTCAGCGTGCCGGCCAGACCGATCTTGTACATCGCGGTCGCCATCGGAATGCCGTAAGTGACGGGCGGCACCATCAACGGCAAGAGGAAAATCAGCATCGCAATGCGCTTGCCGCGAAACTGCACGCGCGCGAGCGCATACGCTGCCGGCACGCCGAGCAGCACCGACAGCAGCACGACCGCACCGACTACCTCGACCGTCACCCACAGCACGCTCGCCAGCTGGAAATCGCTCCACGCCTGCGCATACCAATGCAGCGTGAAGCCCTGCGGAAGCAACGTGCCGAACCAGCGCGTCGCGATCGAATTGACCGCTACGGTCGCGATCAGCAGCACGACGTTGGCAAGGAAAAACACCATCGCGCCCCACACGATCACGCGCCATACGCGGCCTGGCACGCTCGCACGCTGCTTTACGCGCCTCGGCTCGCGTGCGTCGTCGCCCTGCTGTTTCGATTCGGACGCGGACCATGAAGCCGGCGCGCCGCCACGCTCGGTCGTCATCAGCCTTTGCCTCCGGTTGCAGGGCCGCTGTAAAAGAAGCGGCGCGCGCCTAGCATCGCGGCCACTACCAGTAATTGCACGAAACCCATCACCATCGCAATCGCGGACGCGAGCGAATAGTCATAACTTTCGAACGCGGCCTCCGCTGCCGCAATCGACATCACGCGAGTCGGCCCGGCGGGCGCGCCAAGCAGCACTGCCGATGGAAACACCGAAAACGCCTGCACGAACGAGAGGCAGGCGGCCATCGTCAAACCGGGAACCAGCAGCGGCAAATAAATGCGGCGAAACTGCTCCCACGGACTCGCGCCGAGCGTCGCGGCGGCGCTCGCGAGCGTCGGGTCGATGCCGGTCACGTACGACAGCGTCAACAGAAACGCGAATGGAAATCCGGACACGATCAGCGAGATCAGCACGCCCCAGAAGTTATGTGTGAGCCGAACTTCGCTCGAATAGAGATGCATGCCGTGCAGCGCCTGCGGAAACCAGCCGTTGGGTCCGAAGTAAGTGAGCATGCCGTCGGCGATCAGCACCGTGCCGAGCGTGACGGGAATCACCAGTAACGTGGTCACGAACTTTTGATACCGCGAATGCCGGCGCAACGCGAATGCGACGGGCACCGACACGCCGACGTTGATCAGCGTGGCCGGCACGGCCAGCTTCAGCGTGACGATGATGGTGGGCCACATCGACGTGTCGGTGAAGAACGTCAGATAGTTGGCCCATGCACTGCCGCCGTTCATCGGCCGGAACGACAGCGCGAGACCGTATGCAAACGGATAGATAAACAACGCGACGATGACGAGCAACGCCGGCGTGACCAGCCACGCCTTGCTATCGCGCTGCGCGGCGGGCGCGACAGGCGCCGACGGCATGGGCGTGCTCATGCCGCCTCGCCGTCATAAACAAGCGTGCGCGAAGGCGGCACACGCAAGCTGATATGTTGTCCTTCGACGAACTCGCCCGCGACGCGTGCCCACAAATCGCCGAACGCAGTCTTCACGCGCAAGAGCGAACTGTTGCCGCCGTATTCGACGACGGTCACCAACGCGTCGAACGCATTCTCGGTTCCGGGCGCCGTGCGCTCCATGTCCTCCGGACGCAGCGCCACGCTCACACGCTTGCCGTTGAAACCCGCCATCGGCGTGCCGATCAGACGGACACCGTTTGCGCTCACCGCGACGCCTTCGCCTTGCATGCCTTCGAGCGTGAATTCAGCGACGTTGCGATAGCCCATGAAACGCGCGACATGCAGATTCTGCGGGCGCGTATAGACCTCTTTCGGCGTGGCGACCTGCTGCACGACGCCTTCTCTCATCACGACGATGCGGTCGGCCATCGAAAGCGCTTCGTCCTGATCGTGCGTGACGTACAGCGTCGCGCGTTCGAGTTGGCTATGAATGCGGCGGATTTCGGCGCGCATCTCGATGCGCAATTTGGTGTCGAGATTCGACAGCGGCTCGTCCATCAGGATCAGCGGCGGCTCGATGACGATCGCGCGCGCAATTGCCACGCGCTGTTGCTGGCCGCCCGACAGTTGCCCGGGCAGCTTGCGCTCGTGGCCGACCAGTTGCACGAGTTGCAATGCCTCGCGCGCGCGCCGCATGATTTCGCTTTTGCCAACGCCGCGCATCTTCAGCCCGAAGCCGACGTTGTCGAGCACGCTCATGTGCGGAAACAGCGCGTAGTTCTGGAACACCATGCCGAAGCCGCGTTTTTCCGGCGGCAATACATCGATGCGCTTGTCGTCCAGCCAGATGCCACCGCCGCTCAGCGGCTGCAAACCCGCGATGCAGTTCAGCGCCGTCGACTTACCGCAGCCCGAAGGCCCGAGCAACGCAATGAATTCGCCGCGCCGGATGTTCAGATCGAGCCCCTGCAGCGCGGCGATCGACTGGCCTTCCGCATTCGTGAAACTGCGGCTCACCGAGTCGAGCCGCAACTGTTCGAAGTGATGCTTCATGGCGGTTCCCTGATGCGCGTGACGCGTCACGCGCGAATCGCACTCGCACGAGTGGGCGCGGCTATCCGGTCCCGGTTATTTGGTCTTTTGAGCGCCGACTTCCGTGTCCCATTTCCTGAAGGCGGCCACCATCGCAGCCGCATTGAGCGGCAACACGTGCGGGCGTTCCGCCAGCAGCTTCGCGTACTCGGGACGCCCGTACTTCTTCAGGACTTCCTGGCTATGCGCGGGGGCCTGCTCGACAGTGACGCCCTTGATCGCCGGACCCGGATAGAAGTAACCGTCGTCGTAAGTCATGGCTTGCTGCGCGGGCTCGAGCATGAAGTTCATCAGCTTGTAGAGCACGTCCAGCTTTTCTTTCGGTACGCCCTTGGGCACGACCATGTAGTGCGCGTCGTTCACCCATGTCATGTTGTCGAACGCCTGCACGCGGAAATCGGCGGGCACGATGCCGAGCGCGCGCGGATTGATGTCCCAGCCCGTTACCGTCACGGTCATGTCGCGCGTGCCTTCGCCCAGCTCTTTCATCACCGCGGACGTGCCGCCCGGATAGTAAGGAATGCATTCGTTCAGCTGCTTGAGGAACGCCCAGGTCTTATCCCAGCCGTTGATAGGGTCTTGCGGATTCTTGTCGCCGAGCACATAGGGCAAGCCCATCAGGAAGGTGCGGCCGGGTCCCGAGTTCGCGGGCCGCGCGTAGATCAGCTTGTCCGGATGCGCCTTGCACCATTGCAGCAGTTGCTCGGGCGTTTTCGGCGGATCGCTGACCTTGGCGGGGTTGTATTCGAGTAGCGGCCCGGCCGGCATATACGCGACCTCAAGACCATAGCCTTGCGCCAAATCCTGCATCTTGCGCGGGCCGGGCGCGTATTTGTCGAGCACGCCGGGGAATTGCGCCGCGTTGTCGGGCAGCAGCTTGGTCCACAGGTTCTGTTCGATGCCGGCTGCGAGGGCGTCGGTGCCCGTCAATACCAGGTCTATGTCCGAGCGGCCCGCGCCCTGCATAGCCTTGATCTTGCCGGGCAATTGCGGGGCGGGCGCGTTGGTGTAGGTGATATTCGCGACGAGGTTCGGGTACTTCGCTTTGAACGCCTCGAACCCGGCGCGCGTAAGTTGGAGATCGCCGGCGACGTCGACGATATTGAGTGTGACTGGATCAGCCGCGTGAGCAGCCGACCCGAACGCGGCGCTCGCCGCGAGACATACCGACACCAGCCTGAGCGACAACCTGTGCGGAACAGTCATTGCGTCTCCTCGCTTCTTGGTATGAAGTCCGCCGGACCACTGCGCCGGGCGTCTTGTTCAACCACTGCAACATAGCGAAGCGCCACATCCGATGTCAAGCAAATACTATTGCTCGCGTTTTCCCCGACATTCCGCGCATTTTCGCCCGAAGGCCTTTGGTCTCAATGATTTGGCGCGCTTGTATAGGAGGGCAAACCCCGAGCCGCGCGACTGCGTAAAGGGGCTTGTCAGGCAACTATAGCGGACCGCCCGTAGGAGAAGCACGCGATCAGCCGCCGCGTACGCCTTGCGTGTTCACATAGAGCGAGTACAGGCCGTGGCTCGCCGCCATGAAAAGCCGGTTGCGATGACGTCCGCCGAAGCACACGTTCGCACAGCGCTCCGGCAGCGCAATATGGCCGATCGGCTCGCCTTGCGGTGTAAAGACGCGCACGCCGTCGAGTTCGTCTGTGCCCATGCCCCAACCGCACCATAAATTCCCGTGGACGTCGATGCGAAAGCCGTCCGGCGTGCCGGGGCCCGCGTCGATCAACACTCGGTTGTTCGACAGCGCCGCACCGCTTCCGTCTAAATCGACGTCGAAAGCGCGAATCTTGCGCGGCTCGCCTCGCGATTCGACGATATAGAGCACGGACTCGTCCGGCGAAAACGCAAGGCCATTCGGTCCGAGAATGTCGTCGGCGACTACGCTCACCTCGCCCGTCTGACCGTCGATGCGGTACACGCAGGCGGACAGCTCCGACTCCTGCCGCTCGCCTTCGTAAAAGCCGTCTATCCCGAACGTCGGATCGCTGAACCAGATCGAACCGTCGGATTTGACGACGACGTCGTTCGGCGAATTGAAACGCTTGCCGCGATAGCGATCGGCGAGCACGGTAATCGAGCCGTCGTATTCGGTGCGGGTGACACGGCGCGTCAGATGTTCGCAACTCACGAGGCGGCCTTGCCGGTCGCGCGTATGGCCGTTGGCATTGTTCGAAGACTGACGGAACGTGCTGACCGCGCCGCTCGCCTCGTCCCAACGCAAGATGCGGTCGTTGGGGATATCGCTCCACAGCAGATAGCGGCCGTCGCCGAACCAGACCGGCCCTTCCGACCAGCGCGCGCCTTGATACAGACACTCGACGGACGCTGACGCAAGAGTCAGCGACTTGAAGCGCGGATCGAGCACGCGTACGGAAGGGTCGGGATAGCGTCGGCTGTGGTCGGTCATGCTGCCTCTGTCTGATTGGATCAATGGGTCCGGACGCGCGCGTGCTCTCTTTCGAGCGCGAGCAACGCATGCGCCGCGCCGGCGATCTTCGCATGATGTTCGGGCGGCGTCGAACTGAGCAGCGGCAAGATCGGCCCCATGTCGGCGATCTTCGAGAACGTCACCGCGTCGTGCAGCACGCGGATCAGCGAGATGTCGTCGCGCAAGGTTTCTAGCGGCAGGAATGCGTCGTAAAGACGTTGTGCGGCGTCGTTGTCGCCGGTTTTCACTGCGTGCAGCAGGGCCGTCACCATGTGAGGCGCGATACAGCCCGAGCCGGTTGTCCATGCCGCGAGGCCGAACTCGCGCAGATGCACGAGCGCNGGCCGCTCGCCCATGCCCGACACGATCTTGGCCGCCGGNACATGTTGCAGCAGGCGGCGCANGTAGGGATCGTCNGCGGGATTCTGGCGCACGATCGCATACTTCACGGCGAGCAGCGTGCCCCGCTCNACGAGGCGCGCGAGCGTCTCCACCTCCACATAGTCTTCGCTTTTGATGTACAGCGTGAGCGGGATGCCCGCCGCGTCGACNATCCGCGTCAGGCCTGCTTCGACGCCCTCTGACGTCGTAAAGCCGGCGAGCGGCAGCACCATTGCCGTGCGATAGCGGGTCTGCGCGAGGATGCGCGCCTGATCGAGCATCTTTCCGTAGTCCGGCCCGATGGCGGGGATCACGCGCGTGTCGGCGCTCGCCGCATCGGCCAGCAGGTCGAGCAGATCGCGATATTCGCTCACGGCTGTGTGATAGAGGTTCGCGTTGCCGCCATAGAGCAGTGTGCGCACGCCGCCTGCCTCGATATGGCGGATCAGCGTGGCATTCTGGTCGGCGTCGAGCGCAAGGTCTGCGCGGCGTGCCAGCGGCGGCACGGCCATAACCGAGGCTGCCAGTTCGCGGTCGTCAAACGGAGATTCGTTCATAAGGCGGACACCCGAAAAGTCGTAGCGTCTACGGTAGCATCTGCCTCGAAAAGTTGTCAAACAACTTTGTCCGCAACGATTCCACGATCGTCGCGTGCGGCAAAATGTTAAGACGCTTCACCACGCTTTCGTATGACAATAGAAGGAATGAGCTGCATAGTGCGAAACGGTGATTTACGCAGCAGAAGCGGCCGGGCCAAGTAAAGACGTGGCATGGCGAATGGAGCGGTTTTGCCCGTTTATTTGGCATTCGCGAAATGCGATATGAAAGGAATGGACCGGCAGAAGCTCAACACCCTGCTGCTTGGGGATTGCAGCGAAATTCGCGGTACACGCGAATCTACGTCGGGTGAATGCGCATGCAGGTTTATTCGCGTTCCGTTAAACGTGAGTTAAAGGCCGCGTATAGAGCGGACGGCCCCAGGTTGCAAAACATTTTTTAGTGATAAATTGTCCGCACTAAAGCAGTCGCACATAAAAACCTGCGCAAATAACCATACAGGCTATTTGCGAGTCTGAGAGAGTGGAAATTGGCGCTACATTTTATCGAGCAGATGGCACCGCTACTGGAGGCCGCCGACGAAGCGGAATGGTTCAGCGCGGTGACCGGTCTTGCGGAGAGCTGGGGATTCGACCGGCTTCTGATCGCAATGCTTCCGCGCCCGACCATTCGGCTTGAAGACGCTTACATTCGCAGCACCTATGCGCCCGCGTGGCGCCGCACCTACGACGAGCAAGGCCTGGTTCATATAGACCCAACGGTCGCACATTGCGCGACACGTTCGTCGCCGCTAGTGTGGTCGCCGGAAATCTTCACGACCGCGCCGCAGCAGTCCATGTACGAAGAAGCGCGCGCCCACGGCTTGCGCGCGGGCGTGACACTGCCGATTCACGGCCCGAATCAGGAGGCCGGCATGATGTGCTTCGTGAACGACGCCAATCCGACGGACACCTTCTGGCGTCATATCGACGTGGTATTGCCGAATCTCGTGCTATTGCGCGACCTGGTGATCGACACCAGTCAGCGTCATTTGCATGCGCACACGCAAAGTTTGTTGCCCAAGCTGACGCCGCGCGAACGCGAGTGCCTTCAATGGACCGCGCGCGGCAAATCCACGTGGGAAATTTCCCATATCCTGAACTGTTCGGAAGCCGTGGTGAACTTCCACATGAAGAACATCAGGACCAAACTCGGCGTGAATTCGCGGCGCGCAGCAGCCGTGATTGCGACACAACTGGGGCTTATTGACCCGGGTTGAGCAACGCCGCCGCGTCGCGGCTGTGAAGCACCCGCTCGGCCCGGCCGAGGTCGGCGTCGGAAACGGTTTTCGTGAAGTACAGGCCCAGCAGGATCGAGACAGGCGCCGGGATTTCCGCACCGGACTCAAAGCGGCTGCCGCGCGACTGCGTGACGCCGAAGCGAGCCCAGAAGCGGCGCTGGCTTTCTTTCTTCTTTTTGCGGTACGCAATGATCAACACTCGATCTACCGCTGTGGACGGCTCCGCCGAACGCGTTTGTAGACCGGTTTGCGGTTGCCAGTGATTGTCGAGATGTTCCATTTTTGTGTCCCGTCGGTTGAGTGCTGTTTCCTGTCTCAAATTCTCCGATATCCGATAAGCATGCACACCTATCCAGGTAGATAGGTAGCGGAACGATTCAGAATGCATAAGTTTTCCTGCGTATTGGTTTCCCCAACACGTTCAGGAGAACGTCATGCAAACAGCGATCCGGATTGGAATGCGTCAAGAGTTCGACAACGAAGACATCAACGAGATGTATCGCCTGCGGGCACGGGTGTTTCACGGACGGCTCGGATGGGATATTCCGACCATAGCGGGCATGGAAATCGACGGCTACGATGCGCTCGGACCGCATTACATGCTGATCCAGGCCGACGACCGGCGCGTGCGTGGCTGTTGGCGTCTGATGCCGACCGAGGGACCGAACATGCTGAAGGACACCTTTCCTCAGTTGCTGCATGGCGCTGCGGCGCCGGTCGGGCGGCATATCTGGGAATTGAGCCGCTTCGCGATCGACACGAGCGGCGAGGAAAAGTCGTTCGGCTTCGCCGACGTGACGATGCAGGCGATTCATGAGCTCGTGCACTTTCGCCGACCGCATGGGCATCACGCGCTATGTGACGGTGACCACCACCCCGATCGAGCGGCTGTTGCGCAAGACCGGAATCGAGATAAGCCGTCTCGGCTCACCGCTGCAGATCGGTGTGGAACGCGCGGTGGCGCTGGATATCGCCGTAAGTCCGAAGACCCGCACGGCGTTGTTCGGGCCGATCGCCGCAGCCGCTTAGCTACACCTCGCTGGTCCGCTGCTCGCCGCCGGCCGCGCTTCGCCGTGTTGGCAACGGCCGGTTAGACGGCGCGCAGCGGGCCACGCGACGCTTGCCTCACGAACCAAACATCCGTTCGAGCGCGTTCTCCAGGTGCGCTCGCATTGCCTGCCCCGCCGCCTGCGGGTCCTTGCGGCGAATTGCGTCGAGCACCGCCCGGTGTTCCGCCTGCACGAGACGCTGCCGCTCCACCGTTTTCACGAGCGACAGGTTGCGTGACAAATTCATGCTGAAAACTATCTGTTCTTCGATGAACGACATCACCGTGATGAAAAACGGGTTCTTCGACGCGCGCGCCACCGCGAGATGAAACAGGAAGTCGTCCGACGCGCCAATGCCGCGCGTCTCGATGATCCGTTCGAGTTGATCCCATGCGTGCTCGATCGCCGCAATGTCGTCGGCGTCGGCTTTGAGCGCCGCGTGCTCGGCCGCGCCGGTCTCCGTGACAATGCGAAACTCGTAGCAGCGGCGGATGTCGGACAGCGTTTCGAGCGGCGCGAAACGCCGCACGTCCGGGTCGGGTCGCCGCGCGACTGTCGTCCCCGAGCCATGACGCGTCACGATGATGCCGTCAGCCCGCAGCCGCGCCAATGCCTCGCGCACCGTGGGTCGCGAGGTCGAGAAGCGTTCGGCGAGCGCATGCTCGGTAGGCAGCCGCTGGCCTTCCTTGTATTCGCCTTCAAGAATGCGATTCAGGATGTCGCCGTAGATCTTGTCGGGCAAGCCCGTCGTTTTTCGCTCATTCATCGGCCGGGCGCAGCAGCTTGTCAGAGTAGATCCCGATTGTAAGGCAAACCGCGGCGGCAATCGCCGCGCTTCGGGGTCGCTGCATCGGGCAAAAGAGCGCCCACGCGTCTTGAAACGGCGGCCGTCTAGCGAGAGCAACGTCAAAATTTGTGAACCGGTTGATTTACATCCTGGCTGAAGCGGCGTTTCTGAACGATCATTAAAGCTCGCAACCTGACCTGGAGCGGAAATGTACACACGCATTCTTGTGGCGGTAGACGGCAGCCAGACTTCNCGCCGTGCTTTCGAAGCAGCGCTCGCGCTCGCCCGANCNAACGGCGCTGTTTTGCAGCCCTTGTACGTCGTCGAAAATACGCCAATGTATTTCGAAGCGCCGGGCTATGACCCTTCAGTGCTTCGCAATAGTCTCATCGAACAAGGGAAGGAACTCGGCGTGGACCTCGCACGCGAAATGGACGCGCANGGTGTGAAGGGAGAGATCGTCGTGACCGAAGCNCCGTCGCTCGACGACGTTTCCACGGCCGTGCTGAAAGCCGCCGNCGACTTCAACGCCGACTTGCTCGTCATGGGCACGCANGGCCGGCGCGGATTTCAGCGCCTGATTCTCGGNAGCGTCGCGGAGCGTTGTGTGCGCCAGGCTCGCTTGCCGGTGCTGCTGATCCCGTCCGCGGCGAGTAAATCGTCCGGCGATGCGCAAACGCCAGACTGACGCCGCGAGCGTCACGCCAGAGAGTAAGTGGCAAGTAAGTGAGGCAAGCCGCGCCGCGTGCACGATCGATCCTACGTCGGTCCGCCTCGCTGCAATGCGCGATGGGTGACGTGGTCGTCGAGAAGGCGCCGCATCGTCGCCAGCAACGCGGCCCCATCCACCGGCTTGCGCAGAAATCCGTCGAAGCTGACGAAGGCGGGAGGACTCGGCTCTCCCGAAACGAGTATGAAAGCGACGTCGGCCAGCCCCGGCAGTGTGCGCAAGCGGTGACATAGTTCACTGCCCGACATGGTCGGCATGCGCCAGTCGGCAACCACGACATCGACGGGCGAAGCCATGAACTGAGCTAGCGCCGACTTACCGTCCAGCGCAGTTTTTACTTCGTAGCCCTCGGCGGAGCAAATCGCGCTCCATGCGTCCAACGCCTCGGCGTCGTCATCTACCAGCAGTACGGTTGCCATGTGCAATTGTCCTATCGCTTCGACAACCTGCGTCGCAACGCGCATGCCAACGCGCTCCTCAATTCGCGCCAATCGGCCTACGCGCCGCAACANGNATGCGAAGCGGGAAATGGCGAAGCGGNCNCGTCGCAGCATACTGATTGCCGCGCGCGAGCACCTCGCCTGTTGCTGTTAACAATAGCAACTCAATTGCAACCCGGTGGGCAAACTGCTTGACGGCGCAACTTCAGGTGCGCGCCAATGCGGCTGCCACCAGGCGCTGCTGTTCTACGCGATGCGCGCGTATCGACGAATCCGCGCCCGACGGACTCTCGCGCCGGCACACGTCGAACACGCGGCAGTTCGCCGGAACCGCTCCTTCTATGTCATCGCGCACGAAGTGCCATGCGCCATGCTTCTTTTCCTCTTCCTGGGCCCACACCACCTCCGCAAGGTTCGGGTAAGCGGCGAGCGCAAGCGCAAGCTCGCTCGTCGGAAACGGATACAGCTGTTCTATCCGGACGAGCGCAGTCTGCGTGTCGCCAGAAGCATCGCGCGCCGCCTGCAAGTCGTAGAAGAACTTGCCGCTGCACAGTACGACGCGCGTCACGTCTGCAGGCAACGCAGCACCACTGTCCTGCAGCACCGGAGCAAACGCACCGTCGATCAANTCGCCGAGCGGCGCATGCGAACGCGCATTGGCATGAAGCTGCCCCTTCGGCGACATCACGACAAGCGGCTTCGGCTCNNCGCTCAGCGCCTGTTCGCGCAGCATATGGAACCACTGCGACGACGTCGACGGCATCACGACCTTCATGTTTCCGCCTGCGCACAGTTGCAGGAAGCGGCTGAGATACGCACTGGAATGCTCGGGACCGACGCCTTCATGACCATGCGGCAGCAGCATTGTCAGACCGGACGGTTGATCCCACTTGTACTCGCCCGCGGCGATATATTGATCGATGATCACTTGCGCGCCGTTCACGAAGTCGCCGAACTGCGCTTCCCAGATAGCAAGGTGCGACGTGGACTGAACGCTGTAGCCGTACTCGAAACCCAGCACGGCCTCCTCGGTCAGCGGTGAATTGATGATGTCGAACTCGCCCTGATGCACGCCCAGATTTTGCAGCGGCACATGAGGCTCAGTTGCGCCGGAAGCCGCGCCCGAAATTGCGCCTTGCGAGTGCCACACTGCATGCCGATGCATGAAGGTGCCGCGGCCCACGTCCATGCCGGAGATGCGCACACTGTGCCCGTCGTCGAGAAGACTTGCATACGCGAGGTTTTCCGCGAAACACCAGTCGACCGTCGCGGTTTCCGCTTCCACGCTCCGCTGCCACTTCGCCGTGATGTCGCGCACGAAGTCATGTAGACGCAACCCTGGCGGCGTGCGAGTCAACGCTGCAGTCAGCGACTGCAAGCGGGCGAGCGACAACGGCCGCGTGCGCTTCGTGCGCCTGGCAGGTTTCGCGGGGTTCGCGGGTCCGGCACCGCTCGTCCGGTCGGCGCGTTGCTGCGACAACGTTTGCGGAGGCGGCGTCAGAAGGTCCTTCAATGCATCGGCGCGCAACATCTCGAGTGGTGTCTCCTCACCGATGGCCGCGTGATAAAGCTCGGTGACGGTCTGATGCGCCGAGATTGCCGCCTGCTGCGACGGTTGCGTCAGAGCAGGAATATCGTGTTCCGAATGACCGAGGCGCCGATATCCGATCAGATCGATGACGACGTCGGCTTCATACTCCATCCGGTACTGCAATGCGAGCTTCGCGGCGCGCAGGACCTCGTCGGGTCGGTCTGCGTTCACGCGGATCACGGGCGCGTCGATCATTCGCGCGACGTCCGTGCAATAGGAATGGCCTTCGGTGTCCATCCGGTTCGGCGTCGTGAAGCCGATCTGATTGTTCACGATGACGTGGACCGTGCCGCCCAACGCGTAACCGTCCTTACGCGTCATGTTCAACGTTTCCATCACGATGCCCTGGCCCGCGAACGCCGCGTCGCCATGCACGACCACCGGCAGGCATCCAAAGCCGCGATGTTCGTCCTGGTATGCACGCGCCATTCCGCTCACAACCGGATACACGCTTTGCAGATGCGACGGATTGTGCGCAAGGAAAATCGCAGTGTCGCCATGGGGCGTCTGTCTGACGGTGCTGCCGCCGAGGTGATAAGGCAGATCGCGCTGCGTGGCCGCGACATCGGAATTCGGATCGAGGCAATCGACGAGCTTCGCCGGATCGAAGCCCATCACGTTGACGAGCACATTGAGGCGCCCCCGATGCGGCATGCCCGCGAATACCTGCTGAACGCCTTGAGCGGCAGCCTNATCGACAATTGCTTCGAGAAGCGGCACGAGNCTTTCGCAACCTTCGAGTGAGAAGCGCTTTGCATGCTCGAAAACCGCCGCCACATGACGNTCCCACATTTCGGCGGNGANCAGGCGGCGCAACAGAGCGCGACGCTGCTCGCGGGCNGGCAACGGCGCAAGCTGTTCCGACTTGAGCATTGCGGATAAACGCGCNCGACGCTGCGGATCGCGAATGCCGGTCAGATCGAGGCCGATCGCGCCGCAATACACGCGCCTCAGTTGGCGCTCCAGTTCATGCACNGCCGCCGACGGCGGCAGCAGCGGGTTTTCTGCGCCAATCGGCTGCGCCGGGTCCAGCCCATGAAACACTGGGTCGAGCTCGGGCACGTCGGGCAAGGGCGTGAGGCGCAGCGGATCGAGCGACGCCTGACGATGACCGTGTTGACGGAACGCGTCGATGAAGCGCCGGACCTGCAACGTCCGCGCTACCGGCGACAGGTCGCCTGCCGGTTCGATAACCGCGCTGGCCGGCGAGCGTGAAAGAACAATCGATTCGGAAGAGACGTGTGACATGTTTTGATAGCGTGCGGAAGAAACCGTTAGTCGGATTTCGCTGTCCGCATTGCGATGCTCAGGGCGCAAGCCCTCCACGGCAACATGACAGTTGGCCGCGATCTTCGGCAGACAGCGAAACGGAAAGGAACGCGTTGCGGATGCAGGCTTGCAGAGCGCTCGGTCTTCTATTTGTTATCGAGCCGGTCCGTGCGACCGGCTCGTGTCTCCGTCCGTTGTCCGCCTCGACTTCTACTGCGCAGACATGCGCGCGTTGAGCCACGCGCCTGACGCGCCTGCTTCGCTCATGCCGTTCGTGCGAGGCGCGTGCAGTTCGTTCGCGGCGCGCCATTGCTTCGCCGTGTCGCCGTTCAGCTTGAACGTGCTGACCGTATCGGTGAGCTGTTGCGCCTGGTCCTGCAAGGCTTGCGCGGCAGCGGCGCTTTGCTCGACGAGCGCGGCGTTTTCCTGCGTCACCTTGTCCATNTGCGTGACCGCATGGTTGATCTGCTCGATGCCTTCGCTTTGTTCCTTGCTGGAGGAGCTGATCTCCGCNACGATCTCGTCACGTGGCGAATGCTCTTGACGACTTCGCTGATGATCTGCCCCGCGTCCTCGACCATCTTGCCGCCGGTACCCACCTGATTCACCGAGTCCGCGATCAGTTCCTTGATTTCCTTCGCCGCGACGGCGCTGCGTTGCGCAAGTCCGCGCACTTCGCTCGCGACCACCGCGAAACCGCGGCCGTGCTCGCCTGCACGCGCTGCTTCGACCGCAGCGTTGAGCGCAAGAATGTTCGTCTGGAATGCAATGCCGTCGATCACGCCGATGATCTCGACGATCCTGCGCGACGATTCGTTGATCGCGCTCATCGTGCTCACGACCTGATTCACCGCGTTGCCGCCCTTCACTGCGACGTCCGAAGCGCTCGACGCAAGCTGGTTCGCTTCACGGGCGTTGTCGGCGTTCTGCTTGACCGTCGACGTAAGTTGCTCCATGGCAGCCGCGGTTTCTTCGAGNGAACTCGCCTGATGCTCGGTGCGGCTCGACAGGTCCATGTTGCCGCTCGCCACTTCGCGCGTCGCCTGGCTGATCGTGTCCGTGCCCTGACGCACTTGCGCGACGATGCCGTGCANATTGCGNGTCATGCGTTCGAGCGCGGTCAACAGGCGCCCCACTTCGTCGGTCGTATCGACATGCAGGTGATGCGTGAGGTCGCCCGCCGCGACCGCTTCCGCGAGGCTGACCGCGCGNTTGATCGGCCGCGTGATGGTGCGCGTGATGAAGATGCCCGTTGCGATTGCGATCAGCGTCGCGACCAGTGCGAGCAGGATCATCTGGATTTTCGCGCGATGCGCTTCGGAAACCGCATCGGCCACGTCGTGCGCCATCCGCTCCGCCTGCACGTCGACCATTTTGTCGACAAGCAGGTAGTACGCGTCCTGAAGCCGCGCCATGTCGCCCTGATAGACGTCGCGCGCTTCCTGCTGCTGGTTCTTGCTCACCAGATCGAAGAAAGCTTTCACGCTCACCCCGTAGGCCGAGCGCGCGTCGAACTGCTGCTTGAACAACGCCTTCGTGTCATCGCTCGTCAGAAACTTTTCGAGCTGCCCGTAGGCTTGCGCATTGGCTTTGCGGATGGCCGCATAGTCGTCCATATACTGCTTGGCCTTGTCCGGCGAGGTAGTCAGCAGCAGATTGCTGAGAATGCCGTTCGCCTTGTAGCCGTTGCTCTTGATCTGATTGCTGAGCGCAATCAGCGTGTAGCGATGACTGACGATCTCGTCCATCTTCGTGTTCGTGGACTCGAGATGCTCGATACCCACGATAGCCGTGCCGACGAGCAGCGCGACCATCAGCGCGAAGGCGGAGCCGAGCCTAACCCCGATTTTCAAATTCGAAATCTTCATGTGTCTAATTCCTTGCCCTACCGCACGATAAAAGTTGTCGCGAAACAGCCGTTGCTTAAGCCTGAAAGGTGCGCCCTGTCTCAAGGCGGTTCATTTCGATGACGTTTGAACCGCCGGCGCGCGCCGACGCGGGCGCGTGTAATCCGCCCCTTCTCATTGCCGCCGCTTTCTTCAGACAATATGACGACACATTCTGGGAAACCTTGAGAGCTGGTTGCGCTAGAAAGTGAAAATTTCGCCAAACGTTTGCGTCGGCGCGGGAAAGGCCCCTGTTGGAGCGACAAGATGAGAAGGCGTAAATGCGGTCTGCGGAACGCGGGGGGACGGTTTTATGCGCCGGTCGGCTCTGACAACGCTCAAACGGCATAAGCGGGAACGCGCGTCATTTTGCCGCGAAACAGGGGACAGAGCCGGTGGGACAATTGGTGCATTACCCCTGACATTGGCTCAGACATGCTTACCTCTACCGCTGCACATTCCGCCCTCGCCGCCGACTCCGCTGCTTCGCCGGGCCCGGCCGTCAGTTCGCCGCCGCAGCAGCGCAGCCGCCGCGCCACGCCGCGGGCCGCTGGACGCACCGGCACCCGCAGCGCCGCGCGCTGCTCCAGCTGTGCGATGCGCCAGCTATGCATGCCACAAGGGTTGGCACCCGACGAGTTGTCCAAGCTCGAAACGCTGATCTGCTCCGCGCGGTCGGTGCATCGCGGGGACACGCTGTACCGCAGCGGCGACAGTTTCGACAACATCTATGCGGTGCGTTCGGGCTCGATGAAAACCGTCATGGCGCATCGGGACGGGCGCGAACAGGTCACCGGCTTGCGGCTTGCGGGCGAGGCGCTCGGCCTCGACGGCATCAGCGACGACCGGCACGCATGCAGCGCGCTGGCGCTCGAAGACAGCACGGTGTGCATCGTTCCCTACACGGCGCTGAAGTCACTGTGCCGCGAAATCGGCTCGATGCAGGAACGCCTGCACAAACTGTTGGGCGAGCAGATCGTGCGCGAAGCAGCCCAGATGATGGTGCTCGGCTCGCTTTCAGCCGACGAACGAGTCGCGGCCTTTTTGCTCGACGTGTCGGAGCGCAACGCTCAACGCGGTTATTCGTCGGCAGAGTTCAACCTGCGAATGACCCGCGAAGACATGGGCAGCTACCTCGGCATGACGCTCGAAACCGTGAGCCGCACCCTGTCAAGATTTCAAAAGCGCGGCCTGATCGACACGCAAGGCAAGCACATTCGCATCGTCGATCTGGACGGATTGCGCCAGGTTTAGGCTCGGCGCGAGGGCGCGGACCGCGCGGCCGCGTCGTTTGCCACGATTTTCCGGTGGAGTTCGTGCCTTGGCATGGCATCTGCAAGCGGGTACAGTCTTTGTTTAGTCCGTCCCCCCGCAAGGAGACCCGGCGAAATGAACCGCGACCCCGGTCCACATCATCCGCTCGTTCAACGTCTGAGCGACGCGCGTCAAGTTACCGACGCCCTCTTTTCCATCGTCAAGCCCGAGTTCCTGTACGAGAGACCGATCCGTGAACGGCACCGGATTGTGTTCTATATCGGGCACCTCGAAGCTTTCGATCGTAATCTGTTCGACAAGCGCCTGTTCGATCTGCCCGCGTTCGATGAGCAACTCGATCAGCTTTTCGCATTCGGTATCGACCCGGTAGACGGCGGTTTTCCGACCGATCAGCCTGGCGACTGGCCTTCGCTCGATACCGTGCGGCAATACGGTTTGAACGCCCGCCGACAGATCGACCGCGAACTGCAGGCGCTTACCGATTCCGCGCGAGTCGAGGCGTCCGGGCAATTGCTCAACGTGGCATCGAGCATCGATTGATGCACGCCGAGACGCTTGCCTACATGCTTCACCAATTGCCGATCGAGCAGAAGGTGACGGATTTGCGCGAGCCCGTCGTGCACGGTCCGGGGCGCGTGAACAGCCTGTCGCCGATGGTCAGCGTGCCGGCCGGTCCGGCTGTGATCGGCATGCCGCGCGACAGCGGCCGCTTCGGCTGGGACAACGAGTTCGGCGAATTGCACGTGGACGTGCCTGCGTTCGAGATCGACCGCTATATGGTCACGAACGCCGCGTTTTGCGAGTTCATCGAAGCCGGCGGTTATCGCGAGCGGAAATGGTGGACGGAAGAAGACTGGGCCTGGAAGGAAGCCGAGCGCATAGAGCATCCCGCGTGCTGGTCGCGACGCGAGGCGAGCGGCGAACGTGGCGAATGGATGCTGCGTACCATGTTCGACGAAGTACCGCTTCCACCCGACTGGCCGGCATACGTGAGCCACGCGGAAGCGAGCGCCTACGCGCGCTGGGCGGGGAAGGCGCTGCCGACAGAAGCGCAATGGCAGCGCGCGGCGCACGGTGCGCCGCATGCGGGCTCCGGCAACTTCGACTTTCGCAGTTGGGATCCGCGTCCGGTGACGCTTATCCGGACAATGTCAGCGCGTTCGGCGTTGAAGGCCAGTACGGCAACGGCTGGGAGTGGACTTCCACTTTGTTCGACGGATTGCCGGGGTTCGAACCGTTTCCGTTCTATCTGGGTTATTCGGCCAACTTCTTCGACGGCAAGCATTACGTGCTGAAGGGCGGATCGGCGCGCACCGCACAGTGCATGTTACGACCGACATTCCGAAACTGGTTTCAACCGCACTATCAGTATGTCTATGCGGGGTTTCGGTGCGTGAGGTGATTGGCAAATAAAGCATAAAGCGATTGGTTTGGGCTGACTGCAGCGGCCCCGTCGACAACTGCATCAGTTCCCAACACAGCGTGAGGAAGTGCCATGCGCCGCCCTTTTTCCGCAGTTGTGACGTGTCTCGCCGCAGCAGCGACGCTCCTCGTCGATCCGGCTGCATCGCTAGCCTGCACTCGCGTCGTCTATCTCGGTGACAACGACGACGTTATCACCGCCCGGTCGATGGACTGGAAGCTCGACGTCGCCACTAACCTCTACATCCTGCCGCGTGGCATTGCCCGCACCGGTGAATCCGGTCCGAACTCTCTTAAATGGACGGCAAAATACGGTAGCGTCGTGGCTACCGGTTATGACGTCTCCACCACCGACGGCATGAACGAAAAGGGGCTAGCCGCTCAACTGCTCTGGCTCGTCGAGTCGCAATATCCTCCCTTCGACAAAAACTCGAAACCGGGACTCACTATCGCCGCGTGGGCGCAGTACGTGCTGGACAATTTTGCGACCGTCTCGGAAGCCGTAGCTGCGCTTGAGAAAGAGCCGTTCACAATCGTCACCGACAACGTCCCCGGAGAACAGCGCCTCACCACACTGCACCTCGCCATGTCGGACGCGACTGGCGACAGCGCCATCGTCGAGTACATCGGCGGTAAGCAGATCATCCATCATGGTCGGCAGTATCAGGTGATGACCAACTCGCCGACCTTCGACGAGCAGCTTGCACTCAACGAATACTGGAAACAGATCGGAGGCACCGTCTGGCTGCCTGGCACCAATCGCTCTGCTGACCGGTTCGCGCGCGCCTCCTTCTACGTCAACGCCATCCCTAAGAGTGAAGACCCTGCCATTGCACTTGCCAGCGTTTTTAGCGTGATCCGTAACGCGTCGGTGCCGTTCGGGATCACCACCCCCGGCGAGCCCAATATATCGTCCACACGCTGGCGCACCGTCGCCGATCACAAGCGCATGCTTTACTTCTTCGAATCGGCCCTCACCCCGAGTACTTTCTGGGTCGATCTCAAGAAGGTCGACTTCTCCGCCGGCGCACCTGTCAAACGTCTCGACCTCGGCAAGGATCAGCGCAATACATTCGGCGGCGAAGTCTCCAAGGACTTTCAACGCGCACCCGCGTTTCCCTTCCTCGGCATCGACGCCAGCAAGTCCC
>Ga0058694_1000364_pt1 | contig 24339 bp, 19 predicted proteins | sample AgamicOrSfrz_FD_55041 | JGI IMG/M metagenome (GOLD analysis project Ga0058694, IMG submission 55041) | Agave microbial communities from Guanajuato, Mexico - Or.Sf.rz | ecosystem: Host-associated > Plants > Phyllosphere > Phylloplane/Leaf | place: Guanajuato, Mexico | collected 2012-05-30 | reverse complement strand
CAACTGTTTATTTTCAGAATTCTTCACCTGACAGGCCGGTGTGTTTGCCGTTGTGCCGTGTCAGTGGAGGCGCATTATAGGGAGTTAATTCCCGCTGACAACCCCTAATTTCAAAAAACTTTTCAACCGTCTCTTTTTTGCGCAAAACTGCTCTAAAGCGCCAGTTTTTCGAGCTTTTTGAACCCATAGCGCTGCAAAACGGGCAATAGTTGCGCAGTCTCTGGAGTTAATGCCATGCAATAAGCAATATTCTCATCGGAAGATTTCGCATCCGGCGCTTCATGTTCAAGCAGCCAGGCAGTACGTCGCGCAATTGCCGCGCCTGAATCGATCAACCGCGTCCCTTCTGGCAACACTTGCAGCAACTCGTCTTGCAGTAAAGGAAAGTGCGTACATCCCAGTACCACCGTATCCGGCGGCTCTTTCATGCGCAGCCATGGGCGAAGGATATGTCGCAGCTCATCCAGCGAGACCGTTTCCCCATGCAGTTTCGCTTCCGCCAATACAACCAGCTCCGCCGAACCCAACATCTCAATCCGGCACTCATTCGCGAAACGTGAAATCAGTTCGTGTGTATAAGGACGCTTCACCGTACCCCGCGTTGCCAGCAGCCCTACCACACCGTTTGCCGTTAGACGCGCGGCGGGTTTGATGGCAGGCACGACGCCGACGACAGGGAAAGAGAACTTATCCCGCAGTGCGGGCAAAGAGACGGTGCTCGCCGTATTACAGGCAATAACGGCCAGCGCGAGGGGGTACTGGGTCTGGACGGCGGTAACGATTTCGACAACACGCTCAACGATAAACGCTTCGCTTTTCTCACCATAGGGGAAAGCGACATTGTCAAACGCGTAGATGTAATGCAGATCCGGCAGGAGATGCCGGATCTCATCATAAACGGATAACCCACCGACGCCGGAGTCAAATACCAGCACGGTGGGACGTGCATCAGAAGGTGTAGCTGCCAGACAAGGTGTATTCCCGTCCTGCAGTTTGGTAGCCATATGCTGTCTCGTACTCTTTATCGAACAGGTTGGCGATTTTACCACGAACTGTTAAATGAGAGGTCACAGGATATGAGGCAGAAAAATCAACCGTACTATAACTTGGCAAAATACGTTGCTCAGGATTATAGGTTGAAGTGCGGTTGTCATAACGCTTACCGAAGTACTCCCAGGCCAGATCCATATCGACATTCAATACGGACCAGTCAAGCTGGTACTTCGCCTGACGCTTCGCACGGCGCGGCAGCACTTCATTGGTTTCATCATCACGCGGGTCAATATATTGCAGCGTCACGCGATGCGAAAAGATGCCGGTATCCACGCTGCCCGTCCACTCAACGCCTTTAATGGTGGCAGAGTTAATGTTGTAGTAAGCCGTATCGCTGTAGGTGATCAGATTTTCAATCTCATAGCGATAGGCAGACAAACGCCAGTCCAGCGGACCGGTTAAGCCTTCAATACCCGCTTCCCACTGTTTTGACTCTTCCGGCTTCAGGTTCGGGTTGGAAGCAATACCAAAACGCTTCGCACCAAACTGCTGGCCTAAAGACGGTGCCAGGAAGCCGGTGCCGTAAGAAACGGTCAGACGGTAATTCTCAACGAACTCCCAGCCAGCAGCGGTCTGCCAGGTGCCATGCCAGCCGAACTCATCATCTTTATCTTCACGGCCTGATGCTTCCAGCGTGACATCGCCAAACTGCTGCATCCCGTTCAGATATAAGCCTGTATTCTCACGTTCATAAGCATCGCGCGTCGTTTTATTCGATGAAACCAGGCGCTCTTGTTTCCAGTCTACCCCCGCGCCAACAGAACCTTTGCCGACGTTAACGTTGTTGCCCCACTGAATGTATCGTTGCTCCATATCATCCAGTGTGGTGCCATCGTTATAGCGGCCATAAATGCTGCTGTAGTTGTAGTCTTTGCTTTTTTGGTAGCTGGCCAGCAGTTGGGACGAATAGATCCCCTGGGCGAAATTCAGCCCGGTATCCCAACCCTGCACAAACAGCTGGCGCTCATCAGCGCTGTAATCTGCGGAAAACGGTGCGCTGCCGAGGTCATAATCCACGTTGTTGCTAAAGTTGTAGCCGCGAAAGAAGCCGTCGAAGTTGTCGTTGAATTTGTGCTGCAGGCTGCCCCAGAACGTTTTATTGCGGTAACCATCACGATCTTCGTCATGATCCCAGGTTGAGCCGGGCTGCACGTTAAAACCGCGCGTGCTGGTATAAGAACCCGCCGCCGTCGCCACGGTGTCACCGAAGCGCTGACGCAACGTACCGTCATACGTCTGATAGCCCTTCGAGCCAACGCCGGCATTGATTTGCGATTTCTCATTGCCCGTCATGGTAATGACGTTAACCACCCCGCCAATCGCTCCGGAGCCATACACGGCAGAGCGCGGCCCGCGAATATATTCCACGCGTTGCACTAAAGAGAGTGGGATTTGATTCAGCTCGGGATCGTTGGAAATCCCGGAGCGCGCGACCGGTACGCCATCAATTAGCAGCAGCAGGTGTTTCGCTTCTGTACCGCGCACATAAACCGAGGCGGTTTGACCTAACCCGCCGTTTTGCGCGATATCAACCCCAGGCAGGCGACGCAGCACATCAACCAGTGAGCGCGACTGCCAGCGATCGATGTCCTCACGCGTTACCACTTCTGTCGGTGCAAGCACCGTCTTAGCCGGTTGTTGAAAACGATTTGCTGTCACCACCAAATTGTCTGAGCTGCTATCTTGCGCCCAGCCGGAAAAAGCTGTGACGGAGAGCGCCGTCAGCAGCGAAGCTTTTTTAATCATTGTGAAAGCATCCACAAAAGAGTAAGGATGCCGCAGGTTCCATCAATAGCACGCGATGATGTCAACCAGATGCGACGTATACCGGCAGGTCTTCGGGCTTGGAGGTACATCAAGAAAGCGACTTCCCACCCAACAGGCAGTGTCTGCTCTCTCACCTTGATCCTTACCGCTGCGCGTCAGCCCCAGATTCTCACTGGATTCCCTTTTAACTCACAGGACCGGAACAGGGATGCTACATTCTGTAACATATGGATGTCCAGACTGCTAACTGACTATTTAGCTCATATCCGGGGCTGGACATCGTCTGAGCAATGCCTACAATCCCCGCGTTATTCTTAATCACTCAGGAAGCATGATGACCCCCGAACACCTGCCGACAGAACAGTACGAAGCCCAGCTGGCCGAAAAAGTGGTGCATCTGCAATCAATGATGACGCCTTTTTCCGCGCCGCTTCCGGAGGTGTTCCGCTCACCGGTCAGCCATTACCGTATGCGCGCCGAATTCCGCATCTGGCATGACGGCGACGATCTCTACCACATCATTTTCGATCAGCAGACCAAGTCTCGTATCCGGGTGGATAGCTTCCCGGCGGCAAGCGAGCTGATTAACCAATTAATGTCGGTAATGGTCGAGGCGGTACGCGGCAATAAAACACTGCGTCATAAGCTGTTCCAGATTGACTACCTGAGCACCATGAGCAACCAGGCGATTGTCACCCTGCTCTACCACAAAAAGCTGGATGACGAATGGCAGGCAGAAGCTGCGCACTTGCGTGACGCGCTGCGCGCGCAGAATCTGAATGTGCAGTTAATTGGTCGCGCGACTAAAACCAAAATCGAGCTGGATCAGGACTTTGTTGACGAGCGTCTGCCGGTCGGTGGCAGAGAGATGATCTACCGCCAGGTCGAGAACAGCTTTACTCAGCCTAACGCGGCCATGAACATTCAGATGCTGGAATGGGCGCTGGATGTTACGCGTCATTCAACAGGCGATCTGCTGGAGTTGTATTGCGGCAACGGCAATTTCTCGCTGGCGCTGGCGCGCAATTTCGATCGTGTGCTGGCCACCGAAATCGCCAAACCGTCCGTGGCGGCAGCGCAATACAATATCGCGGCTAACCACATCGATAACGTGCAGATTATCCGCATGTCCGCCGAAGAATTTACGCAGGCGATGAATGGCGTGCGCGCTTTTAACCGTTTGCAGGGTATCGATCTTGCGAGCTATCAGTGCGAAACGATTTTCGTCGATCCGCCGCGCAGCGGGCTGGATGCGGAAACCGAGAAAATGGTGCAGGCCTATCCGCGAATTCTGTATATCTCCTGCAACCCGGAAACGCTGTGTAAAAATCTGGAAACATTGAGCCAGACACACGATATTTCACGTCTGGCGCTGTTCGATCAATTCCCGTATACGCACCACATGGAGTGCGGCGTACTGCTGACGCGTAAAAGCGAATAACGCTATATAAAATACGTCAACTCCTTTGATGGCTGGCCTGTGAATCAAGCCAGCCAAATAATAGTGGTGAGAGGGAAATGACTGCTGCGCGTAACTATTTATTTATCAGAATAATGACCATTGCGGAACGTGATCGCGCTAACATTATTTTATAATAGTTTGTGAATGTTCTGATACGGTATTTATATCGTCAGGCATATTAATCCTGATATTAAAGATCAGCCCCGCATGAAACAGGGCTGAGAAGTAATGCATTTTACTGGTTATTTATCGGCAATAAAGTGGTCATCATCGCCCACCGGAATATAAACGCGAACCCACTCTTTACCGTCGACAATATCCCAGCTATGACCTTCGCCCGCCGTGTCTGCCGCAAGCAGAACGGTGCCGGGTTCAATGATGAAGGTTGAGCCATCGCTAACCCTGAACTTCAACTTACCTTTCATTGTCACCACGTATTGCTTCTTCGGTGCCGGATGTACCCCTTTCTGCCACTCTTCAAACGTATTGCTGAAGTAGAGATTTTGCGAAGAGAGCTTCGCCAGCGAGGGAACAGAACCTTTAATAAACGCTGAGTGGTTATCTTGCGTATTAATGAGCTTTACGGCCGGAATACGGTGTTCACTCCCATTCGTTTTTGTTGTATCCGCGGATGCGGCGACCGAAATAACTAAACCGGCCGTGGCTAACAGAAGTTGTGTTATTTTTTTCATCAGGATGTCCAGAGTTAATTTTAACCTGCCGCCTGAATCAAACGATCGTCAGGCAACCGAATAAAATGCCGAATCAGTACATCAGATGAAATGCGTTTTATTGTAGATTTTTTTAATTAATAAATTATTGATGAATTCTGCCGGGGCTTTATTTCGCAAGCGCAGAACAAACGGATTTATAATTTCCGACGCTTAATTAATTGGGGATGAAAATCCCCTCTCGCAGGGAGAGGGGATAATGCTTATTCAGAGGCTTCGTGTTTGCGACCGCGCAGACGAAAACCAATCCAGAAAACCAGTATTACCGATAAAACGGCGGGCAGGAAGTTAGAACCGATATCCGGATACTCGGCGCGGACCACCGTACTGTAAATCAGCACACCGAGGATAAAACAGGCGGCGGCAAGGCCTGGCAGACCCACCGGCATCGTGCGATTTTGGTAGCGCTGATGCAGACAATACACCGTCAGCACCAGCGAAATAATCGGGAATATTGAAAACGGTACAATAGAGCTGAACACGGCGGAGAACGTACCGTTAATCGATAAGCCAGCAATGAGCGCCAGCAGCAACGTACCTTTATCTTGACCAGACTGTTTCATTACTCATCCTTCACTCGTCGGTTGATGCGCCAGTTTTTCCTGTTCACGGCGATACCAGTAGTACGCGCCTTTTGAAATCATGCGCAATTGTAGTACCAGTCGCTCTTCTAATTGCCTGCGTTGTTCCGCCCCTACATCCAGCGCTTCTGCACCGGCGTTGAAGACAATCGTCACCATCGCTTCGGCTTGCGCTTCAGTGAACGCTCGCGGCATATGGTTTTCGAGTTCAAGGTAGTCGGCAAGTTCCGCAATAAAATGTTGGATCTCACGCGCTACCGCCGCACGAAAGGCTGCGGACGTTCCGGAGCGTTCTCGCAACAGGAGCTGAAAAGCGTTGGGATTATTGCCGATAAATTCCATAAATGTGGAAACTGACGTGCGGATCACGCTACCGCCTTTCGCAATACGCTGACGCGCCTGGCGCATCAACTGGCGCAGCATTAACCCACTTTCGTCCACCATGGTCAGACCGAGTTCATCCACATCCCGGAAATGACGATAAAAAGACGTTGGCGCAATGCCTGCCTCACGGGCAACTTCCCGCAGGCTCAGGCTGGCGAAGCTGCGCTCCGCGCTGAGTTGGCTAAATGCGGCTTCGATCAGCGAACGCCGCGTTCTCTCTTTTTGTTGCGCTCTTACACCCATCACGATGTTTGAATCCTTCCAGGGGCCCGCTGGCACTATACCAGAGAATAAATACGATCCGATTGTACTGGATTGTGACGGATTGTTTACGCGCAGTTTCTTCTTTTTCGTGGCAAAAGAGCACAACGATAATTGGGTTACCGCCGCTTTGATGTTAGTATTATGTTGCTTTTATGTATAAGAACAGGTAAGCCTTACCATGCCACATTCCTACGATTATGATGCAATAGTAATAGGCTCCGGCCCCGGCGGCGAAGGTGCAGCTATGGGCCTGGTTAAACAAGGAGCACGGGTCGCGGTTATTGAGCGTTACCACAATGTCGGCGGCGGCTGTACGCATTGGGGTACCATCCCCTCAAAAGCGTTGCGCCACGCCGTTAGCCGAATTATCGAATTCAACCAAAACCCGCTCTACAGTGACCACACCCGCCTTCTCCGCTCCTCTTTCGCCGATATCCTGAACCATGCTGAAAGCGTGATTAATCAGCAAACGCGCATGCGTCAGGGCTTTTATGAGCGAAACCGCTGCGAAATTTTAGAAGGCAACGCCCACTTTATTGATGACCACACACTGGCGCTGGAGTGTCATGACGGCACGGTCGAAACCATCACCGCCGAAAAGTTCGTTATCGCCTGCGGTTCACGCCCCTACCGTCCGGCCGATGTCGATTTCGCCCATCCGCGCGTTTACGACAGCGACTCGATTCTTGATATGCACCACGAACCCCGCCATGTAATCATCTACGGCGCGGGGGTGATCGGCTGCGAATATGCATCGATCTTCCGTGGTATGAACGTCAAAGTCGATCTGATCAACACCCGCGATCGCCTGCTGGCGTTCCTTGATCAGGAAATGTCGGACTCACTCTCTTATCACTTCTGGAATAGCGGCGTCGTTATCCGCCATAACGAAGAGTACGAGCGCATTGAGCCGCTGGATGACGGGGTGATTATGCACCTGAAATCCGGCAAAAAACTGAAAGCCGACTGCCTGCTCTATGCCAACGGCCGTACCGGCAACACCGATAGCCTGCAACTGGCGAATATTGGCCTTGAAGCGGACGGACGCGGTCAGTTGAAAGTAAACAGCATGTACCAGACCGCACTGCCACACGTCTATGCGGTAGGCGATGTGATTGGTTACCCAAGCCTGGCATCAGCGGCTTATGACCAGGGGCGCATTGCCGCGCAGGCGATGGTCAAAGGCGAAGCCACCGCGCATCTGATTGAAGATATTCCGACCGGGATTTACACCATTCCGGAGATCAGTTCCGTGGGCAAAACCGAGCAGCAGCTCACTGCCATGAAAGTGCCGTATGAAGTGGGTCGCGCGCAGTTTAAACACCTGGCGCGGGCGCAGATTGTCGGCATGAATGTCGGTACGCTGAAAATCCTGTTCCACCGCGAAACGAAAGAGATTTTGGGAATTCACTGCTTTGGCGAGCGCGCGGCCGAAATTATTCATATCGGCCAGGCGATTATGGAGCAGAAAGGTGGCGGTAACACCATTGAGTACTTCGTTAACACCACCTTTAACTACCCGACAATGGCGGAAGCCTACCGGGTAGCGGCGCTAAATGGCTTAAACCGCCTGTTTTAACGCCGTGTCGAAATGGCCATCCATCGCACCACGGATGGCCTCTGCCAGCTGCTCATAGCGGCTGCGCAGCGGCGAACCTGGGCGATAAACCAGCCCAACCGTGCGTTTCGGTTCTGGTTTGATGCACGGCAGATACACCACGCCATCGCGTTTGCGCTCGCGCGGAACGGAAAGCGCAGGCAGCAACGTGATACCACTCCCGGCGGCGACCATATTGCGCAGCGTTTCCAGGCTGGTTGCGCGAAAATGCGTATCTTCGTCCGCACCCGCTTCGAAACAGAAGCCCATCGCCTGGTCGCGCAAGCAGTGCCCGTCTTCCAGCATCAGCAGCTTTTCGCCCGCCAGGTCAGCCATCGGCACACATTCGCGGTTCGCCCACGGATGATCTTCATAAATCGCCAGCATCATCGGCTCATCGTACAGCGGCACCTCAATAAAGGCTTCGCTCTCTTTCACCAGCGCGAGGATCGCGCAGTCGAGCTTGCCGCTGTCCAGCTGCGCTAAAAGCTGATGCGTCTGCGCTTCATGCAGATACATTTCCAGTTTCGGGAAAGTCTGGTGCAACAGCGGAATGATGTGCGGCAACAGGTAAGGTCCAACGGTTGGGATCAGGCCAATATGCAGCGGGCCGGACATCGTTTCCCCCTGCTGGCTTGCCATTTCCTTCAGCACTTTGACCTCGCGCAGCACGGTGCGCGCCTGATCCACCAGCAACAAACCCGCCTGGGTGAACAGCACTTTGCGGCTGGTACGCTCCAGCAGCATTACGCCAAGTTCATCTTCCAGTTTACGGATCTGCCCGCTCAGCGTGGGCTGGCTGACGTGGCAAGAATCGGCTGCACGGCGAAAATGGCGGTGTTCGGCTAACGCCACCAGGTACTCAAGATCACGAATATTCATTATTCATCCTCCGTCGCCACGATAGTTCGTGGCGATAGATAGCATAGCAACGAACGATTATCCCTATCAAGCATTCTGTTCAATAATTAGCACCAGAAACGAAGCGGCACCTCAGCTTGACCCGTGATGAGGCAACTACCCTCTGTTTCTCTCTGAACAACTAAAGCCAACGTGAACGTTTTGCGGACCTGAGAGTCCGCTTTTTTTTGTATAAAAAAGCCCGGCGTAACGCCAGGCTCCTGTTTGCAAACCGCGCCCCACTTACACCAACCGCGCCTTCGCATCCACAATCGCCTGCGCAACCTGAACCGGTGACACGCCGCCTTTCGCCGCACGTTTATCAAGGCAGGATTGCAGTGACAGAATGGGATAAACATCGTCGCCAATCACATCGCTGAATTTTTGCAGATCGGCAAGCGGCAGATCTTCCAGCGGTTTGCCCTGGCGAATCGCTTCTACCACCGCTTCACCAACAATGTGGTGTGCTTCGCGAAACGGTACGCCTTTCGCGACAAGGTAATCCGCCAGTTCGGTGGCATTGGCGTAACCCTGCTGCGCCGCTTCCTGGCAACGCGGGCGTTTCACCTGAATGCCGTCCAGCACCAGCGCCGCCATGTGCAGACAGTCAAGCCAGGTGTCGAGCGCGTCGAACAGCCCTTCTTTGTCTTCCTGCATATCTTTGTTGTACGCCAGCGGCAGACCTTTAAGCGTCATCATCATGCCAGTAAGCGCACCCTGTACACGGCCGCACTTACCACGGATCAGCTCCAGCGCATCCGGGTTTTTCTTTTGCGGCATCAGTGAAGAACCAGAGGTTACGCGGTCAGAAAGCTCAACAAACGCCGCTTCGCCGGAGTTAAAGAAAATCAGGTCTTCGGCAAAGCGCGACAGATGCACCATGCCGATTGAAGCGTCAGAGAGCAGTTCCAGCACGTGGTCGCGGTCGGACACACTGTCCAGGCTGTTGCGGGTTGCCGAGGCAAAACCCAGCCAGCCAGCTAACTGCTCACGGTCGATTTCATAAGCCGTTCCCGCCAGCGCGCCGCTGCCCAGCGGGCTGACATCCAGGCGTTTTAGCGTATCCTGCAAGCGGCTTTCATCACGCGCCAGCATCTCAACATAGGCCAGCGACCAGTGCGCGAACGTCACTGGCTGCGCACGTTGCAGGTGCGTATAACCAGGCATGACTGCGTCCTGGTTATTTTCCGCCGTCACCACCAGCGCGCTCTGCAACTGGCGATTCGCCAGCAGCAATTCACTGATGGTGTCTTTACACCACAGTTTCAGATCGGTCGCGACCTGGTCATTACGGCTGCGCCCGGTGTGCAGTTTTTTGCCCAGTTGACCCACTTTGTCGATCAACTTGCCTTCCACCCAGCTGTGAATATCTTCCGCGTCGCTTTGCAGGATCTGCTGCGGATTAGCACGCACCTCTTCCAGCAAATTGTTCAACGCTTCTTCCAGTTGCTGCTGCTCAGCCGCTGTCAGCACGCCAACAGTCACCAGCGCTTTAGACCAGGCCACAGAGCCAACGATATCCTGCTCCGCCAGGCGATAGTCAAAGCGCAAAGAGTCGTTGAACTGTTTGAACCGTTGATCCGCTGCCTGAGTAAAACGCCCGCCCCAAAGTGCCATAGTTTGCTTCCTTCTCTTTATCCGCTTTGCCGGACGGCGCTGCGCCTGCCCGGCCTACATATATTATTGTGTCATTACGCCAGAATACGGGTGCCAATTGGCGTACCGTTAAACAGCGCGGGTAGCTGCTCGGCATGACGCCAGGAGGCGATATCCACCGGGCGACCCAGCGTACGCGCCGCGTCCAGTGCCGCATTCACTTTTACGATCATGCCATCGGTAATGATGCCCTGGGCAATCAGTTGCTCCGCTTTCGCCGCCGTCATCTCGGCAATACGCTGGCCTTTACCGTCCAGAATACCGCTTACATCAGACAGCAGGATCAGATCAGCACCCAACGTTGCAGCCAGCGCGGTTGCCGCCTGGTCGGCGTTGACATTCATCAGCTCACCTTCATCGGTGACGCCAATAGAGCTGATCACCGGCAAGAAGCCGCCATCAAGCAGCGCATTAATCAGTTTCGGTGAACCCGGTTGCGCCAGGCCCACATGCCCCAGCTCTTCATCCAGTTGTGTCACTTTCACGCTGTCGCCATCGCCGAGGAACAGGCCGACAGAGGCGATATGGTGTTTCTTCGCCCATGCCAGCAGGGTTTTGTTGGCAGTACCGGCCAGCGCACCGGTGATGATGTCAATCTGATCCGCCGGAGTCACGCGCAGTCCATTTTTCTTCTTCACCGGCAGATTAAGCTGTTTCATCAGCTCATCCACCACGCAGCCGCCGCCGTGGACAATCACTAACGGGCGCTGATGAGATTCACGATAGTGCACCAGTGCCGTAAACAAACGCTCCAGCGCTTCCTCGCTATCCAGCAGTACGCCACCGAGCTTAATAATTAATGGGTTCATCATCACGCCTGTTCAATTAAATAAGTGACTGAGTTTCAGCATAGCCAAAACGAATATTCGCGCACTGTACTGCCTGCGCCGCCGCGCCTTTCAGCAGGTTATCTTCCGTAGCGACAACAATCAGGTGCTCATCCTGTACCGCAAAACCGATATCGCAGAACGGCAGGCCAACCACGTTTTTCAACGCCGGAACGCCTTTGTCATACAGACGCACCAGCGGTTTATCGCCATACGCTTGTTTGAACACATCCGCTATCTGCGCGTGGGTCACGCCCGGTTGCAAACGGCAGGTAATGGTTTCGAGGATCCCACGCGGGAAGCTCGCCAGGTGCGGGGTGAAAATCACACTCGCGCCAAGATGAGTGGCGATTTCCGGATGGTGGCGATGGTTGAAAACGCCGTAAGGTTGCAGGCTCACTTCGCAGAAACTATTAGAAAGCGCCGCTTTGCGCCCCGCGCCGCTTACGCCGCTGGTTGCGTTGATGACCGGCCACTGGTTCAGATCCAGCAGCCCGGCGTCGATCAGCGGTTTTAACGACAACTGCGCCGCCGTCGGGTAGCAACCCGGCACGGCAATTAATTGCGCTTCTTTCAGTTTGTTGTGGTTCCACTCCGCCAGCCCGTACACCGCCTGTGCCAGCAGATCGGCGTGCTGATGAGTGAAACCGTAGAATTTTTCATAAAACGCGGGATCGTTAACGCGGAACGCGCCAGAGAGATCGAATACCACACATCCCGCCGCCAGGCAGGTTGGTGCCAGATCGTGGCTCACTTCATGGGCGGTGGCGAGGAAGACAACATCCACGCCCTCCAGGAAATCGCCAATATCGGACATCGGCTGTAACGGGAGATCAACAATGCCTTTCAACTGCGGATGTAAATCAGAGATACATTTTCCTGCATCATTACTTTGCGCAGAAACCGTCAAAGCGGTTATGTTCATATGAGGATGGCGATTTACATAGGTCACTAGCTCTGCACCAGCATAACCGCTGGCACCCACAATTAATGTGTTCAACATTGGGGCGGTTTACCTTCTTACGTCATGTGTGCCAGGGAAAGACTCGGCATCAATCCCGCGTCGCTGAGCAACGTCGCCGCATGGGTTCCTTTACGCTCAACATTAATGTATTTTTATTCACATTTAGTGCATGAATATTGATACTATCACGAACTCAGGTATGTCAACAATGAAAATGAATTTGCCACCATTTATCGAGATCTACCGCGCCCTGATAGCCACGCCGTCGATCAGCGCGACGGAAGAAGCGCTGGATCAGAGTAATGCGTCTTTAATCAATTTGCTGGCAGGATGGTTTGGCGACCTCGGTTTCACGGTTGAAGTGCAGCCGGTTCCCGGCACCCGCAATAAATTCAACATGCTCGCCAGTGCCGGAACCGGTGCGGGCGGCCTGTTGCTGACCGGCCACACCGACACGGTGCCGTTTGATGACGGGCGCTGGACGCGCGACCCGTTCACGCTGACCGAGCATGACAACAAGCTCTACGGTCTGGGCACTGCCGACATGAAAGGCTTTTTCGCCTTTATTCTTGATGCGCTGCGTGACGTCGATGTGACAAAACTGAGCAAGCCGCTGTATGTGCTCGCCACCGCCGATGAAGAGACCAGCATGGCCGGTGCGCGCTATTTCTCCGAGAACACGCAACTGCGCCCGGACTGCGCCATCATCGGCGAACCGACCTCTTTGCAGCCGGTGCGTGCGCATAAAGGCCATATCTCCAATGCGATTCGCATTCTTGGTCAATCCGGCCACTCCAGCGATCCGGCGCGCGGCGTCAACGCCATCGAACTGATGCACGATGCCATTGGTCATATTCTGCAACTGCGCGACAGCCTGAAAGAACGTTATCACTATGACGCGTTCACCGTGCCGTACCCAACATTGAACCTTGGGCATATTCACGGTGGTGATGCGGCAAACCGTATCTGCGCCTGTTGCGAACTGCATATGGATATTCGCCCGCTGCCGGGCATGACGCTTAACGATCTCAATGGGCTGTTAAACGATGCGCTGGAGCCGGTAAGTTCTCGCTGGCCGGGTCGTTTGACCATTTCCGAGCTGCATCCGCCGATTCCGGGATACGAATGCCCGCCGGATCATCAACTGGTAGAAGTGGTAGAAAAACTGCTCGGCGTCGAAACCGAAGTGGTGAACTACTGCACCGAAGCGCCCTTTATTCAGACGCTTTGCCCGACGCTGGTGCTGGGGCCTGGGTCTATCAACCAGGCACACCAGCCGGATGAATATCTGGAAACCCGCTTTATTAAACCAACGCGTGAACTCATCACCCAGGTTGTTCATCATTTCTGCTGGCACTGACGTGTTTTTCGTTTTTTTACCCCCTCGAATGAGGGGGTTTTTATGTGCGAAAAAGCGTGACAATTGTCACGATCCCATAAGCAATACTTATTGAACACGATGCGAATTAAATTTCGTAAATTGCCGACATTTATTCGTTTGCTGAAGCGATTTCGCAACAATTGACGCGGTGGGTTTTACGTGGCTTTATAAAAGACGGTGTCTTATATCTGCTCAACGACAGGTATAACAAAATAAAATGAGATGGGGTGTCTGGGGTAACATGAACGAACAATATTCCGCTTTGCGTAGTAATGTCAGTATGCTCGGCAAACTGCTGGGAGATACCATCAAGGATGCTCTCGGCGAGAACATTCTCGACCGGGTAGAAACAATCCGTAAGCTGTCCAAATCTTCTCGCGCCGGGAATGAAGCCAGCCGTCAGGAACTGCTCACCACCTTGCAGAATCTGTCCAATGACGAGCTGCTGCCGGTAGCACGCGCGTTTAGCCAGTTCCTGAACCTTGCTAACACCGCTGAGCAATACCATAGCATTTCAGCGAAAGGCGAAGCGGCCAGCAACCCGGAAGTGATTGCCCAGACCATCAGAAAACTGAAAGACCAACCCAATCTCAACGAAGCCACGATTATCAAAGCGATTGAATCACTGTCGCTGGAGCTGGTGCTGACTGCGCACCCAACCGAAATCACTCGCCGTACGCTGATCCACAAAATGGTGGAAGTGAACAACTGCTTAAAGCAGCTGGATAACAGCGATATCGCCGATTATGAACGCCACCAGCTGATGCGCCGCCTGCGCCAGTTGATTGCCCAGTCCTGGCATACCGATGAAATCCGCAGAAACCGCCCAAGCCCGGTAGACGAAGCCAAATGGGGCTTTGCGGTGGTGGAAAACAGCCTGTGGGAAGGCGTACCAAACTATCTGCGCGAGCTGAACGAACAGCTGGAAGAGAACCTCAATTACAAACTGCCGGTGGATTTTGTTCCGGTGCGTTTTACCTCGTGGATGGGCGGCGATCGTGACGGCAACCCGAACGTTACCGCCGATATCACCCGCCATGTCCTGCTGCTTAGCCGCTGGAAAGCAACCGATCTGTTCCTGAAAGATGTTCAGTTGCTGATTTCCGAGCTGTCGATGGTGGAGTGTACCGACGAGCTGCGCGAACTGGCGGGCGCAGAAGGCGCGCGCGAACCGTATCGCTACCTGATGAAGAAGCTGCGGGGCGATCTGATGGCCACCCAGGCCTGGCTGGAAGCGCGCCTGAAAGGCCAGAAATTACCGAAACCAGCCGGGCTGCTGACGCAAAACGAACAACTGTGGGAACCGCTCTACGCCTGTTATAAATCGTTGCAGGCCTGTGGTATGGGCATTATCGCCAACGGTGAACTGCTCGATACATTACGCCGCGTGAAGAGTTTCGGCGTGCCGCTGGTGCGTATCGACATTCGCCAGGAGAGCACCCGTCATACGGAAGCGCTGGGCGAATTAACGCGCTATTTGGGCATTGGCGACTACGAAAGCTGGTCGGAAGCGGATAAACAGGCATTCCTGATCCGTGAACTGAACTCTAAACGTCCGCTGCTGCCGCGGCAGTGGGAGCCAAGCGAAGAGACCCGCGAAGTGCTGGACACCTGCCGGGTGATCGCCGAAGCGCCGCGCGGATCTATCGCCGCATATGTGATCTCAATGGCGAAGACACCTTCAGACGTGCTGGCAGTTCATCTGCTGCTGAAAGAAGCCGGTATCGGTTTCGCGCTGCCGGTCGCGCCGCTGTTTGAAACCCTTGATGACCTGAATAACGCCGACGACGTGATGACCCAGCTGCTGAATATCGACTGGTATCGCGGCTTTATCCAGGGCAAACAGATGGTGATGATTGGCTACTCCGACTCGGCTAAAGACGCGGGCGTGATGGCAGCCTCTTGGGCGCAATATCAGGCGCAGGATGCGTTAATCAAAACCTGCGAGAAAGCCGGTATTGAGCTGACACTGTTCCACGGTCGCGGCGGCTCTATTGGCCGTGGCGGCGCACCGGCTCACGCCGCGCTGCTCTCGCAACCGCCAGGCAGCCTGAAAGGCGGCTTACGCGTTACCGAACAGGGCGAAATGATCCGCTTCAAATACGGTCTGCCGGAAGTCACCATCAGCAGTTTGTCGCTCTATACCAGCGCCATCATGGAAGCCAACCTGCTGCCGCCGCCGGAGCCGAAAACCGAATGGCGCCATATTATGGATGAGCTGTCGGATATCTCCTGCGATATGTACCGTGGCTATGTGCGTGAAAACAAAGATTTCGTACCGTACTTCCGTTCCGCTACGCCGGAGCAGGAACTGGGCAAACTGCCGCTGGGCTCTCGTCCGGCGAAACGTCGCCCGACCGGTGGTGTTGAATCGCTGCGCGCAATCCCGTGGATCTTCGCCTGGACGCAAAACCGCCTGATGCTGCCAGCCTGGCTGGGCGCGGGTGCGGCATTGCAGAAAGTGGTGGAAGACGGCAAACAGAGCGAGCTGGAAGCCATGTGCCGCGACTGGCCGTTCTTCTCCACCCGTCTTGGCATGCTGGAAATGGTGTTCTCGAAAGCCGACCTGTGGCTGGCAGAATATTACGATCAGCGGCTGGTGAAACCCGAACTGTGGGCGCTGGGTAGCGAACTGCGCAAACTGCTGGAAGCGGATATCAACGTGGTGCTGGCAATCGCCAACGATTCGCACTTAATGGCCGATCTGCCGTGGATCGCCGAATCTATCCAGCTGCGTAATATCTATACCGACCCGCTGAACGTGTTGCAGGCCGAGCTGCTGCACCGCTCACGCCTTGCGGAAGAGGAAGGCAAAGAGCCGGATCATCGCGTTGAGCAAGCGCTGATGGTCACGATTGCCGGGGTGGCGGCGGGTATGCGTAATACCGGCTAATTTCGCTGTTATCGCAAAAGGCCACACAGGTTGTGGCCTTTTTTGATCCTGCCAGTTAAGGTTGTCCCTTCGCCAGCAACCAAAGGGACACCATGAGTCTCGATGTCAGCTATCTTATCTCGCGCCTGATAAACGGCCCGGCTCCGCTACGGCAGATATGCTTTGCGGGCGTGACCGGAACCGCGCCTGCGCAGGCCTGTCAGGTGGATTTTCCACGCCTGGAGATTGTGCTGGAAGGAACGGTGACCGATACGGGTATCAATGGCGAAACCGCGCGGATGTCACAGCACGACGTGCTGTATGTTCCCGCAGGCAGCTGGAATCACCCACAATGGCAGCTACCGGCCACCACCTTGAGCGTGTTGTTTGGCAAGCAACAACTCAGTTTTAACGTCACGCAGTGGGATGGCGCCATGCTGCAAAACCTGGCGAAACAGCATGTTGCGCGTCGCGGCCCGCGCGTCGGCTCCTTCCTGCTACAAACCCTGCATGAAATGCAGATGCAGCCGCACGAACAGCAAACCGCACGCCTGATTGTCACCAGCCTGCTCAGCCATTGTCATGACTTACTCGGTAGCCAGATCCAAACTGCTTCGCGCAGCCAGGCGCTGTTCGAAGCCGTTCGCGACTATATCGACGAAAATTACGCTTTACCGCTCACCCGCGAATCGGTGGCGCAGGCGTTTTATATCTCACCCAATTACCTGTCACACCTGTTTCAGAAAACCGGTTCTGTCGGCTTCAACGAATATCTGACGCATACCCGGCTGGAACACGCTAAAACGCTGCTCAAAGGATACGATTTAAAAGTCAAAGAAGTGGCGCACAGCTGCGGGTTTGTTGACAGCAATTACTTCTGCCGCCTGTTTCGTAAAAACACGGAACGCTCCCCCTCGGAATATCGCCAGCAATATCACAGCCATCTCAGCGAAAAATCCCCGCTGGACGAATAACGCCAAAACTGGATTTTTGTACGTTAAAAATACCCTGCTTGTTTCAACGGCTCTCTACAACACCTTTTTTCATCAGCAATCACGTAACTTGTGAGCTAGCTCGCACTTTGCTCTCTCGATCACATTTGTCCAGTATTTGGCAGATTTGTTATATGGCGGGTACACAACCCGCGCTCTTATGCTGTGTGCAGAAACGCTCTATGAGGAAGCATGATGGAACTGTATCTGGACACCGCAAACGTCGCGGAAGTGGAGCGCCTGGCGCGGATTTATCCGCTGGCGGGCGTAACCACCAATCCAAGCATTATCGCTGCCGGTAAAGACTCCCTCTGGGATGTATTGCCACGCCTGCAACGCGTTATTGGCCAACAGGGAACGCTGTTTGCCCAGGTAATGAGCCGCGAAGCCGATGGCATGGTGGCGGAGGCCAAACGCCTCAATAACGCCGTGCCGGATATCGTGGTCAAAATTCCGGTCACTGCTGAAGGCCTCGCCGCCATCAAGCAACTGAAAAAAGAGGGCATTGTCACGCTGGGTACGGCAGTTTACAGCGCCGCGCAGGGGCTGCTTGCCGCGCTGGCAGGCGCAAAATATGTCGCCCCGTATGTTAACCGCGTCGATGCACAGGGCGGAGACGGGATCCGCATGGTGCAGGAGCTGCAAACCCTGCTGAAACTCCATGCGCCAGAGAGCAAAGTGCTGGCCGCGAGTTTTAAAACGCCGCGCCAGGCACTGGAGTGTTTGTTGGTCGGATGCGAAGCGATCACGCTCCCATTAGATGTAGCGCAACAAATGCTCAATACGCCCGCAGTAGAGTCAGCCATTGAGAAGTTTGAACAGGACTGGAAAACAGCTTTTGGCAACCTCAACCTGTAAGGAGGCAGTATATGGACCGCATCATCCAGTCGCCGGGCAAGTATATCCAGGGTGCAGACGTTATCACCCGCCTCGGTGACTATCTCAAACCGCTCGCCGATCGCTGGCTGGTGGTCGGTGACAAATTTGTTCTCGGTTTTGCGCAGGAAACGCTGCAAAAAAGCCTGGTAGATGCCGGGCTGGCCTGCGAAATCGCGCCGTTCGGCGGCGAATGTTCACAAAACGAAATTGACCGCCTGCGCGGTGTGGCAGAAAGCGCCCGCTGTGGCGCGGTGCTCGGCATCGGCGGTGGCAAAACGCTGGATACGGCCAAAGCACTGGCGCATTTCATGCACGTACCGGTAGCCATTGCCCCTACTATCGCATCGACCGATGCGCCCTGTAGCGCGCTGTCGGTTATCTACACCGACAGTGGCGAATTTGATCGCTACCTGCTGCTGCCCAACAACCCGGATCGGGTGATTGTCGACACCAAAATTGTCGCCGGAGCCCCTGCGCGTTTGCTGGCGGCTGGGATTGGCGATGCGCTCTCTACCTGGTTTGAAGCGCGTGCTTGTTCACGCAGCGGCGCAAAAACCATGGCGGGCGGTCAGTGTACACAATCCGCCCTCGCGCTGGCGGAGCTGTGTTACAACACGCTGCTTGAAGAGGGTGAAAAAGCGATGTTCGCCGCCGAACAGCATGTGGTGACGCCTGCGCTGGAGCGCGTGGTGGAAGCCAATACTTACCTGAGCGGCGTCGGTTTTGAGAGTGGTGGTCTGGCGGCAGCACACGCTATTCATAACGGCATCACGGCAATTCCGGAAGCGCATCATTACTACCACGGCGAAAAAGTGGCGTTTGGCACCTTAACCCAGTTGGTGCTGGAAAACGCGCCGCTGGAAGAGATCGAAACCGTCGCAGCGCTGTGCCATACCGTCGGCTTACCAATTACGCTGGCGCAACTGGGCATCAAAACCGATATTCCGGCGAAAATGCGCATCGTGGCGCAGGCTGCCTGTGCAGAAGGGGAAACCATTCATAATATGCCGGGCGGTGCGACACCGGATCAGGTCTATGCCGCGCTACTGGTCGCCGATCAGTACGGGCAGCGTTTTCTTGAAGAGTGGGAATAGCTTCAGATTTAGCGAGAGCGGCATGGATTGCGCTCTCACGGGGAGTACCAACCCCCTTAAAAAGAGCCTCTGCAAACCCTGTGAGATATGAATCCAAAACAATGCAGCGCTATAATCGGTTGATGACCACGCGCACAGGGCGTGGTTTTCAGTGAGCCATAAAAAAGCCGGATCGCAATCCGGCTTTTCTTTGATTTTGCCACTGACTGGATTTTTACACTGCCGGGCGAACGCCCAGCGTGTGGCAAATGGCGTAACTCATTTCGGCGCGGTTCAGCGTATAGAAGTGGAAATCTTTCACCCCTTCGCGGCTTAAAATTTTCACCATATCCATGGCGATATTCGCCCCCACCAGCTTGCGGGTTTCCGCGTCGTCATCCAGACCGTCGAACATCTGTGACATCCACGCCGGAATACGCACATTGGTCATATCAGCGAATTTTTTCGCCTGCTTAAAGTTGGAGACCGGCAGGATGCCCGGCACGATCTCAACATCAATACCGGTTGCCGCACAGCGATCGCGAAAGCGCAGATAGCTTTCCACATCGAAGAAGAACTGGGTAATCGCGCGGCTCGCGCCCGCATCCACTTTGCGTTTCAGGTTCAGCAGATCGGCCTGCGCGCTTTTCGCTTCCGGGTGAACTTCCGGGTAAGCGGCGACGGAGATATCAAAATCCGCGACCTCTTTTAGCAACGTCACCAGATCGGCTGCGTACATATCCGGCTTACCGCCGCCCGGGGGTAAATCACCCCGCAGTGCCACAATGTGGCGGATGCCGTTGTTCCAGTAATCTTGTGCGATAGTGCGTAACTCGTCACGTGTGGCATCGATGCAGGTCAAATGCGGCACCGCTTCCAGCCCGGTGCGATCTTTGATGCCTTTAATGATGCTGTGTGTACGATCGCGCTCGCCCGAATTTGCACCGTAAGTTACCGAAACAAATTTCGGCTTCAGGCTGCTTAAACGATCGATGGAGTGCCATAAGGTCTGTTCCATTTCACTGGTGCGCGGCGGGAAAAATTCAAAGGAAACATTAATCTGGCCGTGAACTTCCGCCAGGCTCTGATTCAGGGCTTCCCGCTGGTTGGCGTGAAAAAAGCTCATACCTTACCTCATCAATCGCATGTCATTGTCTGTTGTTTTGTGAACTTCTATACGTTTAGACGTCCAGATGTAAAAATGACGGAAAACGATCGGGGCGTCAACAGGAAAATCACTATTCTGTGTGAGGAATGTTCAGCGAAGATGAAAAAAGTTCATGATGCCGCAAAGCATCCTCTCCCGGTTCAGGGAGAGGATAAAAGAAAGGAACTACAGTAACTGTGCGAGGCGATTGATATCCGACTGAATAGCGCCAGCGGTCACATCGCGCCCCGCGCCCGGCCCGCGGATCACCAGCGGATTATCGCGGTACCAGCGGCTTTCAATGGCGAAGACGTTATCCCCCGGCAAAACCGCCGCCAGCGGGTGTTCCGGGCGAACGGCCTCAACACCGACGCGCGCTTTACCGTTAGCATCAAAACGCGCCACATAACGCAGCACCAGCCCCATTTCGCGGGCGGCTTCCAGGCGCTGCACCATCTGTTCATTCAGCTCATCGCCGTTTTCAAAGAAGTGATCGACCGATCCCTCTTCGCAACCTGCAGGCACTAAAGACTCCACGCGCACCTGGTCAGGTTCGATGTCGTAACCTGCCTCGCGGGCGAGGATCACCAGCTTGCGCATCACATCTTTGCCGGAAAGGTCAACGCGCGGATCCGGCTCGGTCAACCCTTGCTGCCAGGCCTGATCCACTAAATCGGTAAACGGTACGGTGCCGTCGAATTGCAGGAACAGCCAGGAGAGCGTACCGGAGAAAATTCCGCTGATCGCCAGAATCGCATCGCCGCTTTCACGCAAGTCGCGCACGGTATGATTCACCGGCAGACCGGCGCCAACCGTCGCGTTATACAGCCAACGGCGACCGGTTTTTTCAAACGCATCGTGGATCTGACGATAGGTGTCGGTTGTGCTGGCCCCGGCCAGTTTGTTGGCGCTGATCACATGGAAGCCATGACTGGCGAAATCCAGATACTGCTCCGCCAGTTGCGAGCTGGCGGTGACATCCAGCACCACCAGATCATCGTACGGATGGGCGCGCATCCACAAAAATAGCGACTCCTCATCCTGTTCCACCGCCTCATCATTAAAGAACGCCAGCGCGCGGCTGGCATCCAGCCCGTCATAACTCAGCAAACTGCGGCGGCTATCGACCACGCCCGCCAGTACAAACTCAAAGCCGGTACGCGCCGACAACGCGCTCTGCTCGCGCGAAAACAACTCCAGCCAGCGGGAACCGATATTGCCTTTGCCAAACAGCACCAGACCAATACGTTTTTCTGCGCGGAACAGCGACTGATGCAGACCCTGAATCAGGCTTTCCGTCGGGCCAACGCGCAGCACGGCGACCAGGCTAATGCCTTCGTCAGATTGCCAGATAAATTCCACCGGCTGGCCTTTCAGTTGCTGCCAGAAACGGTGGCTGTGCAACGGATTACGACAAACACCCGCCCCCACCATCGCCACTAACGCCAGACCCTGACGCAGACGCAATTCACCCGGTAAACGGGCTTCATCAAGCAGTTTAAAGACGCTATCGACAACTTCTGAGGTGTAGCAAAGCTGCAATAAGTTGCGGTCCGCATGTGCGCCAACCGCCAGCGGGCGTACCTGCGCACGTTTAAGGATCAGGTCAATCTCTTTGTGCGCCAGTTTGAAGTCCTGCCCGGATGGCACCAGGAACTCAATCAGGCAAACGTCATCATGGCTGGTGACAATCCGCGCCCCGGTACCGGAAGCCAGCACGCGTTCAATGCGTGTTGACCCCTGTTCCGGGTTATAACTACAGCGCAATTGCAGATCGATATTGCTGCCGGAAACCGGTTGTAGCGTGCGCGCATGCAGCACCGGTGCCGCCAGACGCGCCAGCTCGCTGGCTTCATCAAGGCGTAGCAGCGGTAACAGGCAGGCATCTTTCACTTTACGCGGGTCCGCGCTGTAAACACCGGCCACGTCGCTCCAGATGGTTACGCGACTGACATCGCCCAGTGCGCCAATTTGCGTAGCCGAGTAGTCCGAACCGTTACGCCCCAACAGTACGGTTTCGCCGGCTTCGTTGCGGCTGATAAAGCCGGTCACGACAATACGTTTGCCCGGATACTGCGCCAGCTGTTGTTGCAGCAGCGGATAAGACGCACCTTCATTCACCTGCGGCTGTGCCGCGCGTTCAGCGCGCAGGAAATCGCGGGCATCCAGCCAGGCGGCATCCAGACCTTGCTGGTTCAGCACGGCGGCCATTAAACGCGCCGACCAGATTTCACCATGGCCAACCACTTCGGCGTAAACCGCGTCAGTGATGCAGCCATCCAGCAACACCGCCAGATGTTCAAGATCGTGGATAAACTCGCTGGTCAGACCGTCGGCGATCGCAGCGGGTAACAGCCCGCTGATTAAATCACTCTGGTAACGACGCAGCGATTGTTGAACCTGATGCGCAGAAAGCCTGTCCGTCTGGCTCAATTTCAGCCAGTTGATCAGCTGGTTGGTGGTGCTGCCCGCGGCCGAGACAACCATCATGTCGCCCGGTTGTGAATACTCCGCCATGATCCCTGCGACGCGCAGGTAACATTTCACATCCGCCAGACTACTCCCACCAAATTTGTGCAGCTGACGAGCCTTCGTCCCTGCCTGCGCAATCACACTCATGTTTACCCCTCAGCTGCGACCCGGAAGCCATTTTCCAGATCGGCAATTAGATCTTCACTGTCTTCAATACCGGTTGAGATACGCAATAGCGTCTCAGAAATTCCCGCTGCGGCGCGCGCTTCCGGCGCCATGCCTGCGTGGGTCATTGTCGCGGCGTGGGAGATTAAACTTTCAACCCCGCCTAATGATTCCGCCAGCGTAAACAACGATAGACCACTTAAGAATCGACGCAGCGTTTGTTCGTCACCATCCAGCTCAAAACTTAACATCGCGCCAAAGCCTTTTTGTTGACGCGCAGCAATCTCGTGCCCCTGATTATCCGGCAGAGACGGGTGGTACAGTTTTTTCACCAACGGCTGTGTTTGCAGGAAATCGACAATCGCCTGAGCATTACGCTGCGCCACTTCCATGCGCGGCGACAACGTACGCAGACCGCGTAACAGCAGATAGCTGTCGAAGGCGCTGCCGGTGACGCCAATATTATTCGCCCACCATGCCAGTTCGGTGACAGTCGCCTCATCTTTCGCAATCACCACGCCCGCCACCACATCGGAATGCCCGTTGAGGTATTTGGTGCAGGAGTGCAGCACCAAATCCGCGCCCAGAGCCAGCGGGTTTTGCAAGGCCGGGCTCAGGAATGTGTTATCCACCACGCTGATTGCGCCAGCTTCACGCGCAAGCTGGCAGATTTTCGCGATATCCACAACGCGCAACAACGGGTTGCTTGGGCTTTCGACCAGCACCAGCTTCGGTTGTTCCGCCAGCGCCGCTTTTAGTGCCTGCTCATCGCCCTGATCAACAAATTTCACCCGGTAGCAACCGCGTTTCGCCAGGCTATCGAACAGGCGATAGCTGCCGCCATAGCAGTCGTGCGGCGCAACCAGCAGATCGCCTGGTTTGAGAAAGACGGTCGTCACCAGGTGAATCGCCGACATGCCGGTATTGGTCATTACCGCACCCGCGCCACCTTCCAGTTCCGCCAGCGCACGTTGAACCACATCACGCGTTGGGTTGCCGCGACGCGAATAGTCATGCGCACGAGGTTCGTTAAAGCCGGTGAAATTATAAGTACTGGAGAGATGAATCGGCGGGACAACGCAACCGTACTGCTCGTCATCGTTCAATCCGCTACGCACTGCGATGGTGGCCTGTTTACGCGTCATGGTGAAGGCTTCCTGGCTTAATGGATG
>Ga0058694_1000355_pt1 | contig 24793 bp, 19 predicted proteins | sample AgamicOrSfrz_FD_55041 | JGI IMG/M metagenome (GOLD analysis project Ga0058694, IMG submission 55041) | Agave microbial communities from Guanajuato, Mexico - Or.Sf.rz | ecosystem: Host-associated > Plants > Phyllosphere > Phylloplane/Leaf | place: Guanajuato, Mexico | collected 2012-05-30 | reverse complement strand
CGACACGTTAAGCTAAAAAACCACTTTTGATGTGTGGTATGGCGAAAAGTTAAAACGTGGATTACGCTCATATTGTAAGGTTAAGTATATTATTATTCAGGATATATTTTGACACGCTTATAAACTTGCATGGAGATATTATAAAAACCGATACTCCCCGGCTCTGAAATAACCAGCATACCTTTTGTATTTTAAAATAAATTAATTAGGTTGCGTACTGTTTTATTAATTTAATGAGTTGACGTTGTTTAAGTGAGGAGAATATGTTTCTCAACTATTTTGCGCTGGGCGTATTGATTTTTGTATTTCTGGTTCTCTTTTATGGAATCATCGCCATCCATGACATTCCTTATAATATGGCCAAAAAGCGTAACCATCCCCATGCCGATGCGATTCATACGGCAGGCTGGATTAGCCTTTTTACGCTCCATGCCATCTGGCCGTTCCTGTGGATTTGGGCCACGCTGTACCGTGAAGATCGCGGCTGGGGTATGCAGAACCACATCACAAAGCCTGATGAGGTCCCGGGCATGGATGCGCTCGCCAAACGCGTGGCGGAACTCGAACAAAAGCTGGCCGCGGTAAAGCCTGCTGCTGATAAGAACACGCTGGAGCGCTAATCATGGATCTGTTAATTATTTTGACCTATGTGGCATTCGCCTGGGTGATTTTTAAAATATTCCGTATTCCGGTAAACCAGTGGACGCTCGCTACCGCGACATTAGGCGGGGTGTTTATTGTTGCCGGACTTATTCTGTTAATGAACTATAACCATCCGTACACCTTTACGGCGCAAAAAGCGGTTATTTCTATTCCGATTACGCCGCAGGTTACCGGGGTGGTCAGTGAAGTGACCGATAAAAATAACCAGCTTATTAAAAAAGGCGAAGTGTTATTTAAACTGGATCCGGGCCGCTATCAGGCGCGCGTTGACAGACTCCAGGCTGACCTGGTGACCGCGACGCACAATATCGACAATCTGAAAGCGCAGCTGGTGGAGGCCGTCGCTAATACGACGCGCGTCTCAGCAGAGCGCGACCGCCTGTATAAAGATTATCAGCGCTACCTGAAAGGCAGCCAGGCGAAGGTGAATCCGTTCTCTGAAAGCGATATCGACAACGCGCGGCAGAACTATCTCGCGCAGGATGCGCTGGTAAAAGGCTCCGTTGCTGAACAGACGCAAATTCAAAGCCAGTTGGACAGCATGGTGAACGGCGAGCAGTCGCAGATTGCCTCCTTACGCGCGCAGCTTGCCGAAGCCAAATACAACCTGGATCAGACCGTGGTGCGTGCGCCAAGCAATGGCTACATCACCCAGGTGCTGATCCGTCCGGGGACGTACGCCGCCGCGCTGCCGTTGCGTCCGGTAATGGTCTTTATTCCTGAACAGAAGCGTCAGATCGTGGCCCAGTTCCGTCAGAACTCGCTGCTGCGACTGAAGCCGGGCGATGAAGCGGAAGTGGTGTTTAACGCGCTGCCGGGCCAGGTGTTCTCCGGGAAGCTCACCGCGATTCTGCCGGTGGTGCCGGGAGGCTCCTATCAGGCGCAGGGCGCGCTGCAGTCGCTGACGGTGGTGCCGGGAACGGACGGCGTGTTGGGCACTATCGAACTGGATCCGAATGCCGAAGTCGATGCGCTGCCGGACGGTATCTATGCTCAGGTGGCGGTCTATTCGGACCATTTCGCCCACGTCTCGGTGATGCGTAAAGTATTGCTGCGCATGACCAGCTGGATGCACTACCTCTACCTCGATCACTAATCCTTCCAGGGCAGGAATGCGACACGCATACCTGCCCTTTTTTCATCGCTTGATCCATACTGACCTTTTTCCGGCATCAAGGATCAGGCAATGAAACTCATCGGTAGCTACACCAGTCCCTTCGTGCGAAAGATCTCGATTCTCCTGCTGGAGAAAGGGATTGAATTTGAATTCATCAATGAACAGCCCTACAACGCTGAAAACGGCGTCGCGCAGTACAACCCGCTGGGGAAAGTCCCGGCGCTGGTGACGGACGAGGGCGAATACTGGTTCGATTCCCCGATTATTGCGGAGTATATCGAACTGCTGGGCGTTGCCCCGGCAATGCTTCCGGCTGACCCAAAAGCGGCGCTGGCAGTGAAGCAAATCGAAGCCCTGGCCGATGGCATTATGGATGCGGCGTTAACCTCCGTGCGTGAACAGGCAAGGCCCGCCGCCCAGCAGTCGGAAACGGAACTGTTACGCCAGCGGGAAAAAATCAGCCGCAGCCTGGACAGGTGCGAGCAGCTTATCCAGGAGGGGAAGATTCAAACCGACAGCCTGAACCTGGCAACCATTGCCATCGCCTGCGCCATCGGCTATCTCAACTTCCGCCGCGTTTCCCCCGGCTGGTGCGTTGACCGTCCGCTGCTGGTGAAACTGGCAGACACCCTTTTTAGCCGCGAGAGCTTTGCCCGGACCGAACCGCCAAAGGCTTGACGCGGGTTATAACACTTCGGCGTCGGAGGCGGTACAATCCCTCCACATGTTAACTCCCTCTCCCGTCGGGAGGGGGGAAGATATTTACTCGCCAGGCGCTTTCATGACTACTCATCATTCGCTGTACAGCCAGATCCCCGCTACCGATCGCCTCCTTCGCGAGCCCCGCATTCATGCTGTTGTTGAGCGCTTCGGCCATATCGCGACGGTGGAGATGCTACGCCTGCTTCAGGACGAAGCCCGATGCGCTATTCAATCAGAAAACGCTTTGCCCGACTGGTGCGCGGCGTGGGAGCAGGAAGTTGAGCACCGGCTGGATGAGAAAGCGCAAAGCGCGTTTCGCCCGGTGATTAACCTGACCGGTACCGTGTTGCATACCAACCTGGGCCGCGCGCAGCAGGCGGAAGAGGCGGTTGCTGCGGTCGCACAGGCCATGCGAGCGCCCGTGACGCTGGAGTACGATCTGGACGGCGCCGGGCGCGGGCATCGTGACCGGGCGCTGGCGGACCTGCTGTGTCAGCTGACCGGCGCGGAAGATGCCTGCATTGTGAATAACAACGCCGCAGCGGTGCTGCTGATGCTGGCGGCCACCGCCAGCGGCAAAGAGGTGGTGGTGTCCCGCGGCGAGCTGGTGGAGATTGGCGGGGCGTTTCGCATTCCGGACGTGATGCGCCAGGCGGGCTGTACGCTGCATGAAGTGGGCACCACCAACCGTACCCATTCGAAAGATTATCGCGCGGCGGTGAATGAAAATACCGCTCTGCTGATGAAGGTCCACACCAGCAATTATCATATTGAAGGCTTTACCAAAACGGTTGAAGAGGCGGAGCTGGCGGCGATCGGCCGCGAACTGAATATACCGGTGATTGCCGATCTCGGCAGCGGCTCGCTGGTGGATCTGAGCCTTTACGGGCTGCCGAAGGAGCCGATGCCGCAAGAGATGATTGCCGCGGGCGTCAGCCTGGTCAGCTTTTCCGGCGACAAGCTGCTGGGCGGGCCGCAGGCCGGGATTATCGTCGGCAAGCGCGAACTGATTGCGAAGCTGCAGCAACATCCGCTCAAGCGCGCCCTGCGAGCCGATAAAATGACGCTTGCCGCGCTGGAGGCAACGCTGCGGCTCTATCTCCATCCGGAGAAACTGGCCGACCGTCTGCCCACGCTGCGTCTGTTAACCCGCGATGCCGCCTCGATTCGCGCCCAGGCCGAACTGCTGCTGCCGCGCATTGCCCCGCGCTACCCCGATTTTGACGTTCGCATTGAACCCTGCCAGTCGCAGATTGGCAGCGGTTCGCTGCCGGTGGACAGGCTGCCGAGTGAAGCGCTCACGTTCACCCCGCGTGACGGGCGCGGCAGCCACCTTGAAGCCCTGTCGTCGCGCTGGCGTGGCCTTCCCGCGCCGGTTATCGGGCGGATTTACGATGGCCGAATGTGGCTGGATCTGCGCTGCCTTGAAGATGAAGAGCGATTTCTGGAGATGTTGTTGAAATGATTATTGCCACCGCCGGTCACGTCGACCACGGAAAAACCACGTTACTGCAGGCGATTACCGGCATAAACGCCGACCGTCTGCCGGAAGAGAAAAAGCGCGGCATGACCATCGATCTGGGCTATGCCTACTGGCCCCAGCCTGACGGTCGCGTACTGGGTTTTATTGATGTTCCGGGGCATGAAAAGTTTCTGTCCAACATGCTGGCGGGCGTGGGGGGTATCGATCATGCCCTGCTGGTGGTGGCCTGCGATGATGGCGTCATGGCGCAAACTCGTGAGCATCTGGCGATCCTGCAGCTGACCGGCAACCCGCAGCTGACCGTGGCGCTGACCAAAGCCGATCGCGTGGACGACGCGCGCGTCAGCGAGGTGCGCGAAACGGTACAGGCGACCCTGCGGGAATATGGTTTTGACGATGCGCCGCTTTTTGTCACCGTGGCGACAGAAGGGCGCGGTATCGATGAACTTCGCCACCACTTACAGCAGCTTTCGTCGCGTGACCACGCCAGCCACCACCGCTTCCGTCTGGCCATTGACCGGGCGTTTACCGTCAAAGGCGCGGGTCTGGTGGTTACCGGTACGGCGCTGAGCGGCGAAGTGAAGGTGGGGGATAGCCTGTGGCTGACGGGCGTTAACAAGCCGATGCGCGTGCGCGGCCTGCATGCGCAAAACCAGCCCGCAGAGCATGCTCATGCCGGGCAGCGGATCGCGCTGAACATTGCCGGGGATGCGGAAAAAGAGCAGCTTAACCGCGGCGACTGGCTGCTGGCCGATGCCCCACCTGAACCGTCTGAACGTGTCATTGTCTCTCTGCAGACAAACGTGCCCCTGACCCAATGGCAGCCGCTGCATATTCACCATGCGGCGAGCCATATCACCGGGCGCGTGTCGCTGCTGGAAAACGACCTTGCCGAACTGGTATTCGATTCTCCGCTCTGGCTTGCAGACAACGATCGTCTGGTACTGCGTGATATCTCCGCGCGGGAAACGCTGGCCGGGGCACGGATCGTCGCGCTGAATCCACCGCGACGCGGCAAGCGTAAACCTGAATATCTGCAGTGGCTTGCTGCTCTGGCGCTGACCAGCGATGATAACGCCGCGCTGCGGGTGCATCTCGATCGCGGTGCGGTGAGCCTGAGTGATTTTGCATGGGCACGCCAGCTGAGCGGGGAAGGCCTGAACCAGCTCACCCAGCAGCCGGGCTTTATTCAGGCTGGAAACAGCCTGCTTAATGCCCCGGTTGCGGCACGCTGGCAGCGTAAGATACTGAACACGCTGGCAACGTATCATGAACAGCATCAGGACGAGCCCGGCCCGGGCCGTGAGCGTCTGCGGCGCATGGCGCTGCCGATGGAAGACGATGCGCTGGTGCTGCTGCTGATTGAAAACATGCGCGAAAGCGGCGTGATTAAAAGCCACCACGGCTGGCTGCATTTGCCGGATCACAAGGCCGGGTTCACCGCAGAGCAAGAGGCAGTATGGCAAAAAGTGGCCTCGCTGTTTGGCGATGAGCCGTGGTGGGTTCGCGATCTGGCCCGTGAAACGAGCACCGACGAGCAGGTGATGCGTCAGGTATTGCGCCATGCGGCGCAGCAGGGGCTGATAGTCGCGATCGTGAAAGATCGTTATTACCGTAACGATCGTATTGTGGCGTTTGCCAACCTGATCCGCGAGCTGGATCAGGAGCGGGGCTCTACCTGCGCGGCCGATTTCCGCGACCGGCTGAACGTGGGCCGCAAGCTGGCGATTCAGATCCTGGAGTATTTCAACCGTATTGGGTTTACGCGTCGCCGGGGTAATGACCATCTGCTTCGCGACGCGCAGCTGTTCCCTTAAGCGTTACGCATGGCGAGCGAGTTTCTGCTTCGCCAGCCATACCGCGCCCAGTCGTCCTGCCTGGTTACCCAGCTCACAGGGCAGAATGGGCACCTTGAGGGCATCCCACTCCTCGAATTGCTGTAGATACTTATCAAGCAGGAGATAAATTTTCTCCTGCTCGCTTATCCCGCCGCCAATCAGCACGGCCTGAGGATCGAACATCGAGATCACGCTGTAAACGCCGCGCGAGAGACAATGCGCCCACTCTTCAATGGCTTCGCGCAGATGCACGTCGCTGTCCATGCGTTTAAACAGCTCTTCACCGTCAGGCATCTCTTCTTCTGATACGGCCAGCGCGCGGCGGCAGGCTTTCATCAGGCCGCTGGCCGACGCCACGTCATGCATGGGTTCGCCGTTATTGCCCACGGGCAGCACGCCAAATTCGCCAGCACGGTAATGCGACCCGCGATAGAGATCGCCATCCATCACAATTCCGCCGCCAATGCCCGTGCCGATGGTGATGCAGACGAAATGTTCGTAGTCCTTACCTGCGCCCTGCCAGCGTTCGCCCAGTGCCGCACAGTTGGCGTCATTTTCCACGGTAACGGGCAGATCGGTCAGTCCGGTAAACAGCTCGCACAGGTTTTCACCATCAAGATAGTCGAGCGCGCCTGCTTTTGCCGCTTCGCCGCTGTGGTGGTTAATATGGCCGGGAAAGCTCACGCCGATGCCGACGATGTCATGTTCTCTCTGATACCCTTCAACCACCGCTTTCCACTTCTTTTTAAAGGTGTTTTCATCTTCAGGGGTATCGTACTCGTCCGTCGCCAGCTCCTTGCCATTTACATCAATCACGCCGTGTTTGATGTGGGTTCCGCCCACGTCAAAGCCGATAAATAGCTGCATCGCATCGTTCCTCATGAGCCCTTGAGCTGTTAAGTATGGCTCAGTAGCAGAAACGAAACGTAAAGTACGGTAATCCGTGATACGGCTCGTAAACCCGTCACCGGTTGGCGAGAAAATCGCCAGCCGGAACTACCCTTGTTGTACACCAACAGCAAGGAGACGGTCATGACAAACAATCCTCCCTCATCGCGTATCCAGCCCGGCGAGTATGGTTTTCCCCTCAAGCTGAAGCCTCGTTATGACAACTTTATTGGCGGCGACTGGGTAGCTCCCGTCGACGGCGAATACTATTCCAACCTGACCCCCGTTACCGGCCAGCCGCTGTGCGAGATAGCCAGCTCCGGCAAACACGATATCGATCTGGCGCTGGATGCGGCGCACAAAGCGAAAGATAAATGGGGCCATACCTCCGTTCAGGACCGCGCGGCCATTTTGTTCAAAATCGCCGACCGGATGGAGCAGAATCTGGAGCTGCTGGCGACGGCGGAAACCTGGGATAACGGCAAGCCGATCCGGGAAACGATGGCGGCAGACGTGCCGCTGGCCATCGACCACTTCCGCTATTTTGCCTCCTGCATTCGCGCTCAGGAGGGCGGAATAAGCGAGGTAGACAGCGACACCGTGGCGTATCACTTCCACGAGCCGCTGGGCGTCGTCGGGCAAATCATTCCGTGGAACTTCCCGCTGCTGATGGCGAGCTGGAAAATGGCGCCCGCGCTGGCGGCCGGGAACTGCATTGTGCTGAAACCGGCGCGTTTGACCCCGCTTTCAGTGCTGCTGCTGATGGAAATCGTTGGCGATCTTCTGCCGCCGGGCGTGATTAACGTGGTCAACGGGGCGGGCGGAGAGATTGGAGAATATCTGGCGACCTCGAAACGGATCGCCAAAGTGGCGTTTACCGGGTCGACGGAAGTGGGCCAGCAGATCATGCAGTACGCCACGCAGAACATTATTCCGGTGACCCTGGAGCTGGGCGGGAAATCCCCGAACATCTTCTTCGCGGACGTGATGGAGGAAGAGGATGCCTTCTTCGATAAAGCCCTGGAAGGGTTTGCGCTGTTTGCGTTTAACCAGGGCGAAGTCTGCACCTGCCCAAGCCGCGCGCTGGTGCAGGAGTCCATCTATGAGCGCTTTATGGAGCGGGCCATTCGCCGCGTTGAGTCTATCCGCAGCGGTAACCCGCTCGATAACGTCACGCAGATGGGGGCGCAGGTCTCGCACGGACAGCTGGAAACTATCCTCAACTACATTGATATCGGCAAGAAAGAGGGGGCGGATATTCTGACCGGCGGTCGCCGTAAGGTGCTGGGTGGGGATCTGCAGGAAGGGTACTACCTTGAGCCGACGATCCTGTTCGGTCAGAACAACATGCGCGTCTTCCAGGAGGAGATTTTCGGACCGGTGCTGGCCGTGACCACCTTCAAAACGATGGAGGAGGCGCTGGAGATTGCCAACGACACGCCGTATGGCCTGGGGGCAGGGGTCTGGAGCCGCAACGGTAATCTGGCCTATAAAATGGGCAGAGGCATTCAGGCCGGGCGCGTCTGGACCAACTGCTACCACGCCTATCCGGCGCACGCGGCCTTTGGCGGTTATAAGCAGTCGGGCATCGGGCGTGAAACTCACAAGATGATGCTGGAGCATTACCAGCAGACGAAATGTTTGCTGGTCAGCTACTCCGATAAACCGCTGGGGCTGTTCTAATCGCCCAGCTCAGGCCGTCCATGGGCGGCCTGAGCAATTTGCTGGCGCAGGCAGTTAAGAACGCCATCCAGAACATACTGCACGCGCCAGGGCTGATATTCGCGCTTGCGGAAGATGGCCGTCAGATCGAGCCACCACTCTTCCTGATGCGGGAAGCAGGGGACCAGCATCCCGTTTGTTAATTCTTTCTTCAGACTCTCTTTTGGCGCAAAAACAATTCCAAGATTATTTCTTGCCAGCTCCAGGGCCGTCTGCGTATTGTCGCAAATATAATTACCGGTCACCCGGTAGTCATGCACGTTATCACAGCCGTGCACGCGGAAACGCCAGATGTTCGCATCATCGACCAGCATAGAGTCAATGAGAATGCAGGAGTGGTTAATTAAATCTTCAGGTCCCGTTAAGGGATGTTTATTTAAATACTCAACGGTTGCGAATGCCGTAACGGAATATTTTGTCAATACGCTGGCGACCAGGCTTTCGTCTTTCGGTTGCGCATAGGTAATTAAAATGTCGCAGTCATCAGGAAAGGAAACGCCTTCTGAAAATTCATTCCGGTCCAGGTTGTAGGTTTTCAGAGAGATGCGAATGTCACCGATGTCTTCTATCTGATGGATCACGTGGCGCGCGAGATAGGTTACGATACCTGTAGGAGCATAGATTGTGACCTTTCCTCGCTTCTCATGCTTATAATCAGCAATGAAATTAACGAGTTGACTGTTTTTATCTAGCGTGGCGTTAACGTAAGGGAGTAACGCTTCACCAAACTGGGTCAGGGCCAGCTGGCGCGTGGTGCGCTCAAAAACCTTCAGTCCAACCCGCGTTTCAAAATCAGACAGATATTTACTGACGTTGGCCTGCGCCATGCCGAGCAGGGCGGCGGCATCACCAATGCTGTGGGTGGCTGCGATGACGGATATAATTTTTAATTCGCGTGGCTTTAGCTGTAATTTATTCATCATGCATACCCATCTATATGATTTTATATATAATATTATATAAACCGCAGCGTTGCATTGGCAAATTTGTAACCATTATTATGCGCCTCGCTTGTTTGGCATTTTAATGGATTACATGTAATGACTATTAAATACAATTTACTCATCGCTGCCACGTTATTTGCAACATCCTCAGCAATGGCCGGAGACTTTTCACTTGGAGCGGGGGCTGTATTTAATGAGTCTCCTTACAAAGGCTATAACGAAAATACTACCGCAGTACCGTTAATTAGCTACGAAGGCGATCGCTTTTACGTTCGCCAGACCACCGGAGGATGGATCCTGTGGAAAGACGCAAAAAATGAATTCAGCCTGACCGCGTCGTGGATGCCGCTGCACTTCGATCCTGATGACAACGACGACCATCAGATGAAGCAGCTTGATGAGCGTAAAGCGTCAGCCTTCCTCGGAGGCGCGTACTACCGCCATGAAAGCTGGGGCTCGCTGAAAGTGGCGGTCTCGGGCGATGCCACGGATGAAAGCGGCGGCGTGATCGGTGAGGTATCATACTTCCGTCCAATCAGAATGGAACGCCTCACCCTGACGCCTTCAGTTGGTGTGTTCTACAGCGACGAAAGCTATAACGACTACTACTATGGCGTATCCGGCAGCGAGTCTCGCCGCTCAGGTCTGGATGAATACACCGCCGGTGACAGCTGGACGCCATACGTTGGCCTGGCGGCTAAATATCAGTTAACCCAGAAGCTGTACCTCAACGCCAGCGCGGTCTACACCGTGTTGCCTGACGACGTGAAGAACAGCCCAATGATCGACCGCGACGACAGCTTCGCGCTGATGACCGGCCTGACCTGGCGTTTCTGATGCGGTAAAGCCGGGTGGCGGCTTCGCTTGCACGGGCCTACATGGACTGCCATCGCAGATTTACGTAGGCCCGTGCAAGCGAAGCGCCGCCGGGCATTTTTTGAAAGTACCGATCTCCCGTTTTCCTTTCCCGTAATGACCTCCCCATTAATATTCCTGATACGCTAATGTGATCCGCGCCATCAATAAAGGTGTGTATCATGTGTATAATTATTAAAAGAAAATTAAACCGGGCACTCTCGCCCAGATCTGGCGACAGGCGGGTATTAAACACTGATATCAGGAGTAGTTATGTTTTATCCGGCTTACATTCATTCTGACTCCGACGGTAGCGCCAGCGGCTTTTTCCCTGACGTTCCAGGCTGTTTTTTTGCAGGTGATTCCCTGGACGACGCTTTTCAGGATGCGCGTGATGCGCTCACAGCACACTTCGAAGCGCTATTTGAAATGGATAATGCACTGCCTCTTCCGGGTAATGTGGAAGCGCATCTGGAAAGTCGTCCTGAGGATTTCACAGGCGGGCAATGGCTGTTGGTAGATATTAATATGAAACAGTTCGACGGCAGGGCCGAGCGTATCAACATCACGATGCCTCGACGTTTGCTGGTAAAAATTGATTCTTTTGTCAGCGAGCATCCTCAGTTCGGTAATCGAAGCGCATTTCTGGCTGAGGCAGCACGTCGCGTGCTGCCTTAACGTTCTCCCTCTCCCGTGGGAGAGGGTTGGGGTGAGGGCGACAGACCGCAGATATTCAGCCTTCATCCACCCATATCCGCATTTCCCCTTCTCCCCGGTTGGCCCAGCTAAACCAGGGTATAAAAGTCAGCGTCCGGGGCTGACGTTGTACCGGCGAGCGGTCGTATTGCCACAGCGCATCCGTGTCCTTCACGTGACACCCAATCCCCTCTGCCTGTATCAGCATCTTGTGCGCGAAAATCCCTTTCCCTTCAAAGATCCTGAATTCGCTATTTTCAGGCAGAGAGAGGTGATGAAGATTGGCACCGTTATCGGCCTCTTCCAGGCAGTAGACCAGCGGTCCGCGCTGCAGTGCGACTTTCCCCGCCTGCTGGCGGACCTGTGGGTTGCCATACACCCGGCGAACCGGCATAGGTAACGTTAGCGTAATGACGTCACCCTCCTGCCAGCTGCGGGTCAGATAAAGGTATCCACGTGAGATCTCGCCCGTTACCGCTTCACCATTTAATAAAACGTCAGGCGCGGCACACCAGTCCGGCAGCCGTAGGGCGAGCGTATGCGTGACGGGAACAGGCGAGGTAATGTCGATTTTTACCTGTTCATGCCACGGATAGTTACCGCTAATTCGCAGCGCCAGGGTTTCGTCGCCAACCGGTATGGCGACATCGTTGCCCACGTAAAGGTTAATAAAAAGCGCATCCTGGCGGACGGTATAAATGTAGTGCCCCAGCGAGGTCAGCACGCGGGCGATATTCGGCGGACAACAGGCGCAGCCAAACCAGCGCTGGCGGACGGGTTTCACGTGATCGTAGATATGGTTGAACGCCAGCGTTTTCGGGTGCACCTCCAGCGGATTCACATAAAAGAAATGCTTACCGTCCAGCGCCATCCCGCCCAGTACCGTGTTGTATAACGCGCGCTCCATCACGTCGGCGTAGTGGCCGTCAGCCTCCATCTCCAGCATCCTGCGGGCAAACATCATCAGACCGATGGAGGCACAGCTTTCGGCATACACCGTATCGTTGGGCAGATCGTAATCGCTGCTGAACGCCTCGCCGCTGCTTTGCGAACCGATTCCACCGGTAATATACAGCTGGCGCTGCGCCATATTTTTCCACAGCCGCAGACAGTCCTGCCGTTTACCCTCGTCATGGCTCAGGCGCGCCAGATGCGCCATGCCCGCCATCAGGTAGACAAAACGCACCGCGTGGCCGATGGCTGTTTGTTGTTCAGAAAGCGGCTGATGCGCCTGGCTGTAGGCTTTGTCCTTGACCATCCAGGCCGGACCATAGGTGTTCCAGTAGGACGTTCTGCCGCGCTTCTCATATTCGATATCGTAGAAGTGAGGCTGCACGCCGCGTTGTTCAACGAAATATTTCACCAGCGTGAGGTAGCGGGGCTCCTGCGTGACGTCGTAAAGCCGCATCAGCGCCAGCTCGATTTCCGGGTGGCCCGGATAACCATGTAGCTGGTTCTCACCGGGGCCAAACACGCTGTCGATATGGTCCGCCAGCCTGCAGACCACATCCAGTAGACGGCGTTTCCCTGTTCCCTGGAAATACGCCACACCCGCTTCAATCATATGTCCGGCGCAGTACAGCTCGTGGCATTCGGCCAGATTCGTCCAGCGCTGCTCGGGGGCTTTCACCGTAAAGTACGTGTTGAGATAGCCATCTTCACACTGCGCTGCGGCAATCAGTTCAATGACCTCGTCGGCGGTTTTTTCCAGTTCAGCATCCGGTTTCTGGCACAGCGACCACGCCACGGCTTCGAGCCATTTCGCCACGTCGCTGTCCTGGAACACCATGCCGTAGAATTCACCTTGCTCCAGGCCCGCCGCAATACGGAAGTTGGCGATGGCGTGGCTGGGTTCGGCCTCCGTCACGCGATCGTTTAGCGCATCCCACTGGTAGGGGATCACCACCTCACGTACCAGCCGTTGATACTGCCCGAGAAACGGGTCGTTAATTTTCAGTTTATGCAGGTCGGCTTCCATAATAGACATCGTGTTCTCCTCAGGAGGGTACGTGACGCTGGCGCAGGTCGGTGGCAATGCGCGACATCATAGGGTTGTTGAGTCTGCACCAGCGGATAGAGACGGCCAGCAGCAGATGGAAAAGGGCGGGGAGCAGCGTCTCCATGGCGGTGATACCCTGCAGCGAAGCAGGCGTCTGATTACCCGCGCCTGGCTGATAGGCCACGGCAATAAACACCAGGCTAATGATCCCGGCGCTGGACGCCCACGCGAGCTTGATGAAAAACAGGTTGAAGGCGAAGTTCATCCCCGACGAACGCACGCCGGTTTTCCACTCGCCGTAGTCGTCGGCAAAGGCCATCAGCGAGAAGTGCAGCGGCAGGGTGAAGCCCAGGATCACGCCGTTGCTTAAAATGACGATCAGCCAGAGCGTCTGGTGTGCCGGGCCGCCTGGCAGGAACCACATTCCCACTGCGAGCGCGGCGAGCACCAGGTTGGTGTAATAGTAGAGTTTGACGGTATCAATACGGCGCGACAGCGGGCTGACGATCACCGCGCCCAGAATGGCGGCAAAGGTCACCATGGTGAAAAACAGCGAGGTATACGCGGTACTGCCCTGCAGCACGTAGGTGATGAAGTACATATACCCGCCGCCTCGAATGTTGAAGACATTGATCAGCAGGAACGACATCACCAGCATCAGCAGCAGCTGATCGTTTTTACGCAACCCGGCCAGATGCTCGCGCAGGGTGAATTTGCCCATCAGCGCCAGCGGGACGCGCTCGCGCACCCAGAAGAAGCAGCACAGGAACATCACCACGGCGACAGCGCACAGCACCCCAACGCCAAGCTGGTAACCTTTTGCGGCATTGCCCTGGCCCAGCTCCGCGACCAGCCACGGCAGACCCACTGAGACCAGGAAACCCGCAACGCCGCAGAGTACAAAGCGCCATGACTGGCAGGAGATCACCTCATTGTGACGGGTGGTCATGGTGTTGATCAGCGCGCAGTAGGGAACGTTGATGGCCGTATAGCCCACAGACAACAGCAAATAGGTGCCGAACGCCCAGGCGATTTTCACGCCCATGCTGGCTTCCGGAACGGTGAACGTCAGCACGCCGATAATCCCGATCGGGAAGGCGACCCACAGCTGCCACGGGCGAAAGCGCCCCCAGCGGCTTTGCGTGCGGTCGGCAATAATGCCCATTACCGGATCGGAAATGGCGTCAAATACGCGCAAGGCAATAAAGAGCGTGCCAACGAGCGCAGGCGTCAGACCAAAAATATCGGTATAGAAAAAGGTCAGAAAATTCATGATCAGGCAGGTAATCACCGTCCCGCCCGCATCACCCAGGCCGTAGCCAATTTTTTCGCGGACGGACAAGTGGCTATCTGTTGCCCCTTGTGTCACGTCTGATTCTGTAATCGGTGTGGAAGTCATGAAGTAACTCCTCAGTAATCGAATTTATTATCGTATTTGTGCAAGGTACTCATTTATTCTGCACCGAACGGAAAGGCCAACAAGGGAAGGGAAAAGTATAAAAAGATGACGATTCCGACCTGATGATAAAAATGTGATTCCGATCGGACAGTTATTCGAATATTGATTAATAATCAAAGCGTAAGTTGAATATTGATGGCAATAAAAGCGGAATGGTGAATATCCATGCTTGAATTATCCATAGCACTTCCGATTAAGGTCCAAAATGGCGGGTTATTTATCTCCCGGGGCGTGGGCCGCCACCCTGCGCGAAAATTAACGTCGTGGGAGATTATTTTTATCGAAAAAGGGACATTAACGATCCAGGAAGAAAGCACGTTATTCGAGGTAAAAGCAGGAGAGAGTTTGCTGCTTTGGCCAGACCGACGCCATGTGGGCGTGGGCGACTTTCCGGCCGATCTTAAATTTTACTGGCTGCATTTTGAGGTTGAGCATCACCCGCCCCGGTTGCCAAATTTGGCAATAGAACAACATTGCCGAGTGAGGGATGCACAGTATGTGATTTCTCTTTTTCGCCAGTTCCTGAGTGAGCAGGAGAAATTACAGCGAAGCGTGGCGCTGGAAATCATTTTATTACTGATTTTACAGCAAATTTCCATTTCATCAGGATATGAAGATAACGCTGATGAAGCTGGTGCGGCGATGGCGTGGAAGGCGAAGCAGCTCATTCGCACGCAGTTTCATTTACCCCTTTCTACGTCACAACTGGCAAAAGCGTTGCACTGCAATGCCGATTACCTCGGGCGGGTGTTTCGTCGGACTTTCCATTTAACCCTGACGGAGGCGATACATCGCCAGCGCGTCAGGGCAGCGGAAAAGCTGTTGCTGGATGGCTCTGCCTCGCTGACCGAAGTGGCTACCCGCTGCGGCTTTAATGACGTGGGCTATTTTCGGCAGATCTTTTCAAAGCATACCGGGCTAACCCCCGCCGTCTGGAAACGGCGGTACTGTAAAGAGCACATTAATTCCGGATGAGCGCATCGTATTTGACGCATAGCATCTTCATTAAAATGGGCGTTATGTATCATGTCCGCATTACCCGGTTTTAAGCACGCGAGGCGTAACAGATGAACCGATTTATCATGGCGGATGCGGAAAAATGCATTGGGTGTCGCACCTGCGAAGTGGCCTGCGCGGTGTCGCATCAGTGCGCTGTCTCCGTTCATGCCTTTACGCCCCGCCTTCGGGTGGTTAAGGGGGGCGCCTACACTACGGCCGTGGGTTGCCATCAGTGCGAGGACGCGCCCTGTGCTAACGTCTGTCCAACCCATGCCATCAGCCGCACGGCGGGAGCCTGGCTCGTTGAGCAGACGCGCTGCATTGGGTGCAAAAGCTGTGTGGTGGCGTGTCCGTTTGGGGCGATGCAGGTTCGTCTGGAGGGAAATAAGCCGCAGGCGCTGAAATGTGATTTATGTGCGCATCGCGAAGGCGGACCGGCCTGCGTGGAGGCCTGTCCAACCCACGCGTTAAGCTGTGTCGATCCCGCCAGATTACGCGCCGAGCGGCAACGTTATCTGGCGTAGGGTATTACTAACCGTCTTCGCGCCAGGCTTTTTCGATTTCTTCGGCGAGGATCTTAACCCCCGCTTCGATTTTTTCCGGGTCGGGCACATAGTTCATGCGCATGCACTGGTGCGTATGCGGCCACGGCTTATCCAGCCCCGGGAAGAAGTAATCGCCCGGCACCATCAACACGCCGCGCTTTTTCAGGCGCTGGTAGAGCAGCTCGGTGGTGATAGGCAAATCCTTAAACCACAGCCACAGGAAAATCGCCCCTTCAGGCTTGTGGATCAGGCAGCGTTCTTCCGGCAAATAGCGGCGAATTGTCGCGATCGTCTCCTGAACACGCTGGTAGTAGAACGGTTTGATTACGTCATTGGACAGACGCAGCAGGTCGTTGCGCTTAATCATTTCGCACATCATCGCCGGGCCAATGCCGCCCGGTGAGAGGCTGATAATGCCGTTCATATTGGTAATGGCGGTGATGATTTTCTCGTTAGCGATGATGATGCCGCAGCGGCTGCCCGGCAGACCCAGCTTAGAGAGGCTCATACACAGGACAATGTTCGGGTTCCACAGCGGACGTGCTTCGCTGAAGATAATGCCCGGGAACGGCACGCCGTAGGCGTTATCGATCACCAGCGGAATGCCGTGCTGATTCGCGAGCGCATCCAGCTTCATCAGCTCGTCATCGGTGATCACGTTGCCCGTTGGGTTAGTCGGACGCGATACGCAGATCATGCCCGTCTCTTCACCAATATGCAGGTGTTCAAAATCGACGTGATATTTGAACTGGCCTTCCGGCAGCAACTCAATGTTCGGGCGCGCGGAGACGAACAGATCCTCTTCCAGGCCGGAATCAGCGTAGCCGATATACTCCGGTGCCAGCGGGAACAGCACTTTTTTGGTGGTGCCGTCGGCGCGACGCCCTGCGAACAGGTTAAACAAGTAGAAAAACGCGCTCTGGCTGCCGTTTGTCAGTGCAATATTCTGTGGTTCGATATCCCAACCCAGCTCGTCACGCAGCATTTCGGCGAGGAGTGACAGCAGCTCGGTTTTACCCTGCGGGCCGTCGTAATTGCAAAGCGCATCGGTTGCTTTGCCGCTTTCCAGCATCTGAGCGAGCAGCGTCTGGAAATAGGTCGTCATCTCCGGGATTTGAGCCGGGTTTCCGCCGCCGAGCATGATTGCGCCCGGTGTGCGCAGCCCGTCGTTGAGGTCCTCCATCAGGCGAGTAATGCCTGAATGGCGGGTAAATTTGTCGCCGAAAAGTGAAAACGTCATAGCAGGTGATCTGTCGAGCTTATTTTGAAAGTGGGTAACCATAACGCTAGCACCGTGCTGGTGCAAATCGGGTGATGTGGTCGGATTTGTTGTTTTGTATGGCGGAGTTGGATTTGTGTAGTGAATAGTTCTGGTGGGTTCCCCTCACCCCGGCCCTCTCCCCTGTGGGGAGAAGGTTAGGGTGAGGGGTGTGGTCTACTGATTACCTGCCCATACCACCATCACCTTATCGCCCTTGTGCTCGCGCACGAAGCCGTACCCCTCTTTCAGCGACAGCGTGGTTTGCTTGCCTTCACCGATCGCCGGATGGCGGGCGCGGAACTGGCCCAGCGTTTGCCAGTGGGCGACGGTTAGGGCCTGCTTGCCCGTGACGTCCTGCCAGTTCATATCCGAACGGGTGCCCTGCAGCGGGTCGGAGCCTGTTGGCCCAAACGGACGCTCGGATTCATCCCCGTAATAGATTTGTACGCTGCCCGGCGCCAGCAGAAGCAGCTCCGCCGCGCGCTGGCCCCCTTCGCGGAACAGACGCGTATCGTGTGATGAGAGATAGCTCAGCACGTTGAAGCTTTGCAGCTTCTCCGCCATTTGCTGCCAGGTGAGATCCATGTCGGCCAGGCAATCCACCGCTTTTGCCGCCTGCTCCTGATAATCAAAGTTGATCATCGCATCAAAACCGTGGCGGTAATAATCGCTTTGCATCACCCCGTGGCCCCAGGATTCACCGGTCATCCAGAACGGTGCGTTGTCGAGCTTTTTGTCCGGGTTCGCCCCTTTCCAGGCGGCCAGCGCCTGGCTTGCCTGGTCTTTCAGCTGTTGCCAGGCCGCAAGCTCAACGTGTTTAGCCGTATCCACCCGGAAACCGTCGATGCCGTAGTCACGGACCCACTGGCTGAGCCAGTGGGTCAGATAATCGCGCGGGGTATATCCCTTGATGGCCTTCGCATGAGTATCGGGCTTGTGTTGGTAAAAGTTTGGCAATCCGGAAGGCGTCGTGGATTCCGTTTTCAGATCCGGCAGAAATGCCAGAGACATGGTCAAATCATCGAAGCCAGGGTTGTCGTAATCGCCGATATCGGTGCGGATCCACTTTTTACCCCACCATTTTTCCCATGCGGCTTTGTCGCTAAAGTTGATGTAGTCGTTAAAGCTGTGCCAGCTTTGGCCCGCGCCCGGCTTCCAGTCCGTCCAGCGTTCTCCCAGCGTCTTTTTCAGCTCATCACCCTGCAGGTACAGGGCACCAAACTGATACTCCTGCATGTCTGCCAGTGTGGCATAGCCAACGTGGTTCATGACGATATCGAACAGAACGCGGATCCCGCGCTTGTGCGCTTCGTCGACAAGCTGGCGCAGGTCATTCTCAGTGCCCATATTGGCGTCGAGCTTTGTCCAGTCCTGGGTGTAGTAGCCGTGATAGGCGTAGTGGGGGAAATCCCCTTTGGTACCACCGCCTACCCAGCCGTGGATCTGCTCAAGCGGGGAGCTTATCCAGAGCGCGTTGACGCCCAGTTGCTGCAGGTAGTCGAGCTTGCCGGCGAGTCCCTTGAGGTCACCGCCGTGGAAGGTGCCAATCTCCTGCATGCCGTCTTTATGGCGACCGTAACTGTTGTCGTTGCCCGGGTCACCATTCACGTAACGGTCGGTCAGCACAAAATAGACGGTGGCGTTTTGCCAGCTAAACGGCGCAGGCTTGTCGGTTTCCGCACGCTCAAGCAGCAGCAGGCCGTTACTGTTGGCGGCTGGCTGCAGGGTTACTTTTCCATTCTGCACCGTTGCCGTCTGTTTACTGTAGTAGTCGCGCACCACGGAGCCTTCCGGGAAGGTATTGCTGACGTCCAGCGTCAGCGGTTTGCCGTCCCACTTCGGACACTGGCGGATGACGTTTGCAACCGGCTGTTCTGCGGCACTCTGAATCGTCAACAGCAGGGTGGGCGTGCCGGAGCGGGTATCAATCCGCATCTGGTAGTCACCGTCGCGGAAAAGGCGCCACTGCGGCGGCGTGCCGTCACAGGGCTTGAGCGACAGCATCTCATTGAGTTTTATCGCATCCGCAGGCTGCCAGCACGACTTGTCAAAACTCAGCGTCAGAGGACGCGTACCCTTCGCAAGCTTTGCCTGGCTGGTGAAGACCCCGGTGCCTTCGGCGCTAAATGCGCTAAATCCCGGTGATGACCAGTCGGCATGCGCCAGTGCGGGTAACATCAGAAAGGCTAATGCGGTACGTTTCATTCCTTTTTCCTGTCGCGGCATTTTTGACCAGTGTGCCATCAGGCTGGGGGCAAAAACTCATCCCCTGTCGCTTTCTGCCAGGAGGATGCGTGAGGATGAGTGATCTCGCGCAAAATTAGGCAGTTATCTGCGATAGCGCACACAGTTTCTGCGGAATGATTTTTTTATGAGCAAGTTTCAGGTGACATAGTTTCGGAATTGGACTATTTCTATACGTGCTCTTGAAGTCTATTTTTGATATGATTTGAGATTCCGCTCTCAAATTTGTGAAAAAAATAAGGTGTTGGGATGATTACATCCGACCAGGAGACCTAATGATATCGACTCCCATTCGACGATATGGGGCTGCGATACTCATGTTACTCACCACGGCATTTTCGGGTGAGGTGCTTGCGAAGACGCACACGGATACAACGAGTAAGAAAGCCCACGTAATANAGACGACAAGTAGTAAGGTTAGCAGTAAACAAGAGTATTCTCGCAATAGTGCAAAGAGTAGTTCACTTCCTGATTTGCGAAAATACCCTTCCGGAACACCAAGGAAAAAAGCGTTTCTCCGGACGGTAATGCCTTACATCACGAGTCAAAATGCCGCGATTACTGCGGATCGTAACTGGCTGATTTCCAAACAGTACGATAGCCGCTGGTCGCCGTCAGAGCGCGCGCGTCTGAAAGATATCACGAAGCGCTACAAGCTGAGCTGGAACGGTAACACGCGTCGTGTGCCGTGGAATGCTCTCCTTGAGCGTGTGGATATCATCCCGGGCAGCATGGTTGCGACCATGGCTGCTGCCGAAAGCGGCTGGGGGACGTCTAAGCTTGCGCGTAGCAACAACAACCTTTTCGGCATGAAATGTGTGAAAGGTCGTTGTAACAATGCCCCTGGCAAGGTGAAAGGCTATTCGCAGTTTGAATCTGTGAAGGATTCCGTCAGCGCCTACGTGGTGAATCTGAATACGCACCCGGCCTACTCATCGTTCCGTAAATCACGCGCTCAGCTGCGTAAGGCGGACCAGGAAGTGACGGCCAGTACGATGATCCACAAGCTGAAAGGTTATTCGACAAAGGGACAGAGCTATAACAACTATCTGTTCGCCATGTACCAGGATAACCAGCGCTTAATCGCCGCCCATATGTAATTTCAAAAAAACGCCTTCCACTGGAAGGCGTTTTCTTTTCTATATCAGCACCTCGCTGTGGCGATCCCGATACTCCTTCGGCGTGGTGTCATACTCTTTGCGGAACACCGAGTAGAAATATTGCAGGGACGGGTAACCGCACATCTGCGAGATTTCGTTGATCGACAGCGACGTGGAAACGAGCAGGCTGCGTGCTTTCTCCAGCTTTTCAGCATGGATGACGGCATGAATGGTTTCGCCCACCTCTTCTTTAAAACGTTTCTCCAGATTCGAGCGCGAAATGCCCACCGAATCCAGCACCTGATCGACCTTAATCCCTTTGCAGGCGTGGTTGCGAATATAGTGCATGGCCTGAATGACGGCCGGGTCGCTTAAGGAGCGATAATCGGTTGAGCGACGTTCTACGACGCGGACAGGAGGCACGAGCAAGCGCTGAAGCGGCAGAGATTCTTTATCCAGCAGACGATGCAGCAGCTTCGCCGCCTGATAACCCATCTGACGCGTGCCCTGTGCAACGGAGGAGAGCGCCACGCGAGACAGATAGCGGGTTAGTTCTTCATTATCAATGCCAATCACGCACAGCTTTTCGGGCACAGGAATGTGTAAGTGTTCGCAGACCTGCAGCACGTGCCGCGCGCGGGCGTCCGTCACGGCAATAATACCGGTTTGCGGCGGCAGCGTTTGCAGCCAGTCCGCCAGGCGGTTTTGCGCGTGCTGCCAGTTTTCCGGCGCGGTCTCCAGCCCCTGGTACACCACGCCGCGATACTTTTCCTTCGCGACCAGCTGGCAAAACGCGTGTTCGCGCTCAACGGCCCAGCGTTTGCCGCTGGTGGTCGGTAACCCATAAAACGCGAAGCGATGGACGCCTTTCTCTTTTAAATGAAGAAAGGCGGCCTCGACCAGGGCATGGTTATCGGTGGCAATATAGTGGACCGGCGGATAGTGTTCGGGTGAATGGTAGGAGCCGCCGACGCCCACTATCGGGACGTCGACGTCGGTCAGCAGCTGTTCGATGACGGGATCGTCATAGTCGGCGATGACGCCATCGCCCAGCCACTCTTTGATGTTCTCCAGACGGGTGCGAAAATCTTCTTCAATAAAAATATCCCATTCGGATTGCGACGCCTGCAAATATTCACCAACGCCTTCCACCACCTGACGGTCGTAGGCTTTATTGGCATTGAATAACAACGTAATGCGGTGACGCTTTTCAAACATGGCTCACTTCCCAATTAAGTCACAATACGGTTATCAGGCCCGTCGCTTGGTGGCCGAGTCCATCCAGACTGCCAGTAAAAGAATGGCCCCCTTGACGATATACTGCCAAAACGTCGGGACGTCCATCATACTCATCCCGTTATCCAACGATGCCATGATAAATGCCCCCATGACCGCGCCCGCCACGCTACCGATACCCCCTGCGAGGCTGGTGCCGCCAATGACGCAGGCGGCGATAGCATCCAGTTCGGCAATGTTACCGGCGGAGGGAGAGCCTGCTCCGAGACGCGAGCTGAGGATCAGCCCGGCGATAGCGACCATCAGGCCGTTAATGGCGAAGACCGCCAGCTTGGTACGCTCGACATTGATACCCGAGAGGCGGGCAGCTTCAAGGTTGCCGCCGATGGCATAAATACGGCGGCCAAATGCGGTGCGCGTGGCCATAAACATGCCGCCCAGCAGTAAAAGCGCCAGCAGCAGGACGGGGGTCGGGACACCGCGATAGTCGTTAAGAAGCCAGATGGCGCCCAGCACAATGACCGCCGTGAGCGCCTGACGCCCTACCACCGAGGTTGACGCCGGAGAAGCCAGCCCCAGCGCCTGACGGCGCATGCGTCCACGCCACTGCCATGCGACAAAGGCCAGCAACCCAATCACACCGATCGTAAAGCCTATGCTGTCTGAGAGGTAACTCTGGCCAATCTGCGACATGGCCGCACTGGTGGGGGAGACGGTGGTGCCGTTGGTGATGCCGATTAAGATCCCGCGGAAGGCCAGCATCCCCGCCAGGGTGACAATGAACGACGGCACCTTACGGTAGGCAACCCACCAGCCGTTCCAGGCTCCCAGAACCAGACCCAGCACCAGCGTGACCGCCACGGTCAGCGGCAGCGGCCAGCCGAGCCAGACGTCAAAAATCGCCGCCACGCCCCCGAGGAGCCCCATCATCGAACCGACCGACAGGTCGATTTCCGCGGAGATAATCACGAACACCATGCCCACGGCCAGAATGCCGGTGATGGCGGTCTGGCGGAGCAGGTTGGAGACGTTACGCGCGCTTAAGTACGAGCCATCGGTCATCCAGGTAAAGAACAGCATGATGACGATAATCGCCGCGATCATCACGAAAACCTGCAGGTTAAGCGCTTTTAGCCCCGCGAACGCACCGGGCGTCGGAACAGCGACTTTGATATCAGACGGATTGCTTTTCGACATGACGTTCGCTCCTTAAAGCGGCTTCCATCACCTGCTCCTGCGTCAGGTTCTGGTTAATCAGGTTGGCTTTCAGTTTTCCCTCGTGCATGACCAGCACGCGGTCGCTCAGGCCGAGCACTTCGGGTAACTCAGACGAAATGACAATGACGGCAATCCCTTGCTGTACAAGCTGATTAATCAGTTTGTAGATTTCATATTTGGCACCGATATCAATCCCGCGCGTGGGCTCATCAAGGATTAAAATGCGTGGATTGAGAAGCAGACAGCGCGCCAGAATCGCCTTCTGCTGGTTTCCCCCGCTCAGGCGGCCAATCGCCAGCTCCGGTGAAGAGGTTTTGACCTTCAGCCGGGCAAGCGACTGGAGGATGCACTGCTGCTCGGCGGCATCGTCCAGGCTGCTCAGCGCGCCGGAGAACCGATCGAGTGCCGCAAGCGTAATGTTTTTACCCACTGCCATGACCGGCACGATACCGTCTTTTTTACGGTCTTCCGGCACCATGGCAATGCCGCGGGCAATCGCCTGCTGGCAGTTGTCGATTTTCACCGGCTGGCCGTCGATATAAATCGTGCCCTCCCAGCGCCCTGGCCACACGCCAAACAGACACTGTACGGCTTCGGTGCGCCCGGCACCGACGAGGCCGGCAATCCCAAGAATTTCGCCACGGCGAAGGGAAAACGAGACGTTATTGACGCGCTTGATGTGGCGGTTAACGGGGTGCCACGCGGTCAGGTTTTCCACGCGCAGCACTTCATCGCCCGTCGCGTGGGGTTCATTTGGGTACAATGCCGTCAGCTCGCGGCCCACCATCATGGTGATGATGTCATCCTCGCTCATCCCGGCGGCTTCACGCGTGCCGATGTGTTGCCCGTCGCGGATCACGCAGATGGTGTCCGAAATGGCTTTGACCTCGTTCAGCTTGTGCGAAATGTAGATACAGGCGATGCCGTGGTTTTGCAGATCGCGGATGATATTGAGCAGAACCGCGGTTTCCTGTTCGGTGAGCGAGGCCGTTGGCTCATCGAGGATCAGCAGCCTGACCTGTTTATTTAGCGCTTTCGCTATTTCGACCAGCTGCTGCTGCCCGAGGCCCAGATCCCCCACGCGGGTATCTGGTGAAATGTTGAGGCTCACCTGCGCCAGCAGCTTTTCGCAGCGGAGCGTCATGGTGTCGTAATCCAGCACGCCGTGGCGGGAAATTTCGGCCCCGAGGAAGATGTTCTCCAGCACGGTGAGATGCTTCACCAGCGCCAGCTCCTGGTGGATGATGGCGATGCCTTTGCGTTCGGTATCGCGGATGTGTGTCGCCTGGATAACTTCACCGGCAAAGACGATTTCACCTTCGTAGCTGCCGTGCGAGTAGATCCCGCACAACACTTTCATCAGCGTCGACTTGCCCGAACCGTTCTCACCGCACAGCGAAACCACTTCGCCGGGGTTCAACCGGAGGCTGACGTTGTCGACGGCTTTCACCGTGCCGAAGCGTTTGGTGATGCTTTTCATTTCAAGTAAATAAGGCATAACCGCTCCACATAACCCGAGGGAAGAACAGTACAACGTGATGCGCCCCCGCAGAGCAGGGGCCGCGCTGGATTACAGTTCGCTCTTCTTGTGGAAACCGTCTTTAACCACGGTGGCGTCAATGTTCTCTTTGTTGACTTCAATCGGTGTGAGCAGGCGAGCCGGAACGTCTTTCAGCCCGTTATTCAGGGTCGCGTCTGCTTTAGGTTGTTGGCCATTACCCAGCTCCACGGCGATTTCCGCCGCCGTATTGGCCAGCTGGGTAATCGGTTTGTAGACCGTCATGGTTTGGGTGCCTGCGATAATGCGTTTTACGCCAGCCAGAT
>Ga0058694_1000354_pt1 | contig 24795 bp, 29 predicted proteins | sample AgamicOrSfrz_FD_55041 | JGI IMG/M metagenome (GOLD analysis project Ga0058694, IMG submission 55041) | Agave microbial communities from Guanajuato, Mexico - Or.Sf.rz | ecosystem: Host-associated > Plants > Phyllosphere > Phylloplane/Leaf | place: Guanajuato, Mexico | collected 2012-05-30 | reverse complement strand
TCGCCGCGGTAGTCCAGCCCAAGGGATGCGGCGGTGGTGCGCTTCTGCTCGCCGTCGACGCCGGTTTCCCCTTCGCGATGCACCGCGTTCAGGCGCACGCCGAACTGATTATCGTCGCCGAAACGGCGGCTGATATCGGTCGTCGCGCCGATCTGCTGCGCCGAGGTATAGTCGACGCCGACGCGCGTCAGCGGCAGATCTTCGGCATGTTTCGGCTCAAGGTTGATCATGCCGCCTACCCCGCTGCTGGCGGCGCCGTTAAGCAGGCCGTTGGCGCCTTTAAAGATCTCGACGCGATCGATCAGCGACGCGTCCATCACCTGGCGCGGCACGACGCCCGGCAGCCCGCCGAAGGTCATATCGTCGCCATCCAGCGTAAAGCCCCGGATCCGGTAGGTTTCGGCGAAGTTGCCGTAGCCCTGCAGGCTCTGCACGCCCGCGTCGTTTTTCACCACGTCGGCGATGGTTTTCGCCTGTCGATCCTGGATCATCTTCGAGGTGAAGCCGATCACGTTGAACGGTACCTCCATGGCGTTCTGCTCGCCCAGCATGCCGAGACGGCCGCCGTGCGCTACCTGGCCATCAAGATAAGCGGGCACCAGCTGGTCGCCGCCAGGTTTGAAATCGCTCCGCGGCGCGGCGGTGACGGTCAGGGTCTGCTCGTCGCTGCGGGCGGTTGAAACAAAGTCACGGGTGTTTGTGGTAGCCGCCATCACTGGCAAACAACCGGCGCTGACCAGTAAGGCCAGCAGCGTCGGTTTAAATCCGGGAGAAGAAAGCGAACGGCGCATAGTCGATCCCTAATGCTAAAGTTACTGATAATCATTATTATTGCGATTTGCGATTATGCGCAGCCTTGCTTTTATTGCAAGCGAAATTTTAGCGGCGAGGCGAACGGCGTTAAATGCGACGAAAGGGCGTGCTGAGTAGGCGCTACGCCCGCGTGTAGCAGGCGTATAAACGCAAGAGATTAAGCAATGGAATCAGACTTCGCGCCAGCGTTTGAAAATAAGGGAGGTATTAATACCGCCGAAGGCGAAGTTATTGGACTGGATGTAATCCGTCTCCAGCATGCGCGGCTCGCCGATGATGTAATCGAGTTCGCCGCACTCTGCTGCGGGCTGATGTAAATTCAGCGTCGGCGCAAACCAGCCTTCCCGCATCATTTCAATGCTCATCCAGGCTTCCAGCGCGCCGCACGCGCCCAGCGTATGACCAAAATAGCTTTTCAATGATGAAATCGGCGTATCCGCGCCGAATACCGCCGCTGTCGCCTGACTCTCCGCAATATCGCCGCGATCGGTTGCCGTGCCATGGGCGCTGACGTAACCGATTTGCTGAGGNGTCAGACCGGCGCTGTGCAGCGCGTGCTCGATACAGATCTGCATGGTTTCGCGCTGCGGCTGCGTGATATGCGCTGCATCACAATTGGTATGGAACCCCACCAGTTCGGCATAAATGGTCGCGCCGCGCGCCTGAGCATGCTCGAGAGATTCAAGAATCAGCGTGCCAGCGCCTTCGCCGATCACCAGGCCATCGCGCTGGTGATCAAAGGGCGCTGGCGAGGTTTCGGGCGCGTCATTGCGTTGACTGGTGGCGAACAGCGTATCAAATACCGCCGCTTCCGATGGGCAGAGCTCTTCTGCCCCGCCCGCCACCATGATGTTTTGATAGCCGTGGCGGATGGCTTCCCAGGCGTAACCTATCGCCTGGCTGCCCGACGTACAGGCGCTGGAGGTGGGAATAACGCGCCCGCGCAGCCCAAAAAACAGCCCGGCGTTTACCGCGGTGGTGTGCGGCATCATTTGTACGTAAGTGGTGCCGGTAATATTGTTGGTGTGCTTTTCGGTCAGCATGGTAGCGAATTCGCTCACCGGGCCGGTACTGCCGGTTGAGGATCCATAGGCGATCCCGGTTTCGCCGCTAACCAACGCAGGATGATCGATTAATCCCGCCTGCTCCAGCGCCAGCTCGGTGGCGCGCGTCGCCAGCAGCGACACGCGACCCATGGAGCGGATACGCTTGCGGGTATAGTGCGCCGGCAGTGCAAAATGATCGATGGGCGCGCCGAGCAGCGTATGAAGTCCGTCGTAGACCTGCCACTCCGGCATGCGGCGCACCGCATTCTTTCCGGCGCGCAGCCGCGCTGCTATCTCTTGCCACTGCTCGCCGAAAGCGGTGACGCCGCCCATTCCGGTTACCACGACACGATGCGTCACAGCATACCTCCATTGATGGAAATGACCTGGCGCGTCACATAGCCTGCGATATCGGACATCAGATAGCTCGCCAGTCCGGCGACCTCTTCTGCCGCGCCCATACGCTTCATCGGCACGATTTTCATCGCCTCTTCTATAACGTGCGATTCCAGCCCTTCCATGCCGGTATCGATCAGGCCGGGCGCGATGCAGTTAACGGNAATCTTGCGTTTCGCCAGTTCNATCGCCAGCGCTTTGGTCGCGCCGATGATGCCGGCTTTGGCCGCGCTATAATTGACCTGGCCGCGATTGCCCGCGATGCCGGAAACCGACGACAGCGTAATAATGCGGCCGCCCTGACGCAGGCCGATCATCGGCATGACGCAGGGCTGGATAACATTGTAAAAACTGTCGAGATTGGTATGGATAACGCTGTCCCATTCGCTGTCGGTCAACGCAGGGAAAGCGGCATCGCGCGTGATGCCTGCGTTGCTGACCACGCCGTAATAAGCGCCTCGCTCGCGCATATCCGTCTCCAGCGCGTCGCGCGTCGCTACCCGGTCCGCCACATCAAAACAGAGCAAGCGTCCGCAGCCGCCGGCCGCCTCGATATGCGATAGCGTCTGCTCTGCGCCATGGCGGTCGCGGTTGAAGTGCACCGCAACTTCAAAGCCGTCCTGCGCCAGACGCAGCGCGATGGCGCGGCCGATCCCTTTACTTGCGCCAGTAACTAACACGGAACGCGTCATGGCTGTTTTCCTTGTGACATTAGCTCTTGTAACTCTTGTTCGTTAGGTTGATAAGTATTCAGCCGACCGCTGGCAAGCACGCGATCGCCATGACGGATTTCGCCTTCAAAGCTGCCCATGCGATCGTCGCGCATCAGCAGGCGAAGCGTAATATCCAGCGTAATCGCGGCGGGAAAGGTCGCTGCCGCCGCGCGCCAGTTTCGTCCGCCCAAAAGCATGCCGGGCGCTATTTTTTGCGCGCCGGAACGCCTGGCATGCCAGCCGGACCAGACGCCGACGGTTTGCGCCATGATCTCTACGCCAAACCAGGCGGGCAGTTCGCCCTCATCGTTCAGGAAAGGCGCGAGCACGCCGCTGGAGGTCGTGGAGACCTGACAATGTACGCTCTCGTCGTCGACCGCAATCACGCGATCAACCAGAATCATTGGCGTCTGATGCGGCAAATAGTCGCCAGCGGGAAACGTTTTACTCATAACGTACGTCCTAAAATCAGGCAGCTGTTATTGCCGCCGAAGGCAAAGGAGTTCGAGGCGATAACTGGTTTTTGCAGCTTCTGCGGCGCCAGCAAAAGCCCGCAGTCGGGCAGGCTGGTATCCTGGGTTGCCGTTGAGAAATCCTGCGGCGGCAGCGGCAGCCCGTCGCGCAGGATCAGCGCGGCGATGGCCGCTTCGATTACGCCCGCAGCACCTAACGTGTGACCGGTAAGATGCTTGGTGGAACTTGAGGGAACCTGGTCGCCAAACAGGCGATGCACTACTTTCGACTCTATCTGATCGTTAAGGGGCGTCGCCGTGCCGTGCAGGTTGATATAGCCGACGTCCTGCGCCAGCATACCCGCGCTNTGCAACGCCATCTGCATGGCGCGCTCAGCGCCCTCGCCTTCAGGATGCGGCGCCGACATATGCCAGGCATCCGACGANTCGCCCACGCCCAGCAGCGCCAGCGGCTGCGGCTCGCGCGTCAGCAGCATCAGCGCGCTCCCTTCGCCGACGGAGATGCCGTCGCGATCGCGGCTAAAGGGCGCGCAGCGCTGCCCGGAGAGCGACGCCAGGCTGTCGAAACCGTTAATCGGCATACGGCTCAACGAGTCGGCGCCGCCGACCAGCGCGACATCCGCCAGACCGGCGGCGATCAGCCGCTGACCGCTGATAATGGCGCGCGCGCTCGACGAACAGGCGGTAGAGATGGTGTAGGCCGGACCGTCAAGCTGAAGATAGTTCGCCAGAAAGCGCGACGGATCGCCCAGCTCCTGCATCTGATAGTGATAGCCGTTATAGGGCGCGCGCCGTTGCCGGTCCCCTTCATCAACCCCGGAAGTACTGGTGCCAAGCACCACCGCCACGCGTCCGGCGCCATGCTTCGCTACCGCCGCGTCCAGCGCCGGACGGATTTGCGCCAGCGCCGCAAGCAGCAGCTGATTATTACGCGTATTGTGCGCCGCCAGATGCGGCGGCACAGGCGGCAACGCGCCCTCTACCGCGCCGAGCCAGCAGCGTCTTTCGCCGCTGAGCCAGCCGTCGCGCGGCTGCATGCCTGGCGCGATGCCGCGCGCCAGATTTTGCGCAATGGTCGCTAAATCATTGCCCAGCGCGTTAAGCATGCCAAAGGCGGAAATATAAATCATGATGGGTCCAGATGTTGAATACGTATCTGATAGCCAAACGCGCGCTGCCGGATGCTGACCGGTTCGCGCTGGCCGCCGCGTTTCAGGTAGTCGATCTCCGTCACGACCTCGCCTTGCGCGTCGCGCAACAAACGGGTCATGCCCGCATCCTCCAGCCGCCAGCCTGGCGGCAGCTGTTTTTGCCATGCCGCGATCGGCCACTGGCTGAGCATCACATCCGCCAGCACCTGGCTGGCTGGCGGCAGCTGCGGCAACGGCATCAGCTGCTGGCTATGGATCCCCTGCGCATCATAGGTGACGCGGAACAGACGAATGCCCACCGAGGAGAGCCCCGCCAGTTCAATTTTCTCGCTGTCTGCGCTTAACAGCACCAGCAGCGACTGGCTTTTGCCCTTGACCTCGCCGGTAAGCAGCTGCTGTTGCTGAAATGCAGGCGCGATGCCCGGCGGCGGCAGCGTGACGCGCACCCCTGGCTTCAGCCAGGCGGTGGGACGCGCGCTATCAGGCGCCTTGCCGGCGCAGCCGCCTAACAGCAGGCCCGATAAAACAATCAGGACGACTCGCCACATTTTCTTTTCCTCGATTTAGATGGCCGCAGCGCCAGCGGCGACAGCAGAAAGGCGCTAAAAATCCCGCTGCAGAGCACAACGCCAAAACTCGATATCGCGCTGGTGCTGCTGAACACCAGCATCCCAAGCGTCAGCAGCGTGGTTATCATCGCCAGCGATACCGCCAGCAGCGAGGTTAGCGGCGTGCCGTCTGGATTGCTGAAAAACAGGGTGTAATTGATGCCGATACCCAGTACCAGAATCAGCGCCAGCAGCGCAAAGAGATTGAGCGACGCGCCGATCCAGCCAAGCGTGGCGAGTGCCGCCGCCAGAGACAGCGCCGATGGCAGAACGCTGCGCAAGCCCGCTTTGACGCCCAGGCGCAGCACGTAGCTGAGCGCGATTAAAAGCAGCGCCAGCGCCAGCAAACCGCTTAGCAGCGTACGCCAGAAGCTGAACAGCGCATCGTAGCTTGCCTTGCGATCGACCCAGCTTACCCCTTGCTGCCGTTCAGAAAGCTGCTGCAGGGCCGCGCTNTTATGCACCCCGCCGACCGGCACCAGCACGCCGCTACGTCCATCGGGCAGCGACAGCCAAAGCAGCCGCCAGCCTGCGCTAAGCGGACTGTCCAGCCAGGCCTGCGGCGTGACCGGCGTAGGTTCGATATAGGGCGTCGGCAGCGTTAAGCCCGCCGCCTGGAGCGTTGCCATTATCTGTGGCGCCGCCTCGCTCAACAACGCAGCGTCCTCTTGCTGCTGCTGCAGCGAGCGCAGCGGCAACACGCGCGTCGTTTCCAGCCAGCCCGCCCGCTTCGCCTGCTGCAACGCAGGCGCCAGCTTCGCCAGCCGCTGCAGCGTCTGCTCGGGCGTATCGCCCCATACCACAAACCAGCTCTGATCGGCCCGCTGACCGGTCAGCGCCGCAATCAACCTATCCTGCGCCAGCAACCGCTGCGGCGCGCTCTGCAGTTTTGCGATATCGTCATCGACGCGCAGCTGGCTGACGCCTCCGATGGCATAGATCAGCAGCGTCAAGGGCAGGCCGACGCGCAGGTAGCGGTTGCGACGCCATGCCGCCAGCCAGCGCGCCANCCAGACCATCAGCGGCACGGGCCGCACGGGCAGNCCGCGCACCAGCCAGGGATAAAGCAGAATGACCGTCAGGCAGGAGGCGCTCAGCCCGCTGGCGGCGAATACNGCCAGCTGGCGCAGACCGGGAAACGGCGCCAGCAGCATCAATAGCCAGGCGATCGCCGTGGTGCCCAACGCCAGCAGCAGCGTGCCGCGCACTTTGCGCAGACTTTCCCAGGGAGAGGCGTGCGCGCCGTGCACCATGCGCTCCGTCAGATAATAAAGGGTGTAATCCGCTGAGATGCCCACGATACTGAGACTCATCACCAGCGTCATCAGGTGCAATTCACCGAAGCAGAGCAGCGTCACCGCGCTACCCGCCATCGCGCCCACGCCGACGGAGGCGATAGCGAGCAACAGCGGGCGCAGCGAGCGGAAAACCAGCAGTACCAGCAGCAGCACGCCGCCGATAGTCGCCGCGCCCAGCGTTTCCACATCCCGCTGCGCGCGCTGGCTGGCGTCATCGCTGAACAACACGGTGCCGCGCGTCAGAAGCTGCGCGCCAGGCCAGCGCGCTTTTAACTGCTGCTCCAGCGCGTTCAGCTGTTTGACCAGCGCATGACTCTCTTTGATGCTAAAGGCGTTGGTCGCCAGCTCGCCGTGTAAAAAATACCAGCGTCGCCCCTCGCTATCCTGCGCCGTCAGCCAGCCGTCGCGCAGCACCATGCGGTCGGCATTTTGCTGCAGCGCAAGCTGCGAACCGCGCGTCAGCATCAGCGGATCGCCTTGCAACTCTTTGCTGCCGACGCCGGCAAACGCGGAGAAAAGCTGGGCCAGTATCCAGTCGGCCTGAGTATGATTGCGCAACCGCTCGCGCGTGGCGTCGTCCATCAAGCCGTTGCGGTGCGCCCAGGCAAAACGTCCCCAGTCCGACTGACGCTTGTCATCCAGTTCGCCCTCCACCGCNTTCAGCTCAGGCAGCGTCTGCAGCTGCTGCTGCCACCACCGAGCGGCCTGGCGGCCGTTATCGTCGTCCGCCGCCACNAGCCANACCAGCTGTCGGTCGAGGCGCTGCATAAAACCCTGTTGCAGTTCAGGCGGCGCGGCGCCCAGCGTTTGCTGCGGCAACAACGCCAGCACGCTGCTGTTAAGCGAGCTGCGTGGCAGCATTATCGCCAGCACCAGCGCCAGCGCGACGCAAAAGGTCACCCAGAGTCCTGCCAGCAGGCGCGCGTTACGGGGCAAAGCGGGCACGCTCCTCGGCGTTGAGCTGCGACGGCTGGGTGCGCGTATTGCTGAGGACGATATGGGTGCGGTCGCCCTGACTGTCGTTCAGGTCGATTTGCTCCAGAAACGCTTCGCCGGACAACTCGATGCGCTGAAAGATTTTGTTGAGCGGCGCCGCCTTTGGCGTCAGTCCCAGCCTCCAGCGCCCCTCTCCTTTATCCTGGAAATCAATCGTGAAATTCTCCTGCAGCACGCGCTCGTCCGCCTCAAACAGCGCGCGCAGCAGATGATTGAACTGAAACATCTGCGGGTTAGCCTCGGCAGTCACCACCTGCGGCGACTGGCCGTTGAGCGTCTGCACCATACGCTTATCATCCAGCAGCAGCGTCATGGCAAAGGGCGTGCGCTGATGCCACCAGAGCCCCTGCTGGCGGGCAATAAGCATTTCGCCGCGCGAGGTGAGCGGCTGCGCCATGCCGGCGATGGCGCGCGTCTGGATAAAATCGGCGCGGATAACCGGCTGGCTGGCGAAACGCTGTTGCAGCTGCTCCAGCGTTACCGCGCCGGCGGCGCTGGTCCACAGCAGCAGCGCGGTTAACAGATATCTCAACATCCCTTTACTCCCAGTTTTTCCAGCAACACATCGGGCGAAACGAAACACATCTCCTGCGTGGCCTGGTGCACCGCCACCTGCAGCGTATGGGCGCGCGTCGCCACCTGTCCCGCCGCGTTTTTGACTTCATAATCGATACGCAGCCGGTTTTCATATTCTGTAATGCGCGCGCTGACGCGGATGACCTCTTCGCAGCGCAGCGGCTGGCGATATTTTACCTGCGCGTCCACCACCGGCCAGACGTAGCCGCTGGCAGCCATTTCAGCGTAGCCATAGCCAATCTGGCGCAGCAGTGCTTCGCGCGCCTTTTCGAAAAAGCGGAAGTAGTGGCCGTGCCAGACGACGCCCATGGGATCGCAGTCATGGAAAGAGACGGTGATCGCCACCTCGGCGGCCTGTAGGTTGTCATTCATCAGGAGACTCCTCGCGGCGCGACCGAGCGTCGGGCAGCGTCCAGAAATCAAAAAAGTTAAACCAGTCGAGCGGCGCCTTGAATGCGTACGCCTCCAGCCGTTGCGCATAACGATCCACCGCCGCCTGAAGCGCCTGCTGGCGCGTGGCGCGCGGCAACAGCAGCGGATCGGCGAAGGGTTCGCAGTAGACGCGCAGCCCTCCCTGCTCGCGTAACGCGAACATCAGCATCACGGGACAACGCAGCGCCGACGCCAGCACAAAAGGTCCCTGCGGAAAGGGGGCTGGCTGGCCGAGAAATTCGCTCCAGACCACGCGAAGCTCTCCGCCGCGCTGGCGCCGCACCGCCGTTCGATCGCCGACAATCGCCACCCATTCGCCCGCATCGATTTTTTGTTGCAGCAGGATGGCGGTTTCCGGACCGATATCGGTGACAGGTATCAGGTTAACGCCGGCATCAGGCGCAATAGTTTCCAGCACATCGCGAAAGCGCTGCGCATTGTCGGTAAAGACCAGCGCATTAATGACCAGTCCGCTCACCTGCTGCGCCATGGCGCGACAGGCTTCGATATCGCCGAGATGCGAGGCGAGGATCAGCTGCCCCTGCGCGCCTGCGCGGCGTATCGCCGCTTCAGCGCCAGGCGCGAAATCGATATCTTTGCCCCAGCGCAAATCGCCGCGCCAGCTGGCTACTTTATCCAGCATCGCTTCGGCGAAGCGCAAAAAGTGGCGGTAGCTGTTAAGCGGCTGCGGCAGCGTGACGTGACGGCTTTCCGCGCAGGCGGCGATACGTTTCAGATAGCGCTGCGATGCGCGGCGCGCGTTCAGCCCGGTCAGCCAGTAGACCGCCACGACAGGCCACAGCAGCAGCGTGAACGGCAGCCGTCCGCCATAGCGCCACAGCGCCAGCATAAAACGCAGCCCGATCTGGCCGCGTCGCTCCGGCTCGCCAGACCAGTGCGCCTGCTGTTTATGTTTACGCATCGCCAGCAGACGAGGAATGCGCGGCAGCATGCCGAAAAAAAGCCGGGTATGCATCCATGAGATGCGCAGGTTGTCCCACAATGCGTCGAAATGAGAGAGGCCCGCTTCGGGATAGACCACGCGGGTCGCGAGAAAACGACTCGGCGTGCCCTGCCAGTAAAGACGCACCATAATTTCCGTGTCGAAGTCCATGCGCTGGCCAATCTGGCGCCGGTTGCACAGCGCCAGCGTCGGTGCCAGTGGGTAAACGCGGAAGCCGCACATGCTGTCTTTAACAGAGAACGACAGCGTTTCCACCCATACCCAAAAGTGCGTCACGTAGCGTCCGTAAAGACGCGCCTTAGGCACTGACTCATCGTAACGAGGACGGCCGGAAATAAGCCAGTCGGGATAGCGGCAGGCCTCCGCCAGCATAGCGGGCACATCCTCAATCGCATGCTGGCCGTCGGCGTCGAGCTGTAAGGCATGGGTGTAGCCCTGCCGCATCGCCGTACGCAGGCCGAGAATTACCGCCGCGCCTTTGCCCTGATTCGAAGGCAGACGCGCAATGTGAAGGTTTTCGGCGGAAAGCTGCGCCAGCTGCTGCTGCGTTGTCGCATCGCTGCCGTCATCCACAACGATGATCGGCAGCTTAAAGGGAGCAAGACGCGCGAGCACCGACGCCATGGTTGCGCCATGGTTGTAACAGGGGATCACCACGCAGGGCGAGAAAGCGGACGTCAACACAGCAGGATCTTCCCGCTGCTGGCATTAAGCAGCTCGCCGTCTCGCAGCAGCAGATAGCGAAAGCTGAGACGCGATTTGCTTGCGTCCCAGTCAAGCTCTAGCTGCAGCAGCGAACCTGGCGGCACCGGCTGCTGAAATTTGATATTTTCCAGCGCGCTGAAGGCCTTGCCGGGCGCCAGCAGCGCGGTCGCATAATGCATCACCCAGTCGAGCTGCGCCACGCCGGGAAGAATAGGCAACTGGGGAAAATGCCCCTGGAACCAAAAGAGGTCGGCTGCGACCAGCAATTGTAACGACGCCTGCGCGCCGCTGACCTTACGGCTACGTTCAACCGGCAACATGAAAAAGCTCCTCAATTTCTGCCCAGGCGCGCTTGCTCTGGCTGGTCACCGGGATCGCCTCCACGATGCGCCAGTAGCGCGGCAGCGCGACCGGCTCCAGCCACTGGTGCAGTTGCGCGCGCCAGGTGCGTTTTAGCTGACTCAGCTCCGTAGCCGCAGGCTGCGCGTCGAGCTGCACTGCAACGGCGACCGCGCTGCGGCCGCGCCGCGTAATCGCCAGCGCGGCAACATCCACCACGCCCGGCATGGCCTGAATGCGGCGTTCCACTTCGCTTAAAGAGACGCGTTTATCCTCGATTTTCACTACGCGATCGAGCCGTCCCGCCAGCTGAAAATCTCCTGAATCCAGCATCGCTAACCGGTCGTCAAGCAGCCAGCCGCCGTCGGGGATTAAATCTGACCACAGCTGCCAGCGCCCGCACGCGGTCTGCTGCAGACGAACAGCGGGAAAAGAACGCCACGAGCGCGCTTCGTCGTCGCGCTGTCGCCACGCGATGATGCCCGTTTCCGTGCTGCCGTAGATTTCATTGACGTGGCAGCCCAGCACCTGCTGCGCGGCGTGCGCCTCTTTCTCCTCCAGCGCGCCGCCAGCAGAAATCACCAGCGCGCATTCCGGCGCGGCAAGCGAAGCGTCGAGTCGACGCAAAAAAGCGGGGCTGCTGATAAAGACGTAACGCTCGCGCCGATCCTGCTCCGTCAGTTGCTCGCTGTACAAAACCTGCCGCGCGGAGAACGGGCGACACAGCGCCATGGGCAGAAAAAGCCGAAAGCTTAAGCCATACAGATGCTGATGGCTGACCGAGGCGATAAACCGGCACTGGCTCGCGCGTGCGCCCCAGCGGTCAGCCAGCCACTGCGCCTCCAGCTCCATNGCCGCCAGCGGCTTACGCACGGCGCGCGGCGCGCCGGTTGAACCTGAGGTNAACAGCACGAGCGCGGCATCCTCAGGCAGCGGCGGCAGCTCGTCCTCGCTCTCCTCGTCGCGCCACATCAGATGCGGCAGCGTGATATCCAGCGGCATATCGCTGACCACGCCGTCGAGCTCCGCGCGCATCTCCTCCAGCGGCCGGGCGCGACAGTGGCCGGGAATGATCGGCGTTTTGCCCGCATACCACGCAGCCAACAGCGCCACGCAGAAGCGGTAACTGTCATCGAAACAGAGCGCCCAGCGTGCGCCCGACGACGCTTTAAGACGCGCGGCGAGCGCGACAACCTCTTTGCGCATCGTGCTGCGCAGCAGCGGCTGAGCGCCGCGAAAGGCGACGACCGCCTCTGGCGCGTTTAACCATAAGCTAACCGGTAATATTTTCATGTTTTTGTCGGATACGCTGACGTAAAAGCCACTCCCCCGCCATTAGCGAACCGGTCAGCAGATAGCTTATTCCGCCGTTCCATAGCGTCCACCAGTGGATATTTCCTGCCAGACAGGTCGCGGCGGCGACGCTGCCGTTAAATAAAAAAAACAGCGACCAGAGCTGGGTGACGCGGCGCGTATAGCTCACTCCCTGNGGCGACAGTTCGGGTTCGCTCAGGCGGGCGATTCGCTCCACCAGCGACGCCGGGCCGCGCAATGAGCTGGCGAAAAGGCTTAGCAGCAGCAGATTGACCAGTACGGGATACCACATCAGCAGGTGCAGGCTGCGCAGCGCGCCAGCACAACAGGTGAAGATGGCACCGAACAGCGCCAGCCTGGCACCGAGCCGGCTCATCTCACTACGCGCGCCGCGCAGCATCCACCAGCGCAGCGCGAAAACAGCGCCGAGCGGCCAGAACAGGATGTGCCACTGGGGATGGGTCGCCACCAGCAGCACGATAAACGGCCACATCAGCAGCGACAGCGCATTTAGCAGACGCAGCGCGGCAGACAGCATCGGCTCAGGCGTTCTCACGCATCAGCTGTTCTACTGCATCCACCACATCCTGCACGGTACGCACGGNNCGGAAGGTTTCCGGCTTGATCTTGCGACCCGTCCGTTTTTGCAGATGCACCACCATGTCGACCGCGTCAATGCTGTCGAGCCCCAGATCTTCATACAACCGNGCTTCGGGATGAATATCTTCAGGCGCGGTTTCAAACAGGCTGGTCAGCAACGACGCGACTTCCTGATAAATCTCTTCTTGGGTCATCACAGGTCGGCTCCTGGCGCTAAGCGATGTTGCGGGTTGATAAATGCCGCCAGAGAGGCAACGGAGAAAAAGTGCGCGCGCAGGGTCTCGCTTTCGGCGGAAAGCGCCACGCCGTAGCGGTTTTTCACCGCCAGACCTAACTCAAGCGCATCGATAGAATCCAGCCCAAGGCCCTCGCCGAACAGCGGCGCTTCGGTGTCGATCTCATCGGGCGCGATATCTTCAAGATTCAGCGTCTCAATGATCATCTGTTTTATATCGTTGATCAGTGCGTCCATTGTGTTTCCGTCAAACGTCTTCTTTATGGGGTACCAGCGCCTGCTGCAAATAGCGCGTCAGACGACGCGCTGCCAGCGGCTGAGCATCTTCACTGGCTGGGTGAAATAACTGGCTGTCNATNCGCGACTGTACGCGCACGGTAAACAGAGGTTTTACCGGCGGAATTTGATACCAGCGGCTCTGTTTGTCGAGCATCCGCTGCGTACAACTGATATGAACGACGCGCAGCTCGCAGCCCGCGCGNACGGCGATATTCGCGGCGCCGCGCTGCAGCTTAAGCGCCTCGCCGTAGCGCGTGCGCGTTCCTTCAGGAAANATCAGAATGGTATCGCCACGCGCCAGGCGCTGCTGGCTGTCGGGCAACAATGTTTCAGCTTCGCTGTTAATCAAATAGTCCGCCGCGCGAATAACGCCGCGGAAAAAGAGATTGCGCTGCAGGTCGGCTTTAACCAGACAATCCATTTCCGGCAGCACCGANGCGATCATTACGTAGTCGATAAGTGAAGGATGATTGGCGACGATCAGGCAGCCTTTGTCCGCCTGCAAGCGTTCTCTGCCGATAATGCGATAGTCGTAGACGCCGACAAAGGTGCAAAAGCGCAGGAAGCAGCGGAAACTAAAAGCGATGCTGCGGCGCGCCAGCGCGCGCCGCCGCGCCTTGTCGCGCTGAACGATCAGCAGCAAATTGAACCAGGTAAGCGACAACAGCAGGCCGCCTACGCTGAACAGGGTAAAGCTTACGGCTGTCATCGCCAGCCGCCAGTAAAAATTAAAGCGGAAGCGGCGACGCATCACCAGAGAGGAGTCAGTCATGGTTTTTCTCCCAGCGCCAGCTCAGACGGTCGCCCGGCAGGGTAAAATCTGTCGCAGCGTTCAGCAGCCCATGCAAAAAGGCCAGACTTTGCGGCAGCNCACCGGAGAGCTTGCTGGTCTGCGGCCGCGCTGCGCACCTGAGCGTTTCGCCCGCGCCAAGAACCAGCCCAACCGCATAAGNCAGNTGCTCAACGCTCTCGGGCAGCCAGGGGCGATAGTAGTCCGGTATGACACCATCAAAATCGACCAGCAATACCTGACGGTAACCCGCCTGATGCAGTGCGCTTACCTCAATAAGCCCCTGCTGAAACGAATCTATTCCCGCGGAGACGGAGGTAGAGACCAGCGGCTGCTTTGCGGCGATGGTCAGACTGCCGACGGCAGAATTATGTACTGACATCGCAAAATCCGTTGGCGAAAGCGCCTCTTCGTTAGCGAGCGCAGTAAGGATGCGCAGGTTGCGCTCCAGTTCGCCATGCCGACTGGTAAAAACCACTGCGTCCACGGCGCGGCGTGCCAGCAGCGCCAGTCCGCACTCTACGGCCGCGCGGCTTCCGCCGCTCAGACGACGCGCGGTCATCATCGGCAGGAAGTGAGGTTTTGCCACAGGAAGGGCGGTATCTAAAGCGGGAGGTTGCTGCGCCCAGCGTTGCCAGTCATCCTGGCTGGCGAGTCCCGGGGCGAGCGCCTGCCAGTCGACAAGTGAATATGCCAGATTCATAACTGCGTTCTTATTTTGTGCCTTGCGAAACTCACGCCAGCCAGACGCATTTTCTCTTTTCCAGTCAGAAAAACGAACGGCCTTGTGTCTCTCTCTTATTCAGAGCGCCCTGACCTGGGTTTCCTGGTAAAAGTTAACCGTGCCGGTCCGTAATAGTGTCGGCAAAAGGTGATTTTTCTTTAACGATAGTTCTGCCATCGCCAGACGAAGGCGACGGCAGACGCAAANTTATTTCAGAGCCTGGGCGGCCAGACGCAGCTGAATATCCTGATCGAGATTCTTCACCCAGCGATTATAGTTGGCGTGAATTTTCCCTTCCTTCGCTTTCAGGTTTTGACTGCTGACATAGTGAATGGAATAGCTTTGCGGCGTATAGGTGATGCGAATATTGGCNACAAATTCGCGCTGCGCGTAACGACCGTCAATCACACCGGGCGCAACAGGCGTCATCACCCATTTGCGGCCGATACCCGCTTCAATAATCGCTGTTTTCATCTGATTGTCGGAATAGCGCTGGGTCAGCGACTGGTCGACATTCTGAACGGGCGCGGTACGTGCGCAGCCGGTTAATAAGGTTGCCGCAAGGGTCATTACGATAAGAGCATGCTTAGACATTGTTATCCCTTTTAAATCCCTGGTATGCAGGTTTAAAACTCCATGCGCTTACTCAGCGCGGAATCGTAACCGCTCACGCTTTTCTGCTTATACCTGTTTAAAAACGGCCCTATCTTACCAGTAAATGTAAAGACACGTAAGCAAAAGTATGCTTACAAAATGGTGCTTTATTACTTGAATGGTTAAAAAATTTACTGTTAACCGACCGCCATTTTTACGGCCGGTTCCGACTTTATTGCGCCTGCCAGCCGCCGCCCAGCGCGCGGTAGAGGGCGATTTGCGCCAACAGCAGGTTGTTTTTCACCGTGACAAGATTGAGCTGGGTAGTGAACAGCGTGCGCTGCGCGTCCAGCTCGTCAAGATAGGAGGCGTAACCGTTTTGATAGCGATTGCGGGCGATACGCAGCGCCTCAGAAACGTACTCTTCCTGCTTCTGCAGCTCCGCCAGCTGCGCCTGCCCTTGCAGAATGGCGTCCATCGCGTCGTTCACCTCGGAGAAGGCGTTGCGCACCACTTTCTCATAGCCGTAAAGCGCCTGGTTGCGCGCCGCCATCGACACATCCACCTGCGCCGTCAGCGCTTCGCGGTTCAGCANCGGCGCCAGCACGCTGCCGCCGATGCTCCAGAGGCGGAACGGATTGTCGATCAGCTGATGCAGCTCGCTGCTTTGCAGGGTGCCGCTCGCGGTCAGNTTAAGCGAGGGCAGCAGCTTCGCCTGCGACGAGGCGAGCGTGGCGTCTGCCGCCAGCAGCAGGCGCTGCGCCTCGACGATATCGGGGCGCCGGTTAAGCAGCTGCGACGGCAGCACCTGCGGCATCTGCTGCGGCATAATCTGGTTGAACTGCGGGCGACGCGCGATCTCGCGCGGGTTCATCCCTACCAGAATGCTCAGGGCGTTCTCCTGCTGGGCGATCTGATGCCTGAGCTGCGGCACCTGCGCCTTCGCCGTCTGGAACTCGGACGCCGCCTGCATCCACTCCAGCCGCGAACTGTAGCCGGTTTCGAACTGGCGCTGCGCCAGCTGCAGCGAATTGCCGCGCGTCTCAAGCGTCGCCTCGGTGACGCGCAGCTGCTCGTCCAGCGCCACCAGGGTCAGATAGCCCGACGCTACCGAGCTGGCGACGGTCAGCTCCGCCGCCGACGCCGCCGCGCGCTGCGCCTCCAGCGACGCTTCGCTGGCCGCGATGCTGCTGCTGCGCGCGCCCCACAGGTCGACATCGTAGTTCGCCTGCAGCAGCCCCTGATAGACGGCGCTCTCGTAGGGCTGGCCGGTAGCGGCAGAGAGCGCGCGCTGATGCGTCGCGCCGACGCCAGCGCTCAGCGTCGGGAAGTTGTCGCCTTGTGCCGCGCGCAGCTCGGCGCGGTACTGTTCGACGCGCGAACGCGCCGTGAGAATATCGAGGTTATTGCGCAGCGCCTGCGTCACCAGCCGGTTGAGGTTGTCGTCGCCGAAGGCGCGCCACCACTCCGCTTCCGGCGCGGCGGCGGGTCCAACCTGATTACGCCACTGCGGCGGGATTGGCAGCGACGCGGGCGCTTTCTCTACCTCGGTGGCGCAGCCGGCCAGCGTGAGCGCCGCCAGACCGGCGCATAACAGCCGCCTCATTACTTCACCGCCTTATCGCGCGGTTGTGCGGCGGTATCGATGCTGACCTCCACCGACATGCCGGGGCGCAGCTCGCGCATATCCTCCGCGTCAATAGCGATTCGCACCGGAATGCGCTGGGCGATTTTGACGAAGTTGCCGGTGGCGTTATCCGGCGAAATCGCGCTGAACTCGGATCCCGCCGCCGGCGAAATAAATTCCACATGGCCGTTATAGCGCTTGCCGTTGAGCGCATCGACCCGGAAGGTCGCCGGCAGGCCCGGCCGAATATCCGCCAGCTGCGTCTCTTTCATATTGGCGATAATCCACTTATGGTCCGGCACCACCGAAGTCAGCCGCGTGCCCGCCGTAACATAGGCGCCTTTGCGCACCGAAAGCTGACCGAGCTGCCCGGCGTCCGGCGCAACGATGCGGGTATTCGCAAGATCGATCTGCGCCAGCTCCAGCGCCGCCTGGGCGCTGGCGACGTCGCCTTCCAGCGACGCGCGATTAACGATTACAGTTTGCAGATTCTGCTGCGCTACCGCTACCTGCGCCTCCGCCTGACGCACCGCCGCCTGCGCCTGCGCGTTGGCGGCGCGCGCCGCATCGCGTTCACGCACCGAGAGCGAGCCGTCGGCGGCCAGATTTTCGACGCGCTTCAGATCGAAGCCCCCCTTCAGCGCCTGCGCTCTGGCGTTCTCCAGCGCGGCCTTATTACTGGCGATGGTGGCTTCCGCGCTGCGGCGCTGCTGCAGGTTGTTGCTGAGTGCCGCCTGCTTCATCGCCAGCTGCGCCTCCGCCTGATGCACGCGCTGACGATAGATGCGATCGTCGATGGTCATCAGCAGCTGCCCTTTTCGCACCGGCTGAAGATCCACGACCTCCACCGAGGTGAGATAGCCATTGACCTGCGGGCTGATAAAGGTCACCTGGCCGCGCACGTAGGCGTTCTCAGTACTCTGTATGGCGCTGGTGAAGGGCCAGAGCTGCCAGGCGTATAAAATGATCAGTACGCCCAGAATGGCGATGCCGCTTCCCGCCGCAATAGAAAGAATGCGCCGGCGACTGGCGCGCTCGCGCTCTGCCGCCTGAAGTTCATCCTGCTGACTCATCTTGACTCCATAGATTCTTGTGACGCTGCCGCCAGACGCTGCTCCATCAGATTAAAGCGCGCCTGTCGCCAGTTGAGGTATCGCTGACGGGAGAGACGCCACAGCGCCCACATCAGGGTNATGAGCGCCAGCGCCGCCGTCAGTAAATAGGTATCGTTATAGGCCAGCACGTTCGCCTGCAGCGTCGCCACCACCTGCAGCTGGCTGGTGCTTTGCGCGCTCAGCAGCGCAGGATCGGCCAGCTGGCTGTTGAATAGCGCGCCGTACTGGCTAAGACGCTCCGTAACGTTGGGATCGAGCAGCGAGAGCTGATCCCCGATCAGGCTGGAGTGGTACTTCTCGCGCCAGACCTGAAAGGTGCCGAGGATTGCGGAGCCAATCAGGCCGCCCAGGTTCTGGCTCATGCCGAACAGCACCACGAAGCTCACCAGATTTTTCGGCTGCGTTACCACGCTGCCGATGCCGATCAGCATTGCGGGCGCCATAAAAAAGGTGCTGCTGAAGCCGAGCAGGAACTGGCTGAGATACATATTGTTGGCGCGCGTGACCGGGCTGGCCTGCGCATCCATCAGCGAGGCGACGATCATCACCGCCAGCGAGGTGACGATCGGCCAGTTAAGATGCGCGGGCCGGATGGTCAGCGCGCTGATGGCGATGCCGAGCGTCATGCCGCCGATAATCGCCAGCGACAGGCCGCGCATCTGATCGTTGAGGAGCCCCAGCTGCTGCAAAAAGCCCACCGCGCCGGTGTTCTGCTCCGCCAGCACGATGCGTATCATAATCATCACGATGCCGAGACGCACCATGTTGCCGCTGCTGAGCCAGCGCGTATTGATCAGCGGATTTTTCCGGTTGTGCTCAATGACGATCGCCGCGACGATCAGCACCAGCGCGATCGCCAGGCAGACGCCGAGCCAGGGCGTGGTGAACCACCATTCAATGCGCCCCAGCGACAGCACGCCGCAGAGCAGCGCCATGCCCGGCGCCAGCAGCATAAAGGTGACGAAATCGAGCTTTTCAAAAGCTTTAATGCGATCGCCCGGCGGCAGCTTCACCACCAGCACGCAGCCCAGCGCGATCATCGCCAGACCCAGCTCAAACAGATAGAGCCCGCGCCACTCTTCCAGCTGCAGCAGCTCGGACGAAAAAAGCCGCGCCATCGGAATGGCGAACTGCGAGACGGTCAGGCCGATCACCAGCGCCTTCAGCCGGTGCTTTGCCGGCCACGCCTGCACCTGGTAGTAGATCCCCAGCGAACTGAGCGCCGCGCCAGCCATGCCGTGGGCGGTACGCACAATGATCGCCGAGCTGAGATCGTTGGCGAAGAGATGGAAAAAGGCCACCAGCACGTAGAGCACCAGAAAAGCCTCGGTAAACACGCGCAGGCCAAACTGCTGGCGAAACTTTACCAGCAGCAGGTTGATAGAGATATTGCCCATCACATAGACGGCGGGCAGCCAGGCGATTTCGTTAGAGTAGGCACCGAACGTGCCCTGAAGGTTAGTCAGGTTAGCGGTAACCAGCGCGTTGCTGAGCGCGCCGGTAAGCGAGATAAGCAGGCCTATCAGGCCAAAGGCAATCCGTTTCGGCGGCGAATGAATCGGGGTCGAGGGCGAGCCCGGCAGCATGGGTTTTTCATGCGGCAACCATTCGCGCTGCGCATAGGGATTGCGTCGTGCCACCGCTACATATTTCCCATACGCGTCAGCAGCTGTTGCAGCACCTGCTCCGTCGTCGCCAGCGCCTGCGGATCGATATCGCCGAGCAGATCGGCGCGCAGCGCGTCCGCCTCGTTTTTCACTAAGGCGAAAGCCTGATTGCCTTTTTCCGTCAGCACCAGATGGCGCTTGCGGCGATCTTCCGGCGGCTGCACGCGCGTCAGCAGCTCCTGTTTCACCAGACGGTCGATAAGCGGCACCATGCTGGCGTCCTCCAGACCAAGCATCTGCGCCAGTTCCGTCTGGGTCAGCGGCCGCGTTTCNCTGGCGATAAGGCCGATCGCCATCCAGCTGCTCATGCTCAAGCCGCTGTGTTTAAGGTGACGATCGACGGCCAGCCGCCACGCGTGCGCGGTCTGGTAGAGGAGATGGGTAAAGGTTTTATAGTGCAGAGTCAAAGCGTAGCGACCTGATTATTAGAGTTCTAACTAAATGAGTGCGTTATTATACGCCGAGCAAATTGCTAATGAAAATAGCACAGGGCGTTAAATAATGACGCGTATGTCGTCGGGTTTTAAGGTCATATTACTACCCAGACGGGGTAAAACTGGAGCTACTATGCCCGATCGCAACAGCAACTGGATAGATCTGCGCCGCGACGCCTTGCACGGCATCGAGACCATCCGCGCGCATTTCACCGGCCACGCCTACGATCCTCACTGGCACGACAGCTATCTGATCGGCGTGACGGAGCAAGGCGTGCAGCAGTTTCACTCGCGCCGTAAACAGCACCGCAGTCGTCCCGGCACGGTATTTATGCTGGAGCCTGAGGAGCTGCACGACGGCGACGCGGTGGATGCGCAGGGCTTTACCTATCGTATGCTCTATCTCTCGCCGCAGCAGATCGCGCAGCAGCTGACGCCGCTCTGCCCCCCTGACCACGGCGGCGAACTCCGCTTCGCCGCCACGCTGCGCGACGATCAGGCGCTCGCCTGGTCCGTCTGGCACTGTTTCGACGCGCTGTGGCACGACCATCCGGCATTGATCAAAGAGGCTACGCTAGACCGCCTGTTCCTGCAGCTGAGTCAGCATCCGCTATGGCGCAGCGAACCGCGCGCGGCGGATAACGATCGCCGGCTGGCACAGCAGGCGCGCGACTGGCTTATCGCTCATCATGCGCTTAATCCAGGTTTACAGGCGATGGCCGAGGCGCTGCAGGTGGATCGCTTTCGCCTTTCGCGCCTGTTTCAGGCGCAGTGGGGCTTACCGCCGCACGCCTGGCTGGTGCAGTGGCGCTTATCCCAGGCCCGCCGCCAGCTGGCGGCGGGTGTCCCTGCCGCCGACGTCGCTGCGGCGCTGGGCTTCGCCGATCAAAGCCACCTGGGCCGCTGGTTTAAGCGCGCCTGCCATCTGACCCCGGCGCGCTATCAACAGGCCTGCACAAATCTTCCAGACGCCGGCTGAAGAGCGGGCCACAATGCCCTTTTTCTGTCTGGAGAAGTGCTATGCAAGACCCTCGTTGCGTCATGATTTTGCAAAACGATCTCGCCCCTGGTAAAGCCGCCAACGCCGCGGCGGTCATCGCGCTGACTCTCGGCCAGCGCCATCCCGCGCTGGTCGGCGAGGCGTTACAGGATGCCGACGCCTGCTGCTATCCCGGCCTTATCCCGGTCGGCATTCCGGTGCTGGCAGCTACCCATGCCGAGATGGACAGGCTGCGCGCCCGCTGCGCCGAGCTGGCGTGCGATCTGGTGCTCTTTCCTGAGCAGGGTCAGACCACCACCGACTACGCGGCCTTTAGCGCGGCGATGCGCGACATCCCGGCCAGCGAGTGGCGCCTGCTGGGCCTGGCACTGGTCGGCGAGAAGCAACAGGTGCGAAAGCTGACGTCGAAGCTAAAGCTTTTTAGCTAAACCGAGGCGAGAAAGGCAGCAGAATTTTCCCATTTTAGCTGTACAAGTGTTCCATTGTACAAACAACTTGTACAGCTTTGACTCGCACGGTATACATTTATGCATATGATAATTAACAAATAGCACAAATTGACTAATATTGCCCTTGTGTCTGTACACCTTCATTGTATAACTTTACGTCCCATGAATCGGATAACGATTCCGTAACGAATGATGCGTTTGCGTCGCCTCTGAAGGTGTCAGTGGATTTCCACCTTCAGAGGTCCTTTTTTTGATGATCTGGCACCCTTTACATCTGTCCATGTAAGGGGATTTTCATCGTTAATTGATCTGGTATTCGATCTGGACGCCAGAGCTATTTTAGGGCTGACACATGCAAAACGCTGTTTCGCAAACCGATAAAGAGATGGGTGATCGCTTCAATGCCGCGGCCAACAACGGCGCTAGCGAGATGGAAATGCTGGGTTTAGCAATCGCGGAGATTCTCCAGGCGGGCAATCCTGTGACCAATAAAGCGATTATCGCTAAACTGATCCACCGGCTGGAGCTGGAGTCGGATCCGGCGACGCTCGACATCTATCGTCAGCTGCTGGAGCTGGTGGTGCATAAAACCCCCGACGATTTAACGGTGTAATCCTGACTCCAGGGATGGAGTTATCCTGCTGGTTCCGCCATCGCTGGCAAATTTTCCTTTCAGACAGTACTCTCTCCAGCTTAATTTCTGCTGCGCTCTCCGCTTCTGTCGCGAGAGCGAATAATTAAAAAGAGCCTGCAAGTTTATGAGTCAACCTAATGACGTTGTCCCATCTCTGGACAACGACCTGAGCATGGGCCGCGTGCTGCGTTCCCCCGCCCTGCTCACCCGCGAGTGTCTGGCCGGCGTGATCACCGCGCTGGCCCTGATCCCAGAAGTCATCTCCTTTTCCGTGATCGCCGGCGTCGACCCCAAGGTCAGCCTGGTGGCGTCGGTAGTGCTCTGCCTGACGCTCTCGATACTGGGCGGGCGTCCGGCGATGGTGACCGCCGCCGCCGGATCGGTGGCACTGGTGATCGGCCCGATGGTGCATGCGCACGGCGCGGCCTATATATTGCCCGCCGTGGTGCTGGGCGGCGTGATTCAGATCCTGTTTGGCGTGGCCGGCCTGGCGCGCATGATGCGCTATATCCCGCGCTCGGTGATGCTCGGCTTCGTCAATGCGCTGGGTGTCCTGATCTTCTTCGCGCAGGTGCCGCACGTCTGGGGGCAAAGCTCGCTGGTATGGCTGCTGTTTGCCGTGACGCTGGCGATCGTGCTGCTGCTGCCGCGCCTGCTGAAAAGCGTGCCCTCGCCGCTGGTCGCTATCCTGGTGGTCACCGCCGTCGCGCTGCTAATGGGCTGGCGCGTGCCCAACGTGGGCGACGAAGGCCCGATGAGCGCTGGCTTGCCCGGTCTCAATGCGCTTCAGGTGCCGTTAAGCCTGCAGACGTTACAAATCGTCTGGCCGACCGCGCTCAGTATCGCCTTTGTCGGCCTGATGGAGTCGCTGCTCACCGCCAAGCTGGTAGACGACCTGACCGATACGCTCTCCAGTAAGCGTCGTGAGTCCTGGGGATTAGGTGTCGCCAACATTTTCGCCGCCTTCTACGGCGGCATCGCCGGCTGCGCGATGATCGGCCAGACCATCGTCAACGTCGAGCTGGGCAAGGCGCGCACGCGCGTCGACTCATGGTCGCCGGGCTGGTGCTGCTGCTGCTGGTAACCGGCCTGAGCGCCGTCATGGCGCAAATTCCGATGGTGGTGCTGGCGGGCATTATGATGGTGGTCGCGGTGAAAACGGTGAACTGGCACAGCCTGCAGCCCGCCACGCTCAGGCGCATGCCCTGGTCGGAGACGCTGGTGATGGCGCTGACGATTGGCGTCACGGTCTGGACCGGCAACCTGGCGCTGGGGGTGCTGGCGGGCGTGATCGCCGCCATGATGCTGTTTGCGCGCCGTATCGCCCACGTGATCCACGCCGAGCGCGAAGTCAGCGCCGACGGTCAGTCGGTGCGCTATCGGGTGCGCGGCCCGCTCTTTTTCGCCAGCAGCAACGATCTGTTTGAGCACTTCGATTACGGTCATGACCCGAAACAGGTGACTATCGATCTGACCGATGCGCAAATCTGGGACGCCTCGTCGGTGGCCGCGCTTGACGGCATTGAATACCGCTATCAGCGCCACGGCGCGCAGGTGACAATTGTCGGTCTGGATACCCGCAGCAGCGATTTTCATCGCCGCCTGACCGGCAAATTCGAGTGATTTACGGCTGATGATGCGATGCGGCGGAAGCCGCATCGCCATTAAAGCGGTTTGGCCTGTCGGCGCGCCTTGAAGCGCGCGATGAGCGTGGTCATCGCCTGATAAAGAACGCCCGCATAGAGACTTTGTAAGATCGCCATCCCTGTTTCCATTCCCTCNTTTTGCCAGAAGGAGAACCACATAAACAGGCCCCACAGCAGGGCAAACAGTAGACAGCCTTTAATAAATTTCACGACGCCCTGCATCTCGTTTCCTTTTTAGTCAGCGCAGCCCGTGCCGCGTTGTCGAGGCGAAAAAGTATCGCATCGCGCGGCGATTTGCACTNCTGGCTGTATCAGATGAGAGACGGGTCAAATTTTACCGCCATGCGATCATTTATTCGTTTAAAGCTGGTGCGCTGGCGCTGGCCTGCTACGCTTTAATTTCATTGCATTTTTATGCTTTCTTTTTCAATACCGGAGAATGAGGTGGCAACGATGAGCAACGTGAAAAAAGGGATCTGCATTACGCTGGCGGTACTGGCGCTGGCGGGCTGTATGCACCGCAGCGACGCGATTAAATCGGATGGCCGACCTCATGCGCCAAGCGGCCAGTCGTCGCCGGGCGGCACGCTGGGCTCAGGTCCAGTTGGACAGCCGCAGTCATAATGAAAAAAACCCGGTTAACGCCGGGTTTTCTATTTTAACTTTCCTTTCTGTCTGAAAGGGTNCCGCCCGCTGTAAAGGTGTCNGGTCGGAGTTNAAGGCGTGCGCACTCAATGCAGAGAGTGATCAAGTAACGCCATCGCGGTTTCGTAGACAAGTTCGGGTTTTGCATCAGGCAGCATCACCTTAATCTTTTCTTTAAGCGCGCGGTTAGTCACCGGTTGACGATCGGCCAGCAGCTCAAGCACGGCCTGCCCAAACATCAAACGACACACATGAATAGCATCTTTAGCGTACTTCGTTTCCATCATAACCTCCCCTGTTGGTGAGGAAGTAAAGTAACGCGATTTACAGGAACGCTTATATTGATTAGCTGGCGGGAAAATTCAGGCACAAAAAAACCGCCCTGAAGGCGGTCACGACATTGCTTACTACTGCTTTGTTTTAATTTGGTTTTTTTAAATCGATAGAGATGGTGCCCGGGGCGGGACTTGAACCCGCACGACCATAAGCCGAGGGATTTTAAATCCCTTGTGTCTACCGATTTCACCACCCG
>Ga0058694_1000349_pt1 | contig 25361 bp, 28 predicted proteins | sample AgamicOrSfrz_FD_55041 | JGI IMG/M metagenome (GOLD analysis project Ga0058694, IMG submission 55041) | Agave microbial communities from Guanajuato, Mexico - Or.Sf.rz | ecosystem: Host-associated > Plants > Phyllosphere > Phylloplane/Leaf | place: Guanajuato, Mexico | collected 2012-05-30 | reverse complement strand
CAGAACCGGCTGCCCATGGGACCAGCGCTGGGCGGGCCTGGCGCAGCGTTATGGGGCATCGTCGAGATGTGGAGCGGTGCGGATGTCCTCATCCTGCAGTTCGCGGCCACGAAGCGGGCGCTGACGCGGGTCGCCATGGTGGATCTGTCTTCGGGCGCTGTGACGCTCGAAAAGCTGACGTCGGACGGCCACGTAGTGCGCGGGGCGGCGGTGCTGAGTACCAGGCCGCAGCATGAGTGCGTGCAGTGGGTGCTGGAGCCACTGCGCGAGATACACCTCGGGGCGACGCGCGCATACGACGACAAGCATCCACTCGTCTCGTTTGTCCGTTACACGACCATCGAGGGCCGCGAGTTTTCAATGCCCATCGCGATCGCGGAGAAGCACTCTCGCGGCAAGCGCATTTACGGGGCTAAACCGGTGCGGTCCGCGAAAACTGCCCGTCCGCTCGCGACCGGCAACGTCGCAGGTTCAACGTAACGTATGCGCATCCGGATTGCCTCGCACGCATCCGGACGTCCTGACCAGAGCTTCGAGGCAGGAACGCGATCGCGCCGTCGGACGTGAGTGTGCTGGTGCAGCACGATCTTGGCTGTTGTGCCGGGGTGGAGGATTAAACGGACTCGGCATGAACAAGGCGAAGCGGAAAAGGCGCGTGCTGCGAACGATCCGCCCGTCGAAACGACGGAAGAACTGCGCGCAAGGCTGCGCGCGTTCGCCGAGTTCACACGGGAGCAGGCCGTGCGGCAGGTTGCAGCCAGCGTTCCTGACGATGTGGCGGTGCTGGCTGGACCTTTACGAAGAGGGAGGCGTCAATGACACGCAACGTTGGGGAGCGGATGAAGTCCGGTCTGCACGCGCGCCATGTGATCGACGACACCTCATCGGCTGGCGGGAATCTTCCGGACCGATTTCTCGAGTGCACGTGTGGACAGGAAGCTTCGGAAACGGGAATACCTGCTGGCATTGGCGAACTGGCGAGCGCGCCTGCCGGCGTGAAGAAGCTGGATGGGCCGCTCGATCGGGCAGGATTCACGCTCAAGCCGGTTGACCCTCAGTCATTGAGTGATTCGCGGCGACGCGCAACCCTGGCCCGGTTCGGTATTGACACAGACCTGAACAAGCAGGGCGAAGCTGACCGCGGAAGGCGCNCGCTCGATGAGCGCCCGCGTGCTTCTCTTCAGTTGCGGACTCGCCGCGGCGAGGACTGACGCTCGTCGCGTAGAAGGAGTCACGACATGAACCGATGGAGTCGCAGAGAAGGCAATGGACTGAAGGTGCATCTGGCCGGCAGCGTTGGTCCGCCTCTGTATGCACCGTCGAACGACGGTCTCGCCCTCAAGCGTCTGAAATGCACACAGGCGACGTCATGACCGCGATCCCCGATCAGCGCGGTCGGACGATGGCAGCTCCCCGGAAGCGGTCCGCGCTGGGCAATGAGAGCCACTCGCATGACGCAGCAGTCGAGTTTCGCGACCGGCTGCTTGCGAATAACTGGTCCGATGATGCGGCGGTGGCAGAACGGATGGAAGCGCGGCTCCGAATCGACTCAAGCCATGCGCTCACCGGGATGCGACGCGGCGGCATGCTGCTGGGTGTATGGTCGGCACCGCGTAGATGCTTTCTTTACCCGGACTTCCAGTTCGACGACGATGGATGTCTCATTCCTGAAGTCTCCCTGCTTTTGCGGATACTGCCCTCCGAGGACGACGATTCAGGATGGAGGCGGGCATTCTGGCTGTATTCACCGCACGCGTCGCTCGACGGGAGCACGCCGTCGGAGATATTCACGCTGGATCCGCTGAGGATCCTGGAGGTAGCGAATGCGGAATTCAATACATCGTCAGACTCCGGATGGTGAAACGAAGGGGCATGCATTCTGGAGTTCTCTGCCAATGAACGGACCCAATCGTGTCATTAGCAGGCCCACGTTGAATATGGCATTCGTCGCATCCTGCCGTGGATGCGGCACGGGTGAACGGTGAGCTATTTCGGGAGCACGGTGCGGGTTCGCACGCGAACGGGAACACGCTGCGATGGGNTTGGGGAACAATGTAGAAGGGCCTATGCGTCTGTCCGATACAGCAGTCGTTTTTCTTGACTTCGATGGCGTGCTCTATCCCGTTGGTGTTCCGACGACAGATGAGAATTTTCGCCTGATCGGAAATCCGGACCTATTTGTATGGCGTCCGATTCTCGAACGATTGCTTGCACCACACCCTATGGTTGGGATCATCGTCAGTTCGGACTCGCGTCGGCTCTTCGATGACGCGACGCTTATCCGGCTACTTGGCCCGTTGGCTGCGCGGTTTTTCGGGGTGGTTGACTGCTATGGGTCATCCCGGTCTGAGGAAATGCTCGCTGAGGTGAGGCGAAGGGGGCTTCATTGTCGTGCTGGCGAGCCGTTTTTTAAGTAGATCGATCTCCCAAGAGCGTGCGGATCCCATGGACGCTGTCCGGAAACATGATTTTGAGATTCATACCCAGAAGGCGACGCGGACGATGCTGACAGGACTACCGGGCCCCGCCTATAGCGTTCCGCCACCGCGTGGGACGGGCGGTCGTGTCCTTTATCTCGATCTGGATGGTTGCTTGCATCCCGACGCCGTATACGAGAAGCCTGGTTCGGGGCCGTTCATTTTTGGTTATCCGGATCACAGGCTTTTCGAGCATGCATGGCTGCTTGAGGACGCGTTGGCGCCGTACCCGTGTGTGCGTATCGTGCTCAGCACCTCATGGGTGCGGCGTTACCGTGGAAGCATTCGCCGCGTGTCGCGCGGACTGACTCCAGCATTGCAGGAAAGGGTTGTCGGCGCTACCTTCCATAGTCGCATGGACCTGAGCGTGTTCGCCGACGCGCCGCGAGGTTTTCAGGTGTGGTCCGATGTGCTTCGCCGCAAGCCGGAAGCATGGCTTGCGCTCGACGATGACTTCGAGAACTGGCCGAGTTGGTGTGAAGACCGTCTGGTACGCACAGACCCCATCCTGGGGATCAGTGCGCCGGGGGCGCTGGCGCAGTTGAAAGAGAAACTGTATGAAATGGACGGTCGCGAATGACCTGACTCCTGCGCTTGACAACGATGTCCGTTGGCGATTTGCAAGTTATCGCAATCATCGTCGCGCGCGGCTGGACAAATGCGTGCGGCCGGTGCGGCCGGCCGCTATCCGTTGTACGAAAGCCGCGTGGTCGATCTGCCCGGAATCGAGCGAACGTCGAGCGCCTGTTGCAGATCCAAGTCATCAGTTTGCCCTTGACGTCGCACGATAGCATACGCCTCGTCTATCGCGACCCGATGGGCGCGGGGGACGTCGCCTAACCTCCATCTGGACACCAGAACATGCTCGACTACGCAACGAAGACCGTCTTGGAGATTGCTGGATGCACTTGCGATCGCTGCATGCAAAGAACGACTCCGGATGACCTTGAGTTTCATGAAAGGCTTTCCATTAATTTCGTCGCGGGCTTTGATTCGATTTTCGGCGACGGCAATGTAGTTAGCATCGACCTCTGTCCACGTTGCTTAAATGAAACGCTCGGCAACTGGTTGCACATCATGCCTCCTGAAGGCACGTAATCATGGTCTGAGTTGTCAACAAAGTGCGCAGTGCACGCCCGCAGCACGTTCTTGCCAGCACAGGAAGTGATAAACCAACAAGCGCGTTCTCGCCAATCTCAGATGAACAAACATGTACCTGAAGATTTTCCTCGAGACGTCGCGCCAGCCTCGCTGGCGGGCGCTCATCCGAAGCTCGCCGGGCGGCTTATTGACGGCAAGTTCGTCGTCGGTATGACGGAAGAAGAACGGTTCGAGCGATGGGATATATGTGAAGATCTCGCGCAGCAGCTTGTTGGAGTTGCACGCAAAGATGCATCGAAGTTTCCAGAGAATTCTCGTGAGGTGACACTGGCGCGAGTGCGGCGAGGAATTGAAGCCAAGCGGTGGACAAGCGTAGTGGAGACGGACTGGCTAATGGCGCGCCTCAGATCTTTGCTTGAATGGTGAATCGGCTGCGTCGGCTTCCTGTTTTGCGTCGAATTTCCGGTTCGGTCAATTGCAGTCGTTGACCGTTGCCGAATCGCGTGCGTTCGAACGTCCCTTGTGTCCTGACAGCCGACCGCCGACTGCCGATGACACGCGGCATGTCTTGAGCCAAAAGTGCAATGTGCCAATAAATGTCGGTCAGTTTTCAAGTTTCAACTGAGATTGACACAATCGACGCGTATTCGGCGCACGCGGGGCCATGTTGCACGCAACGACTGCCTTGCCGCAATCGCACCACAGCGGTGCGCGCAGCAAGAATATGCCGACATGATGCCTTGTGCCGCGCCCACAATCGGATGGAATTCCAAGTGTTTATCTGCTTTGTTTTTTAGGGTTATGCGGTCCCGTGGGCATCGGACTCGCTCGTCGCGCTGGCCCGTATGACTTGGGGAGTTTCGCATCTTTAATGGTGCGCCCCAAGCGCCGCCGCCCGACGCTCGTCTAGGGGGATTCTTCGCATGAGCGTGAGGAATTGACGTGTTCCTCGTCCTTCAGCATCCATTTGCCGAGGGGGCTCTCCGCTTTCCTAATCATCTAGGGATGCGCGTTTCGGCAACGGCGCAATTCATGCGGCAGTGCGTCGAGCATACCGAAGATTCCACTCGGGAGGTACCGTAGCGCGTATAGAGGTCGGCATGAGCCTTCGCGTCGAAAAGGAGGCGTCGACAGCGTCGACGGCAGAATGGCTTACGTTCTTCCGTGAGATGCTGGAATTGTCGATGCGCGCCAAGTCAGCGGCAGCGCATGACGGTGCCATCGAACGTCCGCACTGGATATTACGGATCTATGCCACCAAAGGGCACGCGCTGGTCGGCGAACTTCATTTTCATCGGCAGCGGAACCGAATTGGCTGAAGGTGGCGTTCCGCTCCATAACGCTACTTACGACTTCAACGACGATATATTGTCCGTCGGCTCACGCTACTTCGCCGAAGTAACACGCCTGCAGTTGCCGGCACGCTGATCGACCGCGTCCGACGCGCGCGACGGTCACTCGCCGGATCGTCGCGCTGAGTGCCGCGTCCTGCCGTGTCACTTCATCCATCTGCATGACAGCCTGGTTGACCCTTCCTTCATGGTCGTTCCCGCGTGCCGACTGGAGAGGTACACGCCTCGACTTTGGCCAGGGACTGGTTGATCGACTCCTTGGTCTCCTTTGCAGCAGAACCGCTACGTTGCGCAAGTCTGCGCACCTGACTCAAGCCCAGACCTTCCTCGCCGCCGCGCGGCCTCAACAGCCGCATTCAGCGCGAAGAAATTGGTCTGGAATGCAATCCCTCGATGACGACGGTGATTTCGGCGAATATCGCTGAGCTTGCGGAAATATCATGCATGTGTCCATCACCTGCCCGCCCCGGACCGGGACCTCCGATACGTTTGTTGGCGAGGGTATGGGATTTATGCCGCGGCGATTTGTGTGGCGGTGAAAATTAAGCCGAGCCACGCTCGATCAGCGTGAAACCGACGTCGACCTTCGCTCGCTTGCACGTGCCGGTTTCGATCTTCTCGATCAGCATGGAAGCCGCTAGCTTGCCGATCTTCGTACCGTCGATACGGATGGTCGTAAGTGCCGGGTCGGTGTCGCCCGCGAAATTCTGGTCGCCATAGCCAATCACCTTAAGGCGTCCCGGCACGTCGAGCTCGCGAGCATGCGCTTCCATCAGCACGCCCAGCGCCATGATGTCCGCGCCGCAGAAGACGGCGTCAATCTGCGGATGGTCGTCGAGGAGCTTCGCCAGCGCGCGGCGGCCGTCACCGAGGTGCGCGGGCGAGGGCATCGCGGCCACGGGCACATTGCCGCCGAAGGTTTCGATGAAGGCATCGGCGCGCAACTTCGCGCGGCGGTCGCCCGGCGTGACGATGGCCGGATGACGCGCGCCACGTTTGCGCAAATATGTGGCCGCCGTTTCGCCCACGCGCTTGTGCGAGAAGCCGATCAGCATGTCGAGCGGCGAGCGCGTGATGTCCCACGTTTCGACAACCGGAATGCCCGCCGCACGCAGCTTTTGCCGCGAGGCTTCCGAGTGCATCACGCCGGTGAGCACGATGCCGGCCGGGCGCCGTCCGATGATGGCGTCCAGCAGCGCCTCTTCGCGTGATTCGTCATAGCCGCTTTGGCCGAGCAGAAGCTGATAGCCGGCCACAGCCAGTTCCGCGGTAAGGGCTGCGACCGTTTCCTGGAACACGCTGCCGGCCATTGCAGGGATGAGAGCCACGACGAGGTGACTGCGGTTAGACGCGAGCGACCCCGCGATCAGGTCGGGCGTGTAGCCGGTCTGCCGGACCGCCTCACGCACACGTTCGAGTGTTTCGACCGACACCAGCTCGGGATTGTTGAGCGCGCGCGACACCGTGACCTTGGTGACGCCAATCATCTGGGCCAGATCGCTAAGCGTGACGCGGCCAGTGTTCTTGCGGGCGCGCCGTGTGGCGGCGCTGGCAACGGGCAGGGCGGTTTCTGTCGGGACTTTGGACACGGGTGCGGGTTTTCCTGCTGTAAAAGGTGTTGGGAATTATCCCAAAACTGTACTACGATGGCAGCAGTGTTACCGGTTACATTAACCGGTAACGTGTTTCGCAGCGAAAGGCCGCGCATTCCCAGCACGGCACCACGATTATGAGTGTGATCGGAGCGGTCTCGTCCCTTCGATGCACGGAGACAGGCAAATGCTCCAGTCCAGCAAGACCTACAATGGGCCGCTCATCCGGCTCAACCAGAACGACAACGTCCTCATCGCACGCGAGCCGTTGACGATCGGACATCAGGTTACCATTGACGGCGACGCGATCCGTCTGCGCGCGCAGGTCGCGGCGGGCCACAAAGTCGCGGCGCGCCGTATTGCGGCGGGCGAGCCAATCCACAAGTACAACACCGTGATCGGCGTGGCCGCACGCGACATCGAACCCGGCGACCATGTTCACACCCACAACATTACGCTCGTCGACTTCGCACGCGATCCGGGCTTCGGCCTGGACGTCAAGGCCGTGGATTATCTCGCGGCCGACCAGCGTGCGACCTTTCAGGGCATCGTGCGTCCCGACGGCCGGGTGGCTACGCGCAACTTCGTCGGCATCATGGCGTCGGTGAACTGCTCGGCCACGGTGATCCGTCATATCGCTGATTATTTCACGCCCTTGCGCCTGCGAGATTATCCCAACGTTGACGGTGTGGTCGCATTCGCGCAAACGAGCGGCTGCGGCATGTCTTCGCCAAGCGAGCACTTCGACGTGCTTCGCCGCACCATCGCCGGGTATGCGCGCCATCCGAACCTCGGTGGCGTGCTGATCGTCGGGCTCGGTTGCGAGCGCAACCAGGTTGACGATCTACTCGATTCGCAAAGGCTGAAAACGGGCAAGACCGTGCACGCGCTCGTCATGCAGAACACGGGCGGCACGCGCGCCACCATCGAAGCGGGCATCCAGGCCGTGCAGGAGATGCTGCCCGCAGCGAACGACGTCGTGCGTACACCGGTGCCGGTCAGCCATCTCAAGATCGGTCTCGAATGCGGTGGATCGGACGGCTTCTCGGGCATCACCGCGAACCCCGCATTGGGCGCTGCGATGGATCTGCTCGTGCGTCACGGCGGCACGGCGATTCTCTCGGAGACGCCCGAAATTCACGGCGTCGAATACATGCTCACGCGCCGCGCGGTCTCGCCGGAAGTCGGCCAGAAACTGCTTGACCGTCTCGCGTGGTGGGAGCGTTACACGCACGGCCACAACGGCCAGTTCAATGGCGTGGTTGGGCCTGGCAACCAGCAGGGGGGGCTCGCTAACATCTTCGAAAAGTCGCTCGGTTCGGCGATGAAAGGCGGCACCACGCCGCTACAAGCGGTCTATGAATACGCCGAGCCTGTCGACCGTGCTGGCCTCGTCTTCATGGACTCGCCCGGTTACGATCCGGTCGCGGTGACAGGCCAGATCGCGAGCGGCGCCAACCTCATCTGCTTCACGACGGGACGCGGTTCGATGTTTGGCTCGAAGCCGGCGCCGACGCTGAAGCTCGCGAGCAACACGCCAATGTTCACGCGCCTCGAAGAGGACATGGACATCAACTGCGGTCTGGTGATCGACGGCGAACGCAGCATCGAGGAAATGGGGCGGGACATCTTCAATCTCATAGTGCGTGCGGCATCGGGCGAGCGCACCAAGAGCGAACTGCTCGGACTGGGCGACAACGAATTCGTGCCTTGGCACATGGGCATCGTGAGCTGAGCGCGCGAGCTTACCGCGTTGTCTTGGGATCAATAAAACAGATAGGAGACAGCAGATGCTGCAATCTGCTCAGCGGCCGGGCCGCTCGAACATGCGCTGGTGGGTCGCGGGCCTCATGTGGGCCGCGATAGCGATCAACTACATCGACCGCACGGTGCTCTCGGCAGCGGCGCCGAAAATACAGTCGGAGTTCCATCTCGACGCAATCCAGATGGGTATCATCATGTCGGCGTTCTTCTGGTCGTATGCACTGCTGCAGTTGCCCGCGGGCCTGCTCGCCGATCGTTTCGGCCAGAAGAAAGTACTAGGGTTCGCGGTGCTCTGGTGGTCGGTCGCTACCGCGATGACGGGCCTTGCCAGCGGCTTTCGCTCGCTCGTGGCACTGCGCGTGGCGCTGGGTGTGGGCGAGGCGGGCGCATACCCGAGCAACGCGGGCATTGCCACGCGGTGGTTTCCGCGCAAGGAACGCGCCACCGTGGCAGGTATTTTCGACAGCGGCTCGAAACTCGGCGGCGCGATCGCCTTGCCGCTGATCGCCTGGATGCTGGCCGCCTTCGACTGGAAGATTACGTTCGTGCTCACGGGGCTGCTAGGCGTAGTCTGGTTCCTGGTGTGGCTCGTGAGTTTCACCGATTCACCCGCGAAGCATCCGCGCGTCAGCACAGCCGAACTCGCGCACATTGAAAGCGACCGGATTTCGCAAGGGGCGCAGAGCAACACGCGTCCCCAATGGCGCAAGCTGTTCGCGCATCGCAACGTGTGGGCGATGTGCATCGGCTTCTTCATGATCAACTACAACTCATACTTCTTCATTACGTGGCTGCCCACTTATCTGATGAAGGACCGCGGCATGAGCGTGCTGCAAATGGGCTGGGTGGCGTCGCTGCCGCTGCTGGCCTCGATCTTCGTGGAAATTTTCGCGGGCTGGGCCTCGGATCGCGTTTTCGCGAGCGGCAAGGTCTCGCTCACCGCCACGCGCAAGCTGTTTCTCGTGGTCGGCCTGTTGTTGGCGTCGAGCATCGGTTTCGCGGCATTTGCGCAATCCGTCTGGGTCGCCGTCCTGTTGCTGTGCATTGCGAAGTCGGGGACCACCGTTGCTGCTTCGCAGGTCTGGGCGCTGCCCGGCGACATTGCTCCACCCAACGCAGTATCCATGGTCGCGGGCCTGCAAAACACGGTGTCGAATCTGGGTGGCGTGGTCGGCCCGGTTATCACGGGCGCCATCGTCGGCGCGACCGGCTCGTTCGTTCCCGCGCTGCTCTTTTCGTCGGCGCTGATCGCCATCGCGATCGTCAACTACCTGTTCCTCCTCGGGAAAGTGGAACCCATTCAATTCGGCGACCCCTCACAGGAAACACGCATTCATGAACAAGCAAACATCGGCGCTTAATCCCCTCAAGGCGGCATTGGCCGCAAAGCGCAAGCAAGTGGGCTTCTGGCTTTCCATGGCCGACCCGTATCTCGCTGAAGTGAGTGCGACGGCCGGATTCGACTGGCTCCTGATCGACAGCGAACACGCGCCCAATGACGTGCGCACGATCCTCTCGCAATTGCAGGCGGTCGCACCGTATCCCGGCGAGCCGGTCGTACGTCCCGCGAGCGGCGATCGCGTGTTGCTCAAGCGCCTGCTGGATATCGGTGCACGCAATCTCCTGGTGCCGATGGTCGATACCGCCGACGAAGCGCGCGCACTGGTTTCCGCGGTGCGTTATCCACCGCACGGCATTCGCGGCGTGGGAAGCGCAGTGGGCCGCGCGTCGCGCTGGAGCCTGCGCAACGATTACCTCGATGTCTCCGACGACGAAGTTTGCCTGCTGGTGCAAGCCGAAACGACCATGGCACTTGGCAATCTCGAAGCGATCTGCGCGGTGGAGGGGGTGGACGGTGTCTTCGTCGGCCCGGCAGATCTCGCCGCTTCGATGGGCTATCGCGGTAAGGCCACGCATCCCGAAGTCCAGCAGGTTATCGATAACGCCATCCGCACGATCGTATCCTCAGGCAAGGCCGCAGGCACGCTCACGTCGGACCCCGCGCTCGCGCGCCACTACCTCGCACTCGGTTGCACGTTCGTGGCCACGGGCGTGGACATCCTGATGTTTGCGAACGCGGCCCGCAAGCTTGCACGCGACTTAGCGGATGTGTGCACGGGGGACTGAGCCACCCGGCCATTTGGCGATGCGAGCCGGCCGTACATAAATAATAAGAGGAGACACGACTTGAACGATTTCGCAGTCAACGGTCCCGCGCAAACTCGCACGCACGTCGAGGCCTTGCGCGAGCACTGGCGGATCATCTTCGCCGCTACGGCAGGGTGGGCGCTCGACGCTTTCGTCTTCACCATTCTGCTCTTCCTGATCCCTCATCTGGGCAAGGTGTTCGACGCGGACCTGCCCGCGATGGCCTTCGTCGTGACCGCCACGGGTTTCGCAAAAGTCGCTGGCACCATCGGCTGGGGTTTCGCCGCCAACCGCTCCGTTCGCAAAGTGGTATTCATGGCCGCAGTGCTGTGGTTTTCGTGCGCGGCGGGCTTGAGCGGTCTCGCGTGGAGCTGCGCGTCGTTCATGGCGATGCGCGTGCTGTTCGGTATCGGCTTCGGCGGCGAATGGACTGCGTCCGTCGCGCTGCTGATGGAAGCCGTACCCGCGAAGGTTCGCAGTTCACACTCCCCGTCTTCCCCGGTGACCCGGAGGAGAGTTGATTGTCCTGCATCACGCGGTCGTTGCCACGGCGGGTCGTCGCGCGAAGGCTTGGATCAACTGTGCATGTGGCGGCCTGATTATAGCGCTGGGAATCCGGCAGGCACGTCGTTGGCAAAGGATTCAGCACAGCATATTTGAGCGACCGCTTTGCGCACAGGCGATCGTCCGCTCGGGGTTGTCTACGGAAGTTCAGCATTCGGCGGAGGACGTTGCTGCTCGCGCCAGCCCTAGACTTCCGGGTTCGGCCATGAACAGCCGTTCGACATCCTCGCGCGAATCGTCGACAATCGTTCATCCGTATTCATAACATCAGGCCCCCTCGAGGACGTGATCGATGCTCGACAAGCGAGCCGCCAACGAAGCCGTTCGGCGCTTCACAAGAAAGTTGAAGTAGCGATCTAGCACGAGACAAAATGGACAAAAGCAAGTGGAAGGATGATTTGACGTTGCTTGAGCGGACGGCTTACAGATGGGTCTCCTATTCGGCACTGGCAGTTGCCGTCTACTGCATGCTCATGGTGTGCAAATATCCAACCTCAACAGCTTTGTTTGTAGTCGGACTATTTGCGGTGGTGTTAGCGGCGGTTTTTGGTGGGGGCTGCAGCAAAAGCGTCAGGGTATTAGACCTGAGGCGATTCGATAGGGGCTCAGATAAGGGAAACTCTCGCTGCGAATGACGGGTCTTTGGGCGTGCGTAATACACGGCCAATTGATAGGCCGTTTGGGTTGTGCGTTTAAATAGCATGCACAAGCGGGTGCGATCACCGCGCTGGGCTGTTGCATCAGTGCGGCCATGAACGGCCGTTCGACGTTGTCGTCCAGTTTCTATGTCCCGAGGTCAAGTGGGCCCTCGCTCAACGACTGCTTTGCGGCGAGCAAATCGCGGATGGCACTGCCTCTACCCGGCCAAGAGCAGCCAGTCGACACTGACGTCCGGATCGCTGACAATTCCGTCCACTTGGACACAGTGACGACGCCTGTTCGTGCCGTTTCGCCCTCACACTCTGTGCTTGTGCACGGCACGCCAGCGCGAGCATTTCAGGGAGAAGCACTCATGAGAAGATCCATCGTTCTGGCTGCGCTCATGGGATTGTTTGGACTTCCGACAGCACATGGGCAAAGCATCGCGACTGTTATCGGACTGCGCCAGGCTCATCTGAGATATGTGGCCGATCCGAAAGGTGACGTCGGGTGGCTCAATAAAAACCAGCGGCACTGCCGGCAGTTCGGACTAGGAGGGGTCGGTAGTCTGGGACCGACGTTCCATCCACATTTCGTGCTCGAAACCGATCCAATGTCGTCAGCCAATCATCAACTCAGTGCGATTGACAGCGCGGACACCCCGAAAGGGTTCCGAGACGCTGACCTATCGCTGTTTTCCATACCACTCCCGTGGTGTAAAAGCGGGGCGTTAAAAGCGCAAGTGGTTACGAATGACGGGTTTCGCGGATTAGTGACCGTTCCTTATGGGCGATGCATGCCTCTCGCATGAAAGCCCGTACCTGAGGCGTTCGTCAGCCGTTGGCATGGGGGCTCTGTGCGGCCAAGAAGGGACACTCGACCAGAACGCCTCCCTCGTCGACAATCTTCGGGGTTGTGCTTAGCCGCGCGAATTGGCGATTTTGCTTCGACCGTCGGCCAACCTTATTAAAGGCCTCCTCGCCGCGTGCATACCGCATTGATCCTCATAATCGCGAATTGCTCTCTAGCTCCAGGCATATTTTGAAGAATGCATTCGTGATAAGCCCGCTCACGCGGCAGCAGCATTTCGCTATTTCGATACAGCGCGTAGCATGACCGTTGAATGTAGTTCGAGGCAACCTGACTACGGGCGTCGCGCAACCCGACAAGCAAACACTCGTCATATGAGGAACCGCTATCGGCCAATGCAGAATGCATTGTTACCAATGCTGAAACGCATATTGCCGCTCGGGCAGCATGCATCCGTATAACGCTTATGGGCATTGCTAAGCTCTCAATTTGTAATTTACTTGCGATGGCTTCGTCCAAGCTTTGACAAAAGTTTATCAAAGCAAGGCCGTTCCCTCCCACGGCATGCTGAAACGACTCTCATGCTTCATGCAATCACCAGCGGCCGGATCGCACATTCGCTGTGCTTCCGGGATCGGCCAGAAAGAGGCAGTGGACGTTGATGCTGTAGATGTCAGCTAACATTCGAGCAACGGCCGTTCAACCGAATTAGCTCAGGCGCGAACACCGAGGTCGTATGCCGTGCTGTCAAGTTCGTACGCGGCAGTCGACCGCCATTTTGGAATCAGTCCTCGCCTGAGATTTTAAAGCTCGGGGCGCGGTCTCTGATGTGCTGCCAAAGCAAATTGGCGATTGGCCCGTGGGGCAAATCGCGTCGGCGCGCCGCGGTGATCTCGACGCGGCCGCCTTGCAGATGTCGCCCGCCGATTGAGAGAAGACGTCCATCGCGTAGATCGCTCTCAATCAGAAAATCGTGCAGATGACCCCAGGCCGCGCCCTGCAAAATGATTTCCTTCTTCATCAACTGATCGCCGAGCGACCACGTTTGGGCGCCCTCAATGATGTAGTAATTCGGCCGCGCGATATGGCGTGCCGTGTCGCGAATGACACACTGAACGTATCCGCGCATTTGCTCCGGCGTGATCTCCTCCGAAATGGGCATGCGAAGAAGACCCGGCGCGACGACAGGGATGAGTCTGACGGGACACAGATCGATGTACTCGAGCCGCGGATCCGCCTTGTCGATGTGGTGAATGATCAGATCGGCTTCGCCATCAAACAAGCGTTCCCACGGACCTGCAATGGCCTCCACATGCAAATGCAGTTGCGTCGCAAGATGACCGTCGAAGAAAGAACGAAGCAGTGCGAGTACCTCACGCACGGGTGAGAGATCGCCGATCACGACGCGAAGTTCGCGCTCCTCGCCCATGGCCAGTTGCTCGGCATGGTTCTTCAGTCCGCGAAGCTCTTGAAGGAATACGCGCACGTGGTCATGAAATGAGCGACCCGCGTCGGTCAGTGCCACGCGATAGCCGCTCCGATCGAGCAAGGTCAGGCCAAGCTGTCCTTCGAGGTTCTTCACCGCGGCAAACACGGTTGGCTGCGTGCGCAAGAGCTTTTCGGCCGCGGGCTGGAAACCGCCTTCCGATACCACTGCGTCGAAGCACTGCAACTGATACAACGTCAGGCCCTCGATCATCGAAGAGTCCTATTAAGTTGATCAAAACTTCATTATTTTTAACAGAATCTGCGATCCCTAATATTAGACGGCACTCACCGATATGGAGGTTTTCATGCGTGCCATCGTTATCACGCAGTACGGGGGACCCGAGGTACTGAGCATCGAGGAGCGTCCTGATCCGCCCCCGCGACTCGGCCATGTTCTCATCGAGGTGAAGGCTTTTGGCGTGAATCGCGCCGAGACGCATATGCGCGAAGGGAAGTGGCCAGAGGCGACTGAGATAAGTGGAATCGAATGTGTCGGGACTGTGCGTGCCGATCCGGGTGGCCGGTTTGTGCCGGGTCAAAAGGTCGTCGCATTCATGGGGGGCATGGGCCGAAAGATAAATGGAAGCTATGCCGAGTTGACTAGTGTCCCGGCAAGCAATGTCGTTGCCGTGAATACCGATCTGACCTGGGAGCAACTCGCGGCGATTCCGGAGTCGTATGCGACGGCATGGGCAGCCCTATTTGGCAATCTTGATCTTAAGTCCGGACAGACCCTGGTTGTTCGTGGCGCCACGTCCGCATTGGGTCGGGCGGCGGTGGATATCGCCGCTCATGCCGGCGTTCGGGTTATCGCCACCACGCGTAACCCGGAACGCGTGCCGTCGCTCGAGGCGCTCGGCGCCAAGGAGGTGTTGCTCGAGGCCCCTGATCTTCCACAGCGTGCGCGCGATTTGCATCCTGACGGCGTTGACGCAGTGTTGGAATTGTTGGGCAACAGTACGGTAATCGGTTCGCTGACCATGGCCCGGCGGCATGGTCGCCTTTGCCTGGCGGGTTTTCTGGGTGGCACCGATCCAATTAACGGCTTCATGCCCGTGGCCCAGATGCCGAGTGGGGTGCATTTCAGCTTCTTCGGCAGTTTTATGTTTGGGGCGCCAGCGTTTCCGACGGCGGAGATTCCGATGCAACTCATCGTCGATCGCGTGGAACATGGCCAATACAAAGCGATGGCCGCGCGGGTCTTCCGATTTGAGGAAATCCGCGAGGCCCATCGGCTGATGGAGACCGACAGCGCGAATGGAAAGATCGTCGTACGGTTGTGAGTGCAGCTATCAAGGCGGCTCGACCACCCGCATAAACCCTCGGACACCCGTTGGAGGCCTTCGACCTTCATATTGGATCCAGCGGTGAATCCGCACCGAGCATCCGTCACCTGCGTGTCCAAGCGAATTGCCGTTGTGCCCGGGTAACTGCCATCGAAGCATCGCTGGGTCGAGTGACGGTTGTGGGTCGAGTTCGGAATTCGCCGGTCAAGGCGAGCCGTTGCGGTGCGCTTCCGATGGCGGCCTGGATTGGGGGCACGCCGCGTTCAGCAAGATAAGCAGAGCGGCTATAGCCAGACGGCGTCCGGTTGCGATCCGCCGCGCCCTCATTGTCGAGTGGCCCTGACGGATCAGCGCTGACGCGACGAGCCATCGCGCCGAAGTTATCGTGCTCATGCGTACCGTAGCAAAGTAGCTGGCGGAACCGCTCGACGCCCAAAAGTGCCCGCGAGATTCAAGGAAGTGCCAGTAGATCAGACATGCGCAGACCGATCTGGATAGTCCATATAACCTGCTGCATTGCCACCGTAGAAGGTCTTGGGATCGGGGGCATTGATTGGTTCCCGATGGCGCAGGCGTTTTAGCAGATCCGGATTCGCGAGGAATAATCGGCCGTAAGCCGCAGCATCGGCATCACCGCTGGAGACGGCGAGCTCGCCCCGTACGGCATCGCTACAGTAGACGGCCGCCATGCTTACCGGCACGCCATGTGGCCGGGCACGGTTGCGGGTCAATGGCGCCATGGAAACACGGTTCTTGAGTTGAAGCTCGTCCATGGTGAGCGGGTCGTACAGGGAGCTCATTTGTATATCTCTCAAGGTTAGCCAAATCAGTCCAATGCCGCGGCCGCGGGAAAGTCCACCGGAATTCGGGTGGTGGAATGTAGATAATTGGTAATAGTCTTGTCCCCAATGGCGACGATGGTGTCCACCAGATTTTCCTTGGTCCAGCCAGCATCGAAGAACGCATCCACCAGGGCCGGATCGACGTGGCCACGGTTTCGAACGATGCCCTGGGTCAGGCGGGCGAGCGCATCGAGCTTGCTGTCGAAGCTGACACGGCCACGGCGAATTTCGACGATTTGCTCGTCGGATAACCCGCTCATTTTGCCGACCATGGTGTGAGCAGCGAGGCAGTATGCGCACTCGTTCACTTGACTCACAACGAGGTTGACCACTTCGCGCGCCTTGCCGGAAATCGTGCTCCTGGCGCTTTGCAATGCCATATAGCTGGATAGGGCGTTTCCCGAGTGCGCCATGGTGGCGAAGAGGTTAGGCACCACACCAAAGCGTTTTTCAATATTGTCAAAGATCGCCTGGTTGACTGAGCTCACTTCCTGGCGGGTGGGAACGTTGATGGTGGTCACGGTGAATTCCTTTCGGTGGTTGAGATGCGATAAGGCACTGTGACTGATTCCTTCCGATTGATATAGAGGGGGTTTGGCACTAATATTTAGTAGTTAATGGAATATATTGGCGGACATGGACAAGCTCTCAGCGATGCAAACCTTCGTAAGGGTGGTCGAATCAAAGAGCTTTTCTGCTGTGGCGGAGGAGCTTCACGCCACCCAGAGCGCCGTCAGCAAGCAGGTGGCGGCGTTAGAAAGGGCGCTGGGGGCCAGGCTGTTGGTTAGAACGACGCGTTCGCTTGCTCTAACCGAAGAGGGGGAGCGCTATTTCGTGCAGGCGCGAAGGCTAGTGGCGGAAATCGCCGAGGCTGAATCGGCCCTCAGGACCGGTGAGGAGCAATTGCGCGGCTGGATCCGGGTGGCCGCCCCGGTGGGCTTTGGTCGTTTGAAGCTGATGCCATTGGTGAAGTCGTTTATGGCTGCCCACCCCGATGTCAAAGTCGACCTGCGGCTGCACGACAGCTTTATCGACCTGGTCGACCAGGGAATTGATGTCACGGTCCGTATCGGTGCGCTCGACGACAGCAGCTTAATTGCGCGGCGCGTTGGCACCTCTCAGCGCATGCTGTTGGCGCACAGCGATTATTTGCGAGCGCTTTCGCCGGGGAGCCACGCTCCCGCCGATCCGGAAGACCTGCTTGCGCACGAATGCATCGTCTACACGGGAATGTCCAACAGCAATTCGTGGTCATTTACGGCAGGAGCTGGAGCGTCAGCCGCGCGCGGAACTACTCGCAGTGTTCGTGTTGAGGGGCATATCCAGACCAACAGCAGCGAGGTGCTACGCTTGGCGGTAGTGTCAGGAATGGGTATCGGCTACGCCCCCACCTGGCTATTTGAGAATGAGTTAGCAAGCGGAGAAGTTGTACGGCTGATGCCTTACTGGGAGTCGCCCCAATCGCCTATTCATCTCGTGAGCCCGCCCGAGCGCAAGCACGCGGCAAAGGTCAGGGCCTTTGTCGAACACGTGTCAGCGGCGTTGGCCTGAGTCGGCATGCGCCTGCCTGCCATGTGCCCGGTCTCATAAATGCGACCATCGCAAGGTTCGCATCACCATAGGAATGTAGTTTGGCGAGGGCGATCCCACATCCGCGTGTGTCAGGCGAAGGCAAGGGGCGTCACTTCACGTTCATCGGGAAACGGCCAGACCGAGCCGCTTACGTCCCAAGTGCCGCGACGGCAGGCGTGCCGTCGCGGGTCAGGCGTAGACAGCAAACGTCGGCTAGGATTGAGCTGATTCCGTGCGCATGTCCGCTGCCTTTCGCTTCTGGCCTGGTTCGAATGGTTGTGCATGAGCAACTTCGGCTCGAGGCGTCGCAGGGGCGCTCTTCAAAGGATCAACTGCCAGCTTGAAAATTGACACGACCTCGCGCAGCGTGCCGGATTGTGCCGACATCGATTGCGCTGCGGCCGAGGCTTCTTCAACCAATGCGGCGTTTTGCTGCGTCACCTGGTCCATCTGCGCAACGGCGGTGTTGACCTGTTCGATACCAGTATGCTGTTCGAGCGAGGCTGTCGTGATCTGTTCCATCAGATCGGCGACGCGCTTGACCGCCTGGACTACCTCACCCATGGTCGTGCCTGCTTCGTTCACCAGATCTGAACCGGCTCTTACGCGGTCGACCGAGTGTGTGATGAGTTCTTTAATCTCTTTCGCGGCGCTGGCACTTCGTTGCGCAAGGGTCCGTACTTCTGCCGCGACAACGGCGAAACCGCGTCCCTGACCGCCCGCACGTGCCGCCTCGACTGCTGCGTTGAGCGCGAGAATATTGGTTTGGAAAGCGATACCTTCGATGACGGCGATGATATCGCTCACCTTGGCCGAACTTTCCGATATTGCATGCATGGTCTCGATCACCCGTCCTACGACATTGCCTCCACGCTGCGCAATATCGGACGCGTTGGTCGCGAGCGTGCTGCCTTGCCGGGCACTTTCCGTGTTTTGCCTGACGGTGGAAGTCAGCTCTTCCATGGTCGCTGCGGTTTGCTCAATCGACGCAGCCTGTTCTTCCGTGCGTTGACTCAGGTCGGCGTTGCCCGCCGCGATCTGCGCAGCGCCCGTGGCAATTGTCTCGCTGCCGGATCGTACCTCTCCAACCAGTTCCGAGAGTCTCTCGTTCATGTGTTTGAGCGCGCGCAGTAGCTGGCTCGTTTCGTCCTTGCCGCGTGCTTCGATTTCCGAGGTGAGGTCTCCTTGTGCGACCGTTTGGGCAATCTTCACGGACATACGGATGGGGGCCGTGATGGAGCGCGTGATGATGAACGCAACAACCAGGCTCAACGCGATGGCTATTCCGATCAGCACGCACGTAAAAAGCAATGCGCTGTGGAAGGCGGTCGCTGCCTCGGTACTGGCGTTGTCCGCTCCCTGGCTATTCAGGGCGATGTCCTGCGCGATGAGGTCAGTGACTTTGGTGAACGCCCTCAAAGACTCAGCCCCAGCGAAAGACCGGGCGTCACTGAAATGCTCATCCCCGCTGTCGGCGAGCTCGTTCAGCCGTTTGTCCAGGGAGAGATAGGTGTNCCATGCTGCCTTGATCTGGTTCGACAATTGCAGTGAAGAATGCAGTTGCCAGGAGAGACGAACAATGTTGATCAAAACTGTGGGCGACCTTGACGTTGCTTATTCAATTTCAGGAGTTGACGGGGCGCCGGCCGTTCTTCTCTTACACGGCTGGCCCGACGATGCATCGACCTGGGATCGACTTGTCAAGTGCCTGACTGACGCTGGCTTTCGCACAGTGGTGCCATCGTTGCGTGGATTCGGCGACACGCGTTTCCGTTCAAAAAGCGCGTCGCGTACCGGCGACCCAGCTATCCTGGCGATGGACGCAATTGGGCTGATGGACGCTCTGGGAATCGATCGTTTCGCTGCCGTTGGGCATGATTGGGGATCAAGTATCGCAGAGGCACTGGCAGTAGGCTGGCCCGAACGGATTTCTCGCATGGCGCTGCTATCGACCTCGCCTCGACTGGGCGGCTTGTCAACCCCGTCTTTCGAGCAGTCTAAGCTTGATTGGTACCATTGGTTCATGGCGACAAGCCGTGGCGCAGAGGCAGTTCGCAAGGATCCCACTGGCTTTGCGCATCGCCATTGGGTTGATTGGGGACCACCCGGATGGTTCGAAGAGAATACCTTCATGCAGGTCTCTCAAGCATGGACTAATCCCGACTGGCTAGATGTGACGCTGCACAGTTACCGTTCTCGCTGGGATGAAAGTCCGCCTGACCCTCGCAGCGTTTGGCTTGACGCCAAGGTCAGAGCAACCGAGTCGCTTTCGTTGCCGGTATTGATCTTCCAGGGTGCCTCAGACGGCGTCACCGCGCCAAACGCATTGAATGACGTGCACCTAAAGTTTTCAGGTTCGTTCGAACTCGTGACCTTGGAAGGCGTCGGTCATTTTCCGCAACGTGAAGCGCCTGACGCAGTTCTCACCATACTTTTGCCGTTCCTTTCCGTGAGCGAGACAAGTTGATACGTGAGCGATCCCTCCCGGGCATTAGCGTTGGCGCGTCGCGGGCGCGACAGTGGACGCTTCGCAGGAAGGCGGCGCACATGGAGCGTCATCTCGCTCGGCTCGATTCGGCCAGGAACAGCCGTTCGACGAGAGCATCCGAAACGTCAACAATCGACTACTCACGCTTGCTGCGCGTAGCGCGTCGACTGCAGATGAAGTGCGCCTGGGACACAGCGTTATTTGTGGGCCGCCTCGTCGAGCACCAGAGCGCTTGCAACGTCGGGCGCTCCTCAAGGAAACGCCCCGCGACAAGTCGGGCACACCTTTCCATCGCGCTGGTGTCGAAGCGGTCCGCGTCGGCAAGAGCGTGGCCTCCAAGCCGACGGCGAAAAAACACGTTCCAGCAAATCACTGAGGTTAACCAGGGCAATCTCGAAGCCCCGGGGGAGGACCGTAAGTCACCGGTCGAATATCTCACTCGACTGGACCGCTACATGTTTCACCGGAACACCGTCTCGATCTACGAAAGGGCCCTCTGTCTGACTTCGGGTGCAGGCGGCGTTGCTGTAAGCTTCCGCCTCTCACTCTCATAAAGGCCTGCCGTGCCAGCACTTCTCTATAACGTACCAAAAAAACACAAGCGGAATCACCTGGCAACGATTGAGAAGCTCCTTTCTGACGCCGACCGCGTTGTTATCTGCTCGGGCTGGATCAAGCTCGATGGTGTCGGCTTGCTGAAAGACTCGATCGCCGGGGCAGTAGCGCGCGGCGTGGCAGTCACCGTTTATTCGAATCGCCCAAGAAAGGACGAGAAGAAGACCGAAGTGCAACAAGCTGCAGTAGATCTGCTTGTAGAGCTGGGCGTCAACGTGATCGCCACGACGAAGAAGTTCCTACATTCAAAACTGTGGTACTTCGAGTCGAAAGGCAAATACCATGCGCTTATCGGGTCTGCAAACATGACCGAGGGTGGGCTGCGCGTAAATGAAGAGCTGTCAGCGCCGATCGACGGCGAAATCGGGGACGAGAAGCACTCTGATATCGCTGAGTACCTGCGTCACGTAGATGGCCTTTGTGGGAGCCGCGCTGTCGGCCCGGAAGAGTCCACAGCGGAAGCAGTGACTCTGTAGAGGACACGATCGGCCATCTTGGGGGACGATTGAAAGTTTATCTCGACGATCTGAGAGAGACACCGCCAGGCTGGATTAGGGTGTACTGGCCCGACGAGGCCATCCGTCTTCTCGAAGCGGGGGGTGTAGAAGAGATCAGTCTTGACCACGACCTAGGTAATGACGAGCGCGGGACCGGCTATGACGTGATTGTCTGGATGGAGGAGGCTGTTGCGCTTCGGGGGTTCAAGCCGCCGAGAATTGTCGTCCATTCTGCGAACTCCGCAGCACGGGCGCGAATGACGGCGGGGATTGAAGCGATTAAAGCATTGGCAGGACGACAAGGTATATAAAATCTGTCTTAACTCAGGTGGAGAGGATGCCGTGTTGACACGGCGCTGGGCGACCTGAAAAAAGCGTTGATCGTCAAAGGAATCGCTGCCGAACTCCCGGTCTGCACGGGCGAATACGGATGAGGTTAGCGAAAGCGCGGCAGTGGGGAGGCGACCAACGCGCGTGAAGGCACGATGGCTCGAGACCCAAGCCAGAACCGAATGACTGCTCTAGAGAAAGCCGACCGTCCCTTGCGGGTCGAGTACGGAAGTCGGCCTCGCGATGCGGGCTGGGGAGATCGCCGGCGCTGGGCACGCTTCCGTGTCCGGCCACAAGCCGGCATTCACTCGTCTGAGTCATTCACCATTGCTTACGGCAGTTTTGGCTTTCAATACTGAGCCGCCTGATTGTGTAGAATTCTTGCCGTTGTCGCCATACGCCTCATCCGTTTGTACCTGCGTTGGTTGCCTCTCATGCGTCACCGTCTGCTTCATCATCAGTTCGGTCAAAGCCTTGTCCTCTGCGTCGCCTTGCTCGGCGTTTGCCACCGGCATAACCCCAAGCATCGCAACGAACAATATAAGCGCTTTCATGGTCCGTCTCCGAGAAATATCTTTGAAGTGCGCTGTATCCTCCTTGGTTAACAGCTAGGACAACTATAGTTTTCTGCGCCGCCAACTCAAGGCGCGTTTCACTTATGGCCAATCACGGGTCTCATCTGAGCGCAGGTAGGTCGCTGACTGTTCGTAGGCGCGTTACAAGCTGCGCGGGTAGGACCGCAAAATTTTTCATCTGCGGGCTGCTTCATTGATTGCGGCAGTTCGCAATTCGCGAATGGACGATTCACTTTCATAAATGCTCATCCGCATAAATGGGCAAACGGCAGGCCCGTGCATCGCTGGTTCAAGAGAGCGATGGCGCTTAATGCTCGAGCTTACGAAATGGATACGATGCGTCGAACCGAGGTGTCGCTGATGTACCGTGCAACACAGAACATGGGTACTCGTCGCGACAACGTGCCGCGCGTGATGCCGAGTCATCGAACGATCACATGCAACAGGGCTGGACATACCTGGAACGCAACGCACCGCCAGATCGACCTTAACCTCGTTCGTTATCAGGGATACTCCACCACCGCTTCCAAACGCGGTCGTGATAGTCGACAAGCCGCTTTTCACCCTCGATGTATGAACGAATCGGACTGGGAAACGGATGGATCAGGCTGCAATGCACCCATGCAAATCCGGTCGCATCGAGCGTACTGGGCACATCACCGAACAGATAGGTCTTGTCGTCTAAAAGTTCGGCCACCGCACGCCACGCCTCCACTCCGATCTGAGCGATCTCATCGTAAGTATGCCGACCGATGCCTTGTGCCCACGTTTGCTGCATCATTCGCCTGCGTGCGAGCGGCAAAGCAAGCGGAGCAATCAGCGGAACAAGGTGCGAACGAATGCCGGGTGTGTATCGTTTTGCATAATCGACCAGGAAGGGGCTGTAGATCGCCATATTGCTGTCCACGCCCCAGCGGAAGTAGACCAGGACAAAATACAGATGACTCTCCAGCAACGACCTGAATGCCACTGACTGCGCGTTTTCTAGCGCGCTCAAATGGGTATCGTTTAACGCCTGCGGATAGCGACGCTGCAACTCCCGGATAATCATACTAGAGTCCGCAATTAGCTCTCCGTCAATGGAGACTACAGGCAACTTTCCCTTGGGCATTCGCGCGCAGTTACCAGTTCTAGTTTCGTAGGGCAGCCCGGACATACGCAGCCAAGTTTCAAGCTTCACGACGAACGGGCTGATATCGGGCGACTCGCCACTCGGTCTATATCCGAATTTGTAGACAATGATGGGCATCTGCTTTCCTCAAGGAGTCCTCGCGATGACTGCTCCCTCGTTCAGGGATAGCTGAACGCAGTGAGCGATCAGACCGGTGCGTCGCGCTGCGCGCTGCAGGAGGGGGGGCGACTCAGGCTAATCCAGAGCATTCGCAACAGTGCTTGTGGTGCCAGAAACTGGGTGGGTCCATCCAGGCGCGCCGCAAAACTATGCAGATGTCTCGATGCCCAAACGTCTTTCGCCGCAGCGGAAAACGCCAATCGCTCCAGCACGTTGAATTTGAGACGCCGTGCCATGTCATGAATAAAGAACCGATGTCCGTTCAGCTTCCATGACACTTTCCTGGCATACCTATTTAGCGCTTCAGACAAAAGTCCGTCTTCCAGCAAGGCAGGCGCGAGTGCATCAACTAGCCACTCGGCGGTCTGGAACGCGAATCCGCAACCAACGCCGGGCAAGAAGTCGACGCTCATCAAAGCGTCTCCTACGAACGCAATATTGAGCACCGACGCTCGCCGCCGCAAATTGGGGAAGTCTTTGACCATCAAGACCGGTCCGGCCGGTGTCGCCGTCGATAGGTCGGGGGCGTCGGGCAGCCCGGCCATGACGCGCATCAGCGACTCGCGCGGTGCAGTGTGAAAGGCTTCGAACCCGTCTTTTGTGGACAGGTACGTCACAATAGTTATTCCATCGTCGTTCGGAAAGATGTAACCAATTTCCGGGCCGCGCATCCACATTTGCGAGCAGGTGCCACGTACGAGCGGAACCCCGCTATAGGCAGCGGACGCGCCGAACCGCGCGTTTTTTCTCGATACAGGCTTGATTCCCGCAATCGTAGCGAGCGGAGAATGTCTGCCGTCGGCGCCGACGAGCAGGCGCGTCAGTAGAACGCCCGAACAGGTGCCTGCCAGTTCTACACCTGTTACTTTGCCCTCGTGCTCGACGAGCCGTTGGACATGACAGCCGAGGAAACTCGTGACACCCGCGGTCTGAATCGCGAGGCGGCGAAGAATCGGATCGAGCGTACGACGCTGAACGTTGTATCCAAACAATTGCACACCATTTTCATCGACCGGGGCAACGTTGCCGATCCAGCCGTAGCGAGTCCAGATATCGATGCAGTTGCGTATTGCTCCAGCGTCCTCGATCAAGTGGTCAAGGCCGAGACGCCTTATGGTCGGTGTCGCGCTTGGCTGGATGAAATGTGTACATAGTTGCTTGAAGGCGTCCAGGTTCGCATGATGCTCTACTAGGGCTACACGCAAGCCTTGGAGCGCAAACAGACGTGCGGCAGTACAGCCCGCGATGCCCGCTCCCACAATCACGACATCAAACGCGCTATAGCCGCAGCTGCAGCGTGCGAGCGTCTCACTGTTCGAATGTTGGGAGTTTGTCATCCTTTCCCCCACGTAAAATTTCGTGCGTACTACCGTCCCCATATCAGAGAGTATAGGCGGGGGTTTGCTGGGCCCAGCAGTGCTTGAATGACAATACTGGACGCATTTGCGCCATCAGTTCAACGCGGTATTGAACTCGGCCCTCATCGACTACTGTGGCACACGATATGAAGTGTGACGTGTACCAAAACGAGTGGCCCAGGTTCATTCGAGACGAGCCGTTGGTAGCAAGATGCATCGAGGGACTGCTTCGGGTCGATGCATGCCTCTCGCAGGAAAGCCCGTACCTGAGGCGATCGTCCGCCGTTGGTATGAGGCTCTGTGCGGCCATGAAGAGACGTTCGACCTCACGACCCTGAATCGTTGACAATCGTGCTCAAAATGGCTCTCCGCAGCTTTAAAAGGAAGACTATGGGATACGACGTCCACATCACGCGCAGGGAAAATTGGTTCGACGAACGTGGACCCAAAATTGGTATCGACGAGTGGAAAGCACTTGTTGTGTCCGATCCAGATATGCGTCTCGATGGGTACGCGAGCGCAGTTGTTGGCGACGGCAGTGTTTTGCGTGTGGATAGTGAGGGGTTGGCTGT